>Ga0068865_100000368_pt1 | contig 25038 bp, 21 predicted proteins | sample KBSMisM12_FD_75293 | JGI IMG/M metagenome (GOLD analysis project Ga0068865, IMG submission 75293) | Miscanthus rhizosphere microbial communities from Kellogg Biological Station, Michigan, USA - KBS Miscanthus M1-2 | ecosystem: Host-associated > Plants > Roots > Rhizosphere > Soil ...
GCGATCGAGGTCATCGGCGATCTCGCCGCCCGCAACGCGATCACCCTGCACGAGCTGAGCGCACAGCGGGCCTCGTTGGAGGAGGCCTACATGAAACTCACCGACGAGGTCACCGAGTACCGTGCGGTCAGCCAGTGAGCGCGGCCGCGGTACTGGAGGCCGAGCGAATCAAGCTCTCGACCACTCGGTCGGTGTTGTGGACGGCCGCCGCGGTGGCGGTGCTCAGCGTCGGTCTGGCCGCGCTGCAGGGGTCGACGGCATACGGTGCCGCGCCGCTGCCGCCGGAGAAGGCGGCGATCGGCGTGGTGGTGTTCGGTGTGCCGGTGCTGATGGTGCTCGCAGCGATGACGGTGACGGGCGAATACCGCAGCGGCATGATCCGCACGACGTTCATGGCCACTCCCGATCGCACCTTGGTGCTGGTGGCGAAAGCCACCATCGCGGCACTGTTTTCCGCTGTGTACGCGGCCGTTATGACGATCGTCGCGGTGGTGATCGCGCACGTGATGACCCCTCCGCTGGCGGGCTCGCAACTGTCCTTCATCGACCCGGACACCTGGCGTCTCATCGGCGCGATCACGCTGTACGCGGCGCTCACCGCCGTGCTCGGGGTGGGCGTCGCTGCGCTGCTGCGGCATTCGGCCGGTGCGGTCGCGGCGCTGCTGCTGTGGCCCCTGCTAGTCGAGCCGATACTGGGGAATCTGCCCAGTATCGGCTCGGAAGTCGGGCCGTTTCTGCCGTTCGCGAACGTGCTGCGGTTCCTCAACGTGCAGTGGCTCTTTCCCACCTATGTGATGCCGTGGGGTGAGACGGGCTCCCTGCTTTATTTCATCGCCGTCGTTGCGGTCGTATACGTCGCCGCGATCGTCGTGCTGAACCGGCGCGACGCCTAGTCGCCTTGCGCCGAAACTGGTGCCTCTAATCGAAAGCTCAGGTCGCCGGGCTAACGTGGTCGCGATGGTGCGGAGATCCCTGGCGGTGCTGACGGTGGTTGTGGCCGTCGTGGCGCTCGGCGGCTGCGGCCGCCAGATGCGCTCACAGCAAGCACAGCCTTCCACCACCACGCAGACCGCACCTGCGACGCCCGCCACGGACTTCGCCACGTCGCTGCAGAAGCGGGTGACCGCCGATGCGATGATGGCGCACCTGAAGAAGTTGCAAGAGATCGCCGACGCCCACGGCGGCAACCGCGCCCTCGGCACACCAGGCTACGACGCCAGCGTCGATTACGTGGCCAACACGTTGCGGGACAAGGGCTTCGACGTGCAAACGCCCGATTTCGAAGTGCGTCTGCCGTTCGCGGACGACCCGTCGCTGACGGTCGCAGGTGACAACGTTCCCGCGAAGCCGCTCGAATACACCAAGGGCACCCCGCCCGAAGGGGTGTCGGGCCCGCTGGTACCCGCCCGTGTCGAGGACACCCCGGGCTGCACTGCATCCGACTACGACGGCCTGCCCGTCGCCGGTGCCGTCGTGCTGGTGGACCGAGGCAAATGCCCGTTCGGCGCCAAGCAGACCGTCGCCGCTGAGCGCGGCGCGGTCGCGCTGATCGTCGCCAACAACGAGGACGGCGACGAAATGGGTGCCACCCTCGGTGCGAAGACCGATGTGAAGATCCCGGTCATCAGCGTCACGAAGGCCACCGGCGCGCGACTTCGGGCCGCGCCGGGCCCCACCACGATCAAGCTCAAGGCCGGTGTGCGCGACGAGCGCACGCGCAACGTCATCGCCCAAACCAAGACCGGCTCCACCGCGAACGTGGTGATGGTCGGCGCGCATCTCGACAGCGTGCCCGAGGGTCCTGGCATCAACGACAACGGGTCCGGTGTGGCGGCCATACTGGAAACCGCGGTGCAGATGGGGCCTTCGCCACAGGTCAACAACGCAGTCAGGTTCGGCTTCTTCGGTGCGGAGGAGTCCGGTCTGCTCGGCTCCAACAACTACGTCCAGTCGCTGAATGAGGATGCGCTCAAAGACATTGCGCTCTACCTCAATTTCGACATGCTCGGCTCACCGAACCCCGGTTACTTCACGTACGACGGTGACCAGTCCACCCGGCCGAACGACAACGACGGTGCGACGCGGGTGCCGGAGGGGTCGGCGGGCATCGAACGCACGCTCGTCGCCTACCTGAAGGGCGCAGGAAAGCCGCCCGAAGACACGTCATTTGACGGCCGGTCGGACTATGACCCCTTCACCAAGTCGGGTGTGCCTGCGGGCGGCCTCTTCTCGGGCGCGGAGGAAAACAAGACGGCCGCGGAGGCTGAACGCTGGGGCGGGCAGGCGAACGAGCCGTTCGATCCGAACTACCACAAGCCAACCGACACACTGGACAAGATCAATTCGACAGAGCTCGGGATCAACGGAGGTGGGGTGGCTTACTCGGTGGGTCTGTACGCGCAGGATCAGGGCGGCCGCAATGGCGTGCCGCTCCGGGAGGACCGTACGCGGCACGTCCTCGAATCATGAGGGCCATCCCCGCCGTCATCGCGCTAGTGGTGACGGCGTTGGCGGCGTGTTCAGCCACCGCACCCGCACCCGGGCCAGACCTACCCCGCGACATGGGGGGCAAGGTCACCGCCGATGGCATGTACACGCACCTGCGCAAGCTGCAGGAGATCGCCGACGCCAACGGGGGCAACCGGGCCGAAGGTACGCCTGGCTACGACGCGAGTGTGGACTACGTCGTGAAGGTGTTGAAGGACAAGGGTTTCGACGTCCAGACCCCGGAATTCGAACGGCTCGAGCGCACCGAAGGCGGCAATCCGACGCTCACCGTCTCCGGCCGCGGCTACCCCGTCGACCAGGCGTCGCTGCTCGTCCCGACCCCGCCGACCGGACTCAACGCGATCACCCTGCGTCCGCAGAAGGCGCCGGGTTGCACCGCCGCCGACTACGGCACGGTCCCAGTGAAAGGGGCGATCGCCGTCGTCGACGACACCGGATGCTCGGTGGTGGCCAAGCAGAACACCGCGATCGCAAAGGGCGCCGTCGGGATGCTTGTCGTCAGTGTGCCGGGCGCCGGCGGCAGCCCTGCGGGCTTGTTCACGTCGGGCTACTACCAGCAGCTCACCGTTCCGGTCGGTGTGATCGACAGGGACGCCGACACGGCGCTGCGTCGAACCAACGCGCCGGTGCGGCTGGTGCTGGACAGCAAACCGGTGACGGTGAAAAGACGAAACGTGGTGGCGCAGACCAAGACCGGCGACTCGAAGAATGTCGTGTTGGCGGGCGCGAACCTCGACAGCGCGCCGCGCAGCCCCGGCATCAACGACAACGGGTCGGCGGTGGCGGCGTTACTGGAAACCGCGTCGGCGCTGGGCGCGCAACCCGAGATCACCAATGCTGTGCGGTTCGTGTTCTGGGGCTCGGAGGCAGAGGGTGCGACGAAATACGTACGCGGACTGGACCGTGACCAACTCGACGACATCGCGCTGTTCCTCGGCTGCGATGCCGTCGGCTCGCCGAACGCCGGCTACTTCACGTATGACGGTGACCAATCCGGTCAGCTCAACCCCGAAATCCCGGTGCAGGCCGTGCCTTCCGGTTCGGCAGGCGTCGAGCGGATGCTGGCGGGCTATCTCAACCTGGGGGGTGTGCGGCCCGCCGACATGCCGTTGAGCAGAACCGCCGATTATGCGCCGTTCCTGGCCGCGGGCGTCCCTATCGGCGGGCTGACCACGGGGTGGTCGCAACGAAAAACCGAAGTGCAGGAGCGGCTTTGGGGCGGAAAGGCGGGTGTCGCGTTCGATCCGAACTACAACACGGCCCGCGACAACATCGATGGCCTCGACCGCGAGGCGCTGTCAGTGATGGGTCAGGCTCTCGCGTCCGCGATCGGCAGCTATGCGCAGTCGGTCGACGGCGTCAACGGCGTTCCGCCGCGGGAGCAGCGGCACCGGAGTATGCCCTAGCCACCCGCGTGACGAACTGGTACACGCCGTCCTCGTCGGGTGCGAGCGGGCCTGGTCGCGCGTGCGGTGAGGAGAGGCCACGCTGCACCGACTCGCACGCCGCCCAGTCCTGCCTGTTGGTCAGATCCCAAAAGTCGACCGCGTACGACGGATCGAAATCCGGTTTGGCGGCAACGTCTTTCGGGAACGCCCATGCGCACTCGACGTGGGTGCGATCGACGGCGAGCGGCGTCATCAAGTGCGTCATCACGTAGTCCGGGTGCAGGCTCACCAACAGGTTGGGATAGCCGACCAGATACATGACGGTGCGCAGCTCCTGCTCGGACAGACCCTGGATCGCGACGCCGCCGCTCTTGCCCGTCAGCGACATGGTCTCGGCGCCCTCGACGATCGACATCCAGCCGCCCATCCATGATCCCGGCAGCTCGAGGTTCTCGCCACTGGTCGGCGGGCTGATACGGGACAGCTCCGGATGAATGGTGGAGCAGTGGTAGCACTCCTGATAGTTCTCGGCGATGACCTTCCAGTTGGTGGCCAGCTCATAGGAGTGCCGGGCGACGACCGTCAGATCTTCTGGTCGATAGGAGCCGACGACCTCGTCCCAACCCGCGACGTGCGTGGCGAAATCGGCGTCTTGGCCGCTGGGGTCGACGAACAGCCAGCCGTGCCAGTTGACCAGCCGCAGTTCGGCGAGGCCGAACTGGTCGGGTTCGAAGCCCTCCATGTCGCGGAACCCGGGCGCGTTGCGCAGCCGGCCGTCCAGGCGATAGGACCAGGAGTGGTACGGGCAGACGATGGCGCGGCCCTTGGTGGTCGCATTGCATGCCAGCAGTTCGTGTCCGCGGTGTCTGCAGGTGTTCGCGAACGCGCGCACCGCGTCATCCTCGCCGCGGACCAGAAGGATCGCGTTCGGGCCGGTGCCCACCGCTTTCTGCGCCCCCACCGCCGCGAGGTCCGACGCATGGCCGACGCACGTCCATCCGGAAAAGATGTTGTGCTGTTCCCAATCGAACACCGCGGGGTCGACGTAGGACTCGCGGGGGAGCATGCGTGACTGGCCGAATGGCGCCAGCGCCGCGGCAAGGGCCTCGGCGGGTACCGGGGCCGGATCACCCTGTTTGAACATACAGTCAGCCTAGCCGGGCGCGGGTTGCAGGTCCAGACTTCTCCGCGCGAGCAGACGCAAAGGTCCCCGTTTACGCGGCGTGTCGGGTGCTTTTGTGTCTGCTCGGCGGAGAAACTAGAGCAGTTTCTCCAGCGTGATCGGGAGATCTGTGACGCGTCGTCCTGTCGCGTTGAACACCGCATTGGCGATCGCCGCAGGCACCCCGACGATGACCAGCTCGCCGAGACCCTTCACACCAAGAGGGTCGGCGATCGTGTCCTCGGCGGGCAGATAGACGGCGTCCAGAGCGGGTACGTCCGCGTTGACCGGAACCAGGTAGTCCGACATGTTCGCGTTGACGATGCGTCCATCGCGGTAATCAAGTTGGGTGCCCTCGAGCAGTGCCATCCCGATGCCGCCCACCATTCCGCCGATCGCCTGGCTGTGCGCAAGCTTCGGGTTGATCACCCTGCCGGCGTCATAGCAGCCGTAGATGCGCCTGATCCGCACGGTGCCGAGGGTTTCGTCGACGGCGACCTCGGCGAACACGGCGCCGTAGGCGGACATCGAAAAGCGCGCGTCCGCGTCATCGGGTGTCCAGGTCTGTTGCGTGTCAAGGCTTCCCCAGCCACGGCGACGCAGCAGATCCTGATAGCTCTCGCCGCGGCCCAGCTCACCGGTGTGGACCATCCGTCCGTCGGTGACCGAGACCTCCTCTGGCCGCAGCCCGTTCAGTGGCGAGCCGGGATCGACGACCGCGGTGCGCACGAACCGGTCGCGCAGCATGTTGGCCGTTGTGAACACCGCCGACCCGACGCTCGCCATCGTCCTCGAACCCGAGTGCGACGGCGCAACGGGAAATCTGCTGTCGCCGAGCGCGAATCGCACCCTGGGCAGCGGCAGTCCGAGCGCGTCCGCGGCCACCTGCGTCATCGACGTGTAGGTGCCGGGACCCATGTCGCTCGTGCCGCACTGAATGTCGGCGGTGCCATCGGCGTTGATCCGGGCCAGCGCCGCACACTCACTACGGGAGGTGTGATAGACCGCCGCGGCCATCCCGATTCCGATCAGTTGGTTGCCGTCGCGCGTAGCGCGCGGCGTCGGGTTGCGGCGTGACCAGCCGAACGCGTCGCTGCCTTGCCGCAAGCAGTCGGTGAGCCGGCGCGTGGAGAACGGCAGATTGTCGGTGAGATCGCGGTCTGGTTCGTTGCGCTGCCGCAACTCGATCGGGTCCGTCCCCAGCCGGAACGCAAGGTCGTCCATCGCCGACTCCAGCGCGAAGGCACCCGTCGTCGCACCGGGGCCACGCATGAACGTCGGCGGGTTGATATCAAGCGGCACAATGCGATACGTCGACCGCATGTTCGGTGAGCCATAGAGGAATCTGGGCCCCGTCATGAGGTTGTCCTCGTACGCGTTGTACCGCGATGTCTCGGTGTGTGCCTCGTGCACGATGGCATTGATGCGTCCGGACCGATCTGCACCGATCGCCATGCGCTGACGACTGGTCGGCCGGTATCCGATGCCGCTGTAGTACTGCTTCCTGGTCAGCACCAATTTCACCGGACGCCGAATCTGCCTGGCCGCGAAGGCGGCCAGCAGTTGATGCGGCCACGTGGTGCCCGCACTGCCGAAGGCGCCGCCGACAAACGGTGAGATCACCCGCACTTGATCATCGGGCACCCCGAACGCGGCGGCATAGGCCGTCTGCGCACCGCTGATGGTTTGCGTCTTGTCCCACACTGTAAGCCGATCGCCGTCCCAACTGGCGACGGTCGCCGGGATCTCCATGGGATTGTGGTTGTTGCGCATGATCGAGTAGCGCAGATCCGTGACCACCGCAGCGCTCCGCAGCGCGTCGTCGGCATCACCGCGGGCGTAGTCTTTCGTCCTGGTACCCGGCTTCTGTTCTGCTTGTGGCGCATCGATATTCGTCAGCTGTGCGGTTTCGCGGTACTTCACGTCCACGAGGGAAGCTCCGTGCATGGCCGCCTCGAGCGTCGTGGCCACCACGACCGCCACGGGCTGGCCGAAGCAGGACACCTGTCGGATGTCGTACGGCAGCTTGATCCCGCCGAAGTCGGTGAGGACGCGCAGCACTTCGCGCTCGCGCACTGCGGCCGCCGGGTCGATGCGGTCCACGCTGCCGCGCGCGATCGTGCTGCACACCAAAGCCGCGTACACGAGGTCCGGCGCGGGATTGTCGGCCGCGTACAGCGCCTTGCCGGTGACCTTGAGCCTGCCGTCCACCCGGGTCACCGGCTGACCCGAAACAACGGCCGCGGGCAGTGGCCGGGTCATGGCAGCCCCGCTACCGTTGCCAGCTGACGCTCGACCGTGCGCTTGACCAGTTCCACCTTGAACCCGTTCTCCGACAACGGTTTAGCGCCGTCCGCGGCATGTGACGCGGCATCGCGCCACAGGTCGGTACCCGCGGTCCGGCCGACAAGAGCTTGTTCGACCGCGGGCAACCGCCACGGCACCGTCCCGACGCCGCCGACAGCGACGCGGGCCGCGCGGACGCTGCCCGCGGCGATGTCCAGCGCCACCGCCGCAGACGCCAGCGCGAACTCATATGACTCACGGTCGCGCACCTTCAGGTAGCCCGACCGTCGGGCCTCCGGCACGACCGGCACCTCGATGGCAGTGATCAGCGCGCCTGCGCCCATGTTGTGTTCCTGATCGGGCGTAGTGCCCGGCCTGCGGAAGAAGTCCGCGATCGGAATACGACGCTCGCCGCCGCCCTCGCGCGTGATCACCGCGGCGTCCAGCGCGGTCAGCGCCACCGCCAAATCGGACGGATGGGTGGCGACGCACGCGTCGCTCGTCCCAAGGATCGCGTGGGTGCGGTTGCGGCCCCCGATGGCGGCGCAACCGGAGCCCGGCGTGCGCCGGTTGCAGGCGGCCGATACGTCGCGGAAGTAGAGGCAGCGTGGGCGCTGCATCAGGTTGCCACCGATCGAGGCCATGTTGCGGATCTGTGCCGACGCCGACAACTCCAGCGCCTGCGCAATGACCGGGAACTGTCCGCGCACACCGGGATGGGCGGCCAACTCCGACATTCGCACCAGTGAGCCGATGCGAAGTCTCGCGGGCTTGAGGTCGATGTCGCGATAGGGCAGTGCGTTGATGTCGACGACTGCCGCGGGCCGCTCGACGGTCTCGCGCATCAGGTCGATCAGCGTCGTACCGCCGGCGACGTAACGGGCTCCGGACGCAGCCGCCGCCAACGCGGATGACTCGTCGGAGGCCTTGGTGAACCGGAACGGAAACATGGCGGGCTAGATGCTGCGTGCCGCGTTCGAGACCGCGGTGACGATGTTGGTATAGGCGCCGCACCGGCAGATGTTGCCGCTCATCCACTCGCGGATCTCGGCCGGGGATCCGGTGTGGCCCTCCTTGATACAGCCGACACCCGACATGATCTGCCCTGCTGTGCAGTAGCCGCACTGGAAGGCGTCTTCGTCGACGAACGCCTGTTGCAGCGGATGAAGCCGGCCGTTGCTCTCCAGACCCTCGATGGTGGTGATCTCCGCGCCGTCGTGCATCACCGCGAGCGTCAGGCACGAGACCATGCGCTGCCCGTTCACCAGGATCGTGCATGCCCCGCAGGCGCCCTGGTCGCAGCCCTTCTTGGTGCCTGACAGGCCCGCGCGTTCCCGCAGCATGTCCAGCAGCGACGTGCGGTTGTCCACCGCGATCTCGCGGGCTTCGCCGTTGATGCGTAGCCGCACCACCGAGGATGTCGAAGTGTTTGCTTGCTGGTCTTCGCCGCAGCCGGCGATCAACGGGGCCGTCGCCACGACACCGCCGACCGCTATCGACGCACCGACGAATGTTCTTCGATTGAGGTCGACCACTCAGCCCACGCTAGGCAGGCCAGCTGTGAGATAGCCAAAACGCATACCAAACACATATGTGCGCTGGTCTGCGGAGCCTACAGCGCGTGTACTACGTGCTTGATCCGCGTGTAGTCGTCGAGGCCGTATGACCCGAGGTCTTTGCCATAGCCCGACGAGCCGAAACCGCCGTGCGGCAACTCCGAGCCCATCGGCGCGTGGGTGTTCACCGACACCGCACCGAATTCGAGGTCGCGCAAGAATCGCATTGCGCGCGAGTGCGAATCGGTCCACACGCTCGCGGTCAGGCCCTGCTCGACGCCGTTGGCCATCGCGATCGCCTCGTCGTCGTCGCGGTAGGACTGCACGGTGATTACCGGACCGAAGATCTCCGACTGGACCAACTCGTCGTCCTGACGCAGCCCGGCCACGACCGTCGGCTCCAGGTAGAAGCCGTCGCGGGCCGGCATGTCGCCCCCGGCGACGATCTTCGCGTACGCCGGCGCGCCCGCCAGCAGGTCCACCACCGCGCGCGGTGCGCGGCCGAGATCAGCGGGCCGACGGTCGTGCCGCGGGCGGCCTCGGCGAACCGCTGCACCACGTCGTCGTACACCGCCTCGTGCGCGATCACGCGGCTGGCCGCTGTGCAGTCCTGGCCGGCGTTGTAGAACGCGGCGAACGCCACCTGCTCGACGGTCGTGCCGAGATCGGCGTCCGCGCAGATCACTACGGGCGCGTTGCCGCCGAGTTCGAGATGAACCCGGGCGAACCGATCCGCCGCCGCCCGTGCGACGGCGTGGCCCGTCCGCGGTGAGCCCGTCACGGACACCATCGCGACGTGGGGATGCGCGGCCAGTGCAGACCCGACGTTCGGGCCACCGCAGACGACGTTGACGACGGGGTCAGCTCCGATGGTTTGAGCACCACGGTGTTGCCGGCCGCGACCGCGGGCGCCCACTTCCACACCGCCATCATGAATGGGTAGTTCCACGGTGTGATCTGCCCGCACACCCCGACCGGCTCGCGGCGGATCCTCGACGTCACGCCCTCGATGTACTCACCGGTGCTGCGGCCTTCCGGCACCCGACAGACACCCGCGTAGAACTTACGACATCGATGCTGGCGGAGATCTCCTCATCGCGCGTGGCGTCCGGCGGCTTGCCGGTGTCGGCGACCTCGAGGTCGGCAAGCTCGCCGATGTGCGCCTCGAGAATGTCGGCCGCCCGCAACAGAAGTGCGGAACGCTCGGCGGGGGTGGTGGTGCGCCACGACCGGAACGCCTCACGCGCGGCGGCCACGGCGTCGTCGACGTCGGCTGCGCCCGACTCGGTGGCGACGTCCTGGCCGGTGCCGGTGGCCGGGTCGATCAGCTCGCGCTGAGCACCGTCGGCTGCAGGCATGCGGCGACCACCAATGACGTTGTGATCACGTGATTACACCCCTCCGGCGAACGGGCCGCCGATACCCGTGTCCGTGGTGGTGGTGTCGGACCGGGTCATGTAGCGGTATACGAGGAAGCCAACCACCACGGCTGTCAGTGCAGCCAGCAGCAACAGGGTTGCCAGCGCATTGAGCGCAGGCGTCGGTGCGGCGCGTGCCGTGTTGTAGATCTTCACCGAGACCGGCTCGGTGGCGGCGTTACCGGACAGATAGCGCACCAGCACGAAATCGTCGATCACGTCGGCGAACACCAGCACGGTGCTGGCGAAAATCGCCGGCAGCAGCATCGGCAGGATGATACGCCGGAGCGCGCCAAGCGGTGACGCCCCGAGATCCATTGCGGCTTCCTCGTATTGCGGGCCGATGGTGGCGAGCCGGGCCCGCACCAGCACGGCGGGGTAGGACACCTGGAAGGTGACCAGACCGATGACCTGCGCGGTGGTTCCTAGCTCGACCGGGACCGCCACCGTAGTGATGACGAACAGCAGGGAAACGGCGAGCAGAACTTCCGGCAGTACGAACGACAGCAGCATCAGGAAGTTGGCACCCGCTGGGAGCCTGCCCCGCCAACGGTCGATGCCGATCGCGAACAGCGCACCGAGGGGAACGGTGATCAATGTTGCGATCACACCCAGCTTGATGGTCTGCAGCAATGCGGTGTGCAGCGCGGCGTTGTGCCAGACCGACAGCGAGTTGTCGCCCCAATACCAGCGGAACGAGAATCCTTGCCACGTCGTCCTGGAGCGGCCGTCGTTGAATGAATACGCCACCGCGATGATCACCGGCAGCAGCGACCACGCCAAGTACCCGGCGGTGATGGCGACGAGGAACCGCGGCGGCCGCCACGGGTCGTTCCACCACGTCACGGGAGATATTCGTGCTCCTCTCGTCCGCAGCACACTCATACCGACACCTCGTCGCGTCGGGAGGTCACTCTGATGTAGTAGAGCATCGGCAGCAGAGCTACCAGGAACACCAACATCACGAATGCGCCGGCCTGCCCCGTTTGTCCAGGCGACTGGACACTGTCGTTGATCAGGTTGCCGACCATCGCGGTCTTCGGCGATGCCGAGAGCATGTCGCTGGTGAAGTAGTCGCCGAGCATCGGCAAGCAGGTCAGCAGCACAGCGGCGACGATCGTCGGGCGACACAGCGGCAAGGTGACCCGCCAGAACGACGAAATCCGGTCGGCGCCAAGGTCACGCGACGCCTCGAGCATCGGCTGCGACAGCCGGTCGAGGCCGGCGAACAGCGGCAGGATCATGTACGGCACGTAGCCGTACACCAGTCCGAGGATCACCACCACGGGCTGGCCGGTCAGCCAATTCACCTGGGGATCGAACAGGCCGCCGAGGCGCAGCACCTTGTTGAACAGGCCGTCGTCCTGCAGCAGGTTCACCCACGCGAACATCCGCATCATGTAGCTGATCCAGAACGGCGCGATCAACAGGGCCAGCAGTAGGCCTTTGCGCTTGCCCGAGAGTCGCGCCACGTAGTAGGAGACCGGGAACGCGATCAGTAGGCACAGGCAACTGGCGACCAGCACGAAGATGAGCGTGCGAAGGATCGCGGGCCCGAATACTCCGTTCGGGCCCACGATGTGGGTCAGCACGTAGGTGAACTGAGTGGGATCCCATTCCAATGGGTTCCACACCGGCACGGGTGTCCGGAAGATCGGGTCGACCTCACCGAAGACGATGCACAGCACGACATATAGCGGAAAGATGAAAAACGCTGCGAGCCAGATGATTCCGGGAGCGGCTAGCGCTGTCCAGAGCCTGCTGCGGCGTTCGCGAGGCGGCGGCGGCGCCGCCCGCGATGGCGCGGTGACTACCGGGACCGCCACTTTACGTCAGGCCCCGCCTCCGGCCTTGAATGCGCGCCAGACGTTGTGCCACGCGGCGTCGTTGGCCGGATCGAGTTCCAGCAGCCGGTAGCCCGTGTCGAAGTATTCGGGCTTGACGACAGCGGACTTCAGGTTTTCAGGAATGAACCCGCTCGAAACGAGTGAGTCGGGGTTGATGTTGTTTTGCGGCGGCTGGTAGCCGGTCTGCGCGAAGTTCTGCTGGGCCACTTCGGGATCCAACAGATGGTTGATGAACAGGTGTGCCAGCACCGGGTTCTTGCCGCTGCGGAGCGTGATCAGCAAGTCGTTGTCCACCAAGCCTTTCCCGTCTGCGGGGAACCAGTACCGCAGGATGTCGGGGCTGACACCCTCGGGCATGTAGCTCAGCGCGCTGTTGATGATGTCGCCCGACCACATCTGGCAGAGCCCGATCTGGCCGGCAGGCATATCGGAATACATCGTGATCGTCACCTTGGGTGAGGTCGCCGCCACCAAGGCGTTGAGCTGATCACCGACGAGCTTGAGGTCCTCGGCCGATGTGGTGTTGACGTCGTTCTTGCCCGCGCGCAACAGCACCATCGCCATTGCGGTGTGCCAGTCGTCGATGATGGCGGTCTTACCCTTGTACGTCGGATCCCATAGCGAGTCATAGGGATTGGGCAAGGCACCGATGTCGGCGGGTATCTGGTCGGTCCGCCATCCGATGCCGGTGGTGTAGATGAAGTTCGGCGCCGAGAAACGCCATTCCTGGTCATACCAGGGGTTGGTGAAGGTCGGCCACACGTTCTTGATGTTCGGGATATAGCTGTGGTTGATCGGCCGCGCCAGGCCGCCGGTCACCAACTTGCTGATCTGGTCGTAGCTCGGGAAGTAGAGGTCGTAATCGACGTTGCCTCCGCGGATCTTGGTGAGCGCCTCGTCGGTGTCGTTGAACGTCGAGATCTGGACTTTGGTGTTGTATTTCTCTTCGAACGACTTGACGGCATCCGGGCTGAGGTAGTCGGCGTAGTTGTACACCTGCAGCGTCGCGCCCTTCTCAGGCGCCAGACCGTCGGCGATCGGTTTGTTGTCCGCGGGGATGTCCCACTTCACGGGGTGGTCCGGCGCGGCGATCGTCAGGGTCGGCGCCGATGACGACGACTGTCCCGACTTGGAACAGGCCGCGATGAAACTGCCGAGGGTCGGGGCGGTCGCGGCGAGAATTGCGGCGCGCGCCAGGAACTGTCGTCGAGAAGTGGGCTCTGCCATCTGGGGCCTCCCCGTTGCTTTCACGCCTTGTTGCTGGTAGGACTCTCGCATAGACTGAATGCTCAGTCAACCGTTCGGGAGCGGAGGTTTGACCGTGTCTTCGTCGGTGGTGGAAAGCCAGGAAACCGACATCGTTAACCAGCTGATCGCGGCCGAGGAGCAGGTGTTCCTGCGCCGTCAGCCACGCAGCACTGAACTCATTGCGCAGGCCCGCGAACACCTCGCAGGCGGCGCGACGTCCAACTGGCAGATCGCCGAGCCACAGGCCGTCTGGATGAGCCACGGCAGCGGCTCGAAGGTCTACGACGTTGACGGCAACGAGTACGTCGATATGCACGGCGGCTACGGCGCTTCCATTGCTGGGCATGCGCATCCGGCGATCGTCGAAGCGGTCAGCGACCGGGTGCGTCGCGGCACGCACTTCGCGCAGCCGACCGAGGACGCCATCTGGATAGCAGGTGAGTTGTCCCGTCGCTTCGACCTTCCGCTGTGGCGCTTCGCCAACTCGGGCACCGAGGCCACCATGGACGCGGTCCACCTTGCCCGCGCCTTGACCGGACGCGATCTGATCATCAAGGTGGAGGGCTGCTATCACGGCCACCACGACTCGGTGCAGGTGTCGGTGCTGCCCGAGGCCGACGAGATCGGTCCCCGCGATCGTCCAACACCGGTACCCGGAAACTCCGGAATCGCCTCGGCGATAAGGGATCTGGTGATCGTGGTGCCGTTCAACGATGTCAGCGCCGTGGCACGTGCGCTTGCGGAGCACCGCCGGCAAGTGGCGGCCATGATCGTCGAGCCGGTGATGATGAACGCGGGCATCATCCCTCCGGACGAGGGATATCTCGAGGTCATCCGCGACCTGCTGCACGGCGAAGGCTCGCTGTTGATCTTCGACGAGGTCAAGACCGGCTTCACCACAGGGCCTGGCGGCGTCACCGCCTTATCGGGCGTCGTCCCCGACATGGTGTGCCTGGCCAAGGCGCTGGGCGGCGGCATCGCGGTTGCGGCGATAGGCGGAACTGAGACCGTGATGTCGGCGATCGCCGACGGCCGCTACGAGCAAGTCGGCACGTTCAACGGCAACCCGCTGGCAATGGCTGCCACCCGCGCCACCCTCACCGACGTGCTCACCCCGCAGGCCTATACGCACCTCGAGGCACTCGCCGCCCGGCTCCGCACCTCACTGGAAGCCGTGATCGCCAAACACGGTTTCGGATGGCACGTGGTGACCGTCGGCGCTAAGGGCTGCGTGACGTTCCGTCGCGACCGGGTCCGCGAGTTTCGCGACTTCCTCGAGATCGACGCCCGACTCGGCCACTTGCACTGGCTGATGCAGCACAATGGCGGTGTATTTCTCCCGCCATGGGGGAAGGTGGAGCAATGGCTGTTGTCGGTTCAGCACGACATGGACGATGTCGACCGGTTCGCCGCGAACTTTGCCCGGTTCGCAGAGGCGGTCCCGCGATGATTGGCCGGTTTCCATGAAGGGCGGGGCGATCAGGCTGGAGAGTCTGGTCAAGTCCTTCGCCGGAGTCCCCGCCGTCACGGGCATCGACCTTGACATCCCGGCCGGGCAGTTCTACTCGCTGCTCGGGCCGTCGGGTTGCGGTAAGACGACGACGCTGCGCATGATCGCCGGCTTCGAAAAGCCGGACTCCGGCCGCATCGAACTCGACGGCCGCGACGTCGCGGGGGATCCCCCGCACAAGCGTCCGGTCAACACCGTCTTCCAGACCTACGCGCTGTTCCCGTTCATGACGGTATGGGACAACGTCGCATTCGGGCTGAAGTACCAGAAGGCCTCGCGCGACGAGTCCAAGCGCCGCGTCGGCGAAGCGCTGGAACTGGTTCGTATGACGGACTTTTCCAACCGGCGTCCCGCGCAGCTCTCGGGCGGACAGCAGCAGAGGGTCGCATTGGCGCGTGCCCTGGTATTGCGCCCACGCGTGCTCTTGCTCGACGAGCCGCTTGGCGCGCTCGACGCCAAGCTGCGCAAACAGCTGCAGCTGGAACTGCGCGCGGTGCAGCGTGAGGTCGGCATCACGTTCGTGTACGTGACCCACGATCAAGAGGAAGCGCTCACCATGAGCGACCAGATCGCGGTGCTCGCCGAGGGCCGGGTCGAACAGATCGGACCGCCGCAGGAGATCTACTCCGCGCCTGCCACCACATTCGTTGCCGGATTCCTCGGCGCCGCCAACATATTCGAAGCCGACGTGCTCGAGGCTGGTGGCGGATCGGCGGTGTGCTCGGCGCTGGACACCCGGCTCGGCGCCGCGGTCGACGCCACGGCGATATCCGGTGCGGCCGCGATCGTCATCCGGCCGGAGCGCATCACCCTGCAGGACCCGGGTGAGCCAATCGGACCTGGCCGCAACGTCATTGGCGGCGTCGTGTCGCAGGTGGTCTATCTCGGCAACTGCACGCAGGTACACGTCGACGTCGGCGCGCCCACCGCGCTGATCGTCGAGGTCGCCAACCACGCAGGGCCAGGCTCGGTGGCCCATGAACCCGGCGCAAGGGTCAGCTGCGTATGCACCCACGACGCGGTGCGGGTGCTGCAGCGCAGCTCGGCGGTGCCGATCGCCGATCCCGTGGCCGAAGAGCTCGGCGCGCTCAGCTCTTCTTGACGGCCCTGACCTTGCCGTTCAGCCGGTTCTTCTCGGGCGGCAGGTTCAGTTCCCGCTCGGCGAAGTGCATCGCTATGTCGTAGGCCAGGTCGGAGTCGACCTCGGGATCTTCGAGGGCGACCTGGATCGACAGCCCGTCGAGCAGCGCGGAGAACTCCAGTGCGAACATCCGCTTCTCTTTCGCGCTCAATTGGGATGAATCGAGCGCGTGGACGATCATCTTGCGCCAGCGCGAGTCGGCTTCCGCCCGGCCTGCCTTGATCTCGTCGTGCCGGAACGCCTGCGCCCACAGGTCGAACCACAAGCCCCATGCGCCGGGTATCTCGTCCCATGCGCCGGGTATCTCGTCCGAGCCTTCGGGCACACATGTCCACTGGATCAGCAGCGAGAGCCGCTCGCGCAACGACGGGACCGCGGCCAGCATCTTCTCAGCCCCTTCGTAGAACGATTCTTCCGAGTAACGCAGCGCGTCGACCAGAAGGCGGTCCCGGGTGCCGAAGTAATAGATGACAAGGGCCGAGCTGACGCCTGCGCGCCTGGCGACATCGGCGATGCGGGTATCGCCGAAACCCCGCTCACAGATCAGCTCCGCTGCGGCACGGAGCATTTCGATGCGCCGGGCTTCGTTCTGCTCGGTCGCGGGCGCGGGATCGGCCATGGCGTTGTCTATTCCCTCCCAGTGCAGCACTCGCACTTGTCTGTAGCCTAACACTTGATTAGATTGAACAGTCAGTCAGGACGGAAGTGGGGCTCTCATGTCGAACACCTACGACGCTCTCGTCATCGGCGGCGGCCACAACGGTTTGGTTTCCGCCGCGTACCTCGCCCGGTCGGGAGCCAGAACACTGGTGCTCGAGGGACGTGGCTCGCTCGGGGGCGCCGCCACCACCGAATCGCCATGGGAGGACGCACCGCACCTGCGTGTCACGCGGTTGTCTTATGTGATGAGCCTGATGCCGCCGACCATCGTGCGTGAGCTCGATCTGGCCCGGCACGGCTACAAGGTCCACCCGATGGGCCCGTACTACCAGGCCTTCCCCGAGGGTGGCTCGCTGACGATCTACGAGGACGACCCGGCTCGCACGCATGAACAGCTGGCCAAGTGGTCCAAGAAGGACGCCGACGCGTGGCCCAAGTGGAACGCCTGGCTGGAGGGCATCGCGGACGTGATGGGTCCGCTGCTGACCCAGGTGCCGCCGAACATCGGCTCCCACCGGCCAGGCGACCTTCTCGACCTGGCGAAGCTGGCCTGGAGCCAGCGCGGAATCACCGTGCGGACCACCGCCGACGTAACGCGGTTGCTTACGATGAGCATCGCCGACCTGCTGGCCGACTGGTTCGAATCACCCCAGATCAAGGGCGCGCTCGCGGTCAACGGCGTGATCGGTACATGGGCAGGCCCGTACGAACCGGGCACCGCCTACGTGATGGCGCATCACTCCATCGGCGATGTCGGCGACGGCCAGCTCGGCAGCTGGGGATACCCCGAAGGCGGCATGGGTGGTGTCTCCGCAGCGATCGCGAAGTCGGCCCGCAGCTTCGGCGCCGAGATCCGCACTAACGCCCGCGTCGCGCGGCTCATCGTCCGCGGCGGCCGTGTGCACGGTGCGGTCCTCGAGAATGGCGATGAGATCCACGCGCCGTTGGTGGTCACCACGCTTCACCCGAAAATCGCCTTCCTCGACCACATTCCACGTACCGAGCTGCCCGATGACTTCGTCTCCGATATCGAGCACTGGAAGACCCGCAGCGGTGTCGTGAAGATCAACCTGGCGTTGGCTGAGCTGCCGAACTTCACCGCCGACCCGAGCAGTGGTCTGGCCGAGCACCACACCGGTTCGGTGGAAATGGCGCCGACGATGGAGTTCATCGAGGCGGCCTTCCAGGACGCCCGCGCCGGTCGGCCCGCCCTGCTGCCGTTCTCCGACGGCGTCATCCCGACCACGTTGGACAAGACGCTGAATCCCGATGGCACACACATCATGTCGTTGTTCACCCAGTGGGTGCCCGCGGACTGGTGCGAGGCACCGCACACCGAGGAGCTGGACGCCTACGCCGACCGGCTCATCGACCTCTACGACCAGGTCGCACCCGGCTTCAAGTCGTCCATCACGCATCGCGACATCGTCGGCCCGTATGAGATGGAACAGGAGTACGGGTTGATCGGCGGCAACATCTTCCACGGCGAACTGTCGCTGGAGCAGCTGTTCCACATGCGGCCCGCCCCCGGCTACGCCGACTACCGCACCCCGATATCGGGGCTGTACAACGGTAGCTCGGGTACGCACGCCGGCGGCGGTGTGTGCGGTATCCCGGGCTGGCAGGCGGCCCGCGCGGCGCTCGCCGACCAGAAGCGAGGCCTGAAGCGGTTCCGGCGCGCTTGATGGACGCACGACGCCGGGCGGTTGCGACCATGCTCGGCGCCAGGTCGATCGCTGTGGTGGGCGCGAGTGCCCGCCCCGACAGCTTCGGCGCGCGAATGGTCCTCGAGGCCCAACGGGGCTCGGCCCGTGTGCATTTGGTCAATCCGCGCTACGACCACGTCGGCGCGTTACCCTGCTTGCCGACGCTCACCGATCTCGACCAGGCTGTCGACGTGGTGCTGCTCGGGGTGGCCGACTCCGCGGTGTTGGAGCAGTTGGAACTCGCGGCTGCGACCGGTGCACGGTCGGCGGTGCTGTTCGGGTCCGCGCATGGCCTACGCGAGAAGATCGCGGCGACAGCGACCGAGGCAGGCATGGCGCTGTGCGGGGCGGGCTGCATGGGATTCGTCAACAACGCGCTCGGTGTACGGGCCCTCGGCTATCTCGAACCAGATCCGCTGCCGCAAGGCGGGATTGCACTCATCACCCATTCCGGCTCGGCGTTCTCGACGTTGCTGCGGGCGCGTCGTGGCTTCGGATTCCGCCTCGCGGTGTCCTCCGGACAGGAGGTCGTGACGGACACCGCCGACTATGTCGACTATGCGCTGGCCGACCCCGAAACACGGATCATCGCGCTGCTGATGGAGACGCCTCGCTCGGTCCCGCGACTGCGCCGGTCTCTGCTGCGCGCCGCTGAACAGGACGTGCCGGTGGTCATGCTCACCGTCGGCGGGTCGCCGCGCGGACGCGCGATGGTCGCTGCGCACTCGGGTGCGCTGGCAGGCGAACACGCGGCGTGGCAGGCCTTCTGTGCCGCCACCGGAGCGGTGCATGTGAGCGATCTGGCGGAGTTCACCGATACGCTCGAACTCTTCTCTGCGGGACGGCGGTCGCGCGGCGGCGGTGTTGCGACGGTGCACGACTCGGGGGCCGAACGCGCGCTAGTGGCCGATCTCGCGCACGAACTAGAGGTGCCGTTCGCCGATCTGGCGGCTGACACGCTCGCCGCACTCGGCGGAATGCTCGACGACGGTCTGGCGCCGACCAACCCGCTGGATGTCTGGGGCACCGGCGCCGACACCCGCAACCTGTTCGGCTCCTGTCTGCGTGCGATGGTTGCCGACCAAGGGGTCGGTGTCACGGCGCTCGCTGTCGATCTGGTCACCGAGTACGACGGTGACACCGCGTATGCCGACGCGGTACTGGACGTCGCGAACGATACCGACGCCGCGCTGGCGGTGCTCGCGTCGGTGCCGTCTGCCATCGACGCACCCACGGCGCAACGGCTGCGCGACAACGGAATCCCGGTGCTGGAAGGTTTCCGCAGCGGTTTGGCTGCGCTCGGACACCTGACGCGCTGGCCGTTGCCGGTCGACCGGCAGGATGAGCGGGGACGCCTCGAATGGCGAATCCCGAAGGGGGCCGACGCGTTCGGACTGCTGGCGGCCTACGGGATTCCGGTCGTGCAGACGCGGACCGCCGATTCGATCGGTGGAACTCTGGCCGCGGCCGTCGAGCTCGGCTATCCGGTCGCGCTGAAAACGCTTGGTGCCCTGCACAAGAGCGACGTCGGAGGCGTCGCACTCGATCTGGCCGACGACGCCGCGCTGAGCCTGGCGTACATGGCGATGGCGCAGTCACTCGGTCCTGAGGTCACTGTGCAGCCGATGGCCGCGGAGGGCGTCGAGGTGTCGGTCGGATTCGTGAGGGACGACGCCTTCGGTCCGCTGGTGGTTGTCGCCGCAGGCGGCACCATGGTGGAGTTGGTCGCCGACCGGGTGGTCGCGTGCCCGCCGGTGTCGCACGCGGGGGCGCTGGCCCTGCTCGACCGCCTCAGAATTCGCCCCGTGCTGGCCGGCTGGCGCGGTGCGCCGGCCGTCGACGTCGACGCGCTGGCGGGTGTGATCGTGGCTTTCTCCGAGATGGCGATCGATCTCGGAGGCGTGCTGGATGCCGTCGAGGCCAATCCCGTCATCGCCTCGCCGCGCGGCGTCGTCGCGGTCGACGCACTGGCTCAGGCGCGTCGGGCAGAATCCTAGAGATGGCGTGGGACTTCTCGACCGATCCGGACTTCCAGAGCAAGCTCGACTGGGTCGACGCGTTCTGCAAGGAGGAGGTCGAGCCGCTCGAGTACGTGTTCCCGTACGCGGTCCGCTCGCCGGATCCCCACGTCAAGGCCTATGTCCGCGGCCTGCAACAGCAGATCAAGGACCAGGGGCTGTGGGCGATCTTCCTCGACGAGGAGCTGGGCGGTCCGGGCTTCGGCCAGCTGAAGCTGGCGCTGCTGAACGAAGTCATCGGGCGCTACCCGGGGGCGCCGCAGATGTTCGGCGCCGCCGCCCCCGACACCGGGAACATCGAGATGCTCGCCGCCTTCGGCACCGAGCAGCAGAAGAAGCGGTGGCTGGAGCCGCTGCTCAACCAGGACATGTTCTCGGCGTACTCGATGACCGAGCCCCAGGGCGGCTCCGACCCCAACCTGTTCAAGACCCACGCAGAACGCGACGGCGGGGAATGGGTGATCAACGGCGAGAAGTGGTTCACCTCGGCGGGCCGCGTCGCCGACATCCTCTTCGTGATGTGTACGAACGGCATGTTCGTCGTGCCCCGCAACACCCCGGGCGTCGAGATCCAGCCCGAGCCGCGCAACCACAACCACATCATCTACCGCGATGTCCGGGTACCGCTCGATCACCTGCTCGGCCCCGAGGACGGCGCCAAGACCCTCGCGCAGCGTCGCCTCGGCGGCGGGCGCATCCACCACGCCATGCGCACCATCGCCCAGTGCAAGCTCGCCTTCGACATGATGTGCGAGCGGGCGCTGTCACGTCAGTCGCACGGCAAGATCATCGCCGAGCACCAGATGGTCCAGGAGAAGATCGCCGACTCCTACGCGGCTATCCGCATGCTGCGGTTGCTGGTGCTCGAAACCGCTTGGAAGATCGACAATTCCAGCACCAAGGAAGCCAGGACCGACATCGCGACGGTCAAGTTCACGATGGCCAAGGTGCTGCGCGACGTCTCTTTCAACGCCCTGCACATCCTCGGATCCTTGGGCACGACGGACCTCACCCCGCTACAGGCCATGTATGCCGCGGCGCCGACGATGGGCCTCGCCGACGGCGCAGACGAGGTGCACAAGGCCACCGTCGCCCGCCGGGTTCTCCGGGATTACCAGCCGCAGGTGCATCCGTACTGGCCGTCGGAGTACATCCCCGCCAAGCGCGAGGCGGCGTGGGCGAAGTTCGAGCCGAAGTTCGAGACCGACCCCGAGCTGCGCGCCTCAGCCGAGGCCTACAAGAAGTACTTCGCCCGCAGGCGCTGAGCGCCGGATCGGAAGGCGCCGCTGACGGGCGAAATCAGAAGATGGAGTAGACCTTTCGGACCGTCTCATGGATTTCCCAGGTGCCTTTCCATCCGACCGGGAACACCGCGATGTCCCCGGCCTTCACCTCGGTAGGCTCACCGCCATCAGGTGTCACCGTCATCCGGCCCGCCAGCACGTAGATGACCTCGTTCTCCTCTTGGACCCAATACGAGGGTCCTGGTGTGCACTGCCAGATGCCTGCAGACTTGTCGCCGTCGGCCCACATCTCCAGTCCATGCGTCGCCATCGGATCACCGGTCGCCTCGGCCAATGGACCCCAGTCCTCGAGTTCTGCATCGGTGGCCGCGGCAAGCAATTCGGTCTTCACAAGGTTCACAGTATGGCCTTCTCCGGGAACGGCAGCGAAATGGGTTCGGGTGCAACGCGACTGTTGCCCTCGGCGTCGAAGCGGTCGAGGCCGAGATCGGTGAGATCGAGCCAGTCGCACGTGCCCTTGGTGGTCAGGTCGGCGGCCACTTCGGCCACCGCCGGGCCCCACATCATGCCGTGGCCCGCGGGGCTGGCCACCACGGTGCCCTCGACAGGACCATCGTCGGTGAGCAGTGGGCCGAGGATCGGCAGGTGGTCCGGGGTGTAGTCGATGGTCGCGGCCCACGTCCGCCTCAGGCCAAGGCCTTTCACGCCTGGCAGTAGTTCCTCGATCCGGTCGCGAGCCTTCTGGTAGTAGATCTCGTCGAAATCGGCGGCCACCCCCGGCGGCTCATCCGGGTTGCTCATCCCCCACAGCAGGCCGCCGGCTTCGCCTGGCCGCCAATAGATTCCGGAGGTGATGTCGAAGACCATCGGCACTTCGTGCACGTTGAACGCCGAGACCGGTCCGGTCACCACGACCTGGTGGCGCGAACCGCCGGCCGGAATTCTCGCCCCCGCCGCGGCGCCCACCTTCGCGAGCTTGGGGCCGCCGGTCAGCACGACGTGCTCGGTGTCGATCGGACCGTCGGAGGTGTCGACGCCCACCACCCGCCCGCCCGCGGTGCGCAGTCCGGTGAACTTGCAGCGTTCCCGGACGTCGATGCGGTGCGCGATCAGCGCGGCGGTGTAGGCAAGCACATTGCGCGGGGCGTCGATGTAGCCGTCACCCGGTGCATAGGACGCGCCGAGGGTCACCCCGCGCGCCAGACCGGTGGTGCGGTCGTCGATCTCCGAGCCGGACAGCCACTGCACCTCGAGGCCCAGGCTCTGCTGCAGCGCGATCCGGTCGTGTGCCTGCTGTACCTCCGCATCGGAGAAGCACGGCATCAGATAACCCTGTGCCACAAAGCCGCAATCCAGCGGGAAGCGGTCACCGCTGGCGGCGTAGAACTCCTGCGTGCGAAGGCCGAGCCGGATGGCGGGTTCGGTGCCGCCCTGGGCGCGCACCATGCCTGCGGCACGACTGCTGGCGCCGTCCCCGAGCGTTCTCGCCTCGATCAGCACGACATTCGGTACGCCACTTTCGGCGAGCAGCACGGCCGTCCATGCGCCGACCGTTCCACCGCCCACCACCACTACATCGGCGCTGCGGAAGCTGGTCATACTACGGAACGCTGGCATAGACTGAACGCTCAGTCAAGAGGGTGGAGGTATGGATGTACGGCCTGACCGAGCGGGATCAGCGGATCCGGGACACGGCGCGCGCGTTCGTCGAGACGCTGATGCCACACGAGGTGGAGGCCGAGCTTGCAGGTGGCATCCTGCCCAAGGAGCTGACGGCCGAGCATCAAGCCCGCGCAATCGAATTGGGCCTGTACGCGACCAATATGCCGGCGTCTGTCGGAGGCCCCGGCTGTACCGCGCTGCAGCAGGTGCTGGTGCAGGAACAGTGCGGGCGGGTGACCAATGGGCTGGGTTGGGTGATGGCGACGCCGCCGCAGTGGTGGGTGGAGGTGGCGACCGACTACCAGCGCGAGCAGTGGCTGCTGCCGTCGGTGCGCGGTGAGAAGCATGAGGCGTATGCGATCACCGAGGAGTTCGCAGGCTCCGACGTGTCCGCGCTGAAGGCCACGGCACAGCGCGATGGTGACGAGTACGTCATCAACGGCGTCAAGTGGCACGTCACGTCGTTCAACCTCGCCGATTACGTCTTCGTCGAGGCGGTCGTCGGCGGCGGCGATCACGTGCTGCTCGTCGTCGACCTGCCGTGGCCGGGCGTGGAAGTGGTTCGCACGCCGCAGTATTCGCACAACATCGCCGACGAGCATCCGATCGTGGCGTTCAACGACGTGCGGGTGCCCGCGGCCAACCTTGTCGGGATCGCTGGCGGACCGATGACGTTCACCCAGGACTGGTTCCGGTTCGAGCGAATGATGGTGGCAGCGAGATGCGTTGGCGCCGCTCAACGCTTGGTCGACGAGGCCACGGCGTTCGCGCAGAACCGGATAGTGGACGGCAAGCCCTTGGGTGAGCATCAACTGGTGGCGGGCATGCTGGCTGACAGTGCCACCGAACTGTTCGCCGCCAGGACGATGCTCTACGAGGTGGCCCGCTCGATAGACGCTGGATACGACCGCAAGACGCTGCACGGCCAGGCCTCGATGGCGAAGCTGTACTGCTCGGAGATGGCAGGCAGGGTGGCCGACCGCGCGGTGCAGATCTTCGGCGGCCGCGGCTACATGCGCGAGAACGTCGCTGAGCGACTGTTTCGCGAGTTGCGGGTGGAGCGGATCTGGGAGGGCGCCAGCGAGATCCAGCGCATCATTGTCGGGCGTCAGCTGATGACGCGCGGTCCTGCGGCGTTGCTTGATCCTGCGTGACGTCGAGCAGTCGCACGAATTCGACGGGCTCGGCAAAGCCCTTGAGTGCGACTGCCTCCTGCCGTTTCGGCGTGGATGCGAGGATGTCCCGCACCGCGGGGTCGTCGGCGACTGCGTGTGACAGCACGATGTCGCCGCCGCTGCTCTGGCCCTGTAGTCGGGCCGCCATGTTGACGGTTGAGCCGAAATAGTCGAGGCGGTCGTTCAAGGTCACCACCACGCTGGGGCCGGCATGGACGCCCACTTTGAGGACGAGGTCACGGACTTTTTCACCGGACTTTCGTATCCGAGCCTGCATGGCGAGCGCGGCGCGCACCGCCTGCGCAGGATCGTTGAACGAGGCCATCACCGCGTCGCCGATGGTCTTGACCACCGCGCCGTCGTGGTCACGCACTATCGCAGCCAGCAGCGCGAAATGCTCTCGCACGATGTTGTATGCAGCGGCGTCGCCCACCCGCTCGTAGAGCGCCGTCGAGCCCTGTAGGTCGGTGAAGAGCAGCGCGACCTGGCTGACGCCCGCATCGTCGCCG
>Ga0068865_100000370_pt1 | contig 24923 bp, 36 predicted proteins | sample KBSMisM12_FD_75293 | JGI IMG/M metagenome (GOLD analysis project Ga0068865, IMG submission 75293) | Miscanthus rhizosphere microbial communities from Kellogg Biological Station, Michigan, USA - KBS Miscanthus M1-2 | ecosystem: Host-associated > Plants > Roots > Rhizosphere > Soil ...
TGCGCGACATCGCACGCGAGCACAAGCGAAAGGACCGGGCAAGGCTCGCCGAGCTGCGCGCCACGATCCGCGAGGCGAAGTCCGGCCGCAAAACCGCCATGCGCGAAGCGGTAACCGTCTGCCGCGCTGGGCGCCTGGCGGCCAAGCTCCGGGGCCGGGAGCGCGCTCTCGCCCTGCGCGAGCAGGCACGCGAAGCCATCAAGGCCGCCCGCCTGGAGGAGCGGCTTGCGGCGCGCTCCACGTGCAACGCCCGCAAGGTGGAGATCCGCGAGTCGGCCATCTCCACCGCGGCGCGGGCCCGCGAAACCCTGAAGGCCGAGCGCAAGCTTCAGCGCGAGCTGCACAACATCGAAAACCGGATGCGAAAGCAGCGGGTGCGGTCGACGTCGGCCGAACGTCTGGCCGAGTCGGACGACGAGGTCAGGCACAACATCCCCGCGGATCTCGTGCCGTACTTCGAACGGGTCAAGCGCATGATCAAGGGCGATGTCCACCAGAGCCGCACCGAAAGCTTCCTCGCCTACGCCGAGGAGAATCCCAACGAGGTGATCGACGCCCAGGAGGCCCTCTCCCAACGCGAGATCGCGAAGCTCCTGCGCGAGCAGCATGCACTCGAGCACGCGATGCGATCGCCGAGACGCTACCGACCGACGGCCGCCGAGCTGGCCGCCATTCCGTTCTGATGTCGGGCACGCGCCTTACGGTCAAGGGTGGGATCGACGAGCTGAAGTCTGCGCTCGGTCTGCACGGCGGCACGCCCTCGCCCCAGCACTGCGCCGGCTGCGGCTATGGCTGGTCCGAGGCGTACACACGCAACGCGCAAGGGGTCATGGTGCCGGCGACGTACAACCCCGCGGTGCCATGCCGAGGCTGCGATCGTGTCGGTGCGGTCTGCCGCCTGCCGGCGAAGCACGATGGCGATCACGAGCTGGCCGAGTAGTGGAGCGAGGACCGCGGGGCCCTTTCCTCTCGCTGCCGATTCCGGGTGAGCCCGTCCGACGTCGGGCCCGATGCTCGCCGCTCGACTGGGACGGCACCTATGGGCAAGGTCATGGCCGCGCGCATCGTTGCGTCGGCGTCGTGGCGTTGCGCGCAGTGCCGATCGCCGCGGGGCTACCTCTGCCGCGGAGCGTACGGGCCCACGTTCGAAACCCATTGGGTTCGGCGGCGGGCCTACATGCAGAAGAAGCGCGACGCCCGAGCCCGTTGACCTTGCCGGGGTGCGCTCGCCCCATGCGAGCATGCGCTTCGCCCCCTGGAACCTGACCGCATCGGACCGGGCAAGCGCTCTCCTTTTCCGTTGCCCCAAACTCGGAGACAAGAGCGCCCCCGGGGAAAATGGTTCCGGGGGTCCTTTTTTCTGTTGACGGATCCGTGTCTCTAATATTAGAGACAGGACTGGAGGCAACGGAAACATCATGGGCAGATCGAATGCAGCGCGGGCGCCCCACGTGGCGACGGGCAAAGTAGTAGGTCTCTTCGGTACCAAGCCGGCGAAGGACATTTACGCGGCCTACAACGACTACAACCGGAGGTTTTTTGCCGACAAGCTGGGCGTGCCGTTTCTCCTGATCACCCAGGCGAAAAGCGCCCGCACGCTGGGCGACTACATCGGCCGCGATGAGCACGGCCTAGAGTCTCGGATCCGCATCTCTCCCGCCGCGGTGAAGCGCGGGCCGCGGTTCGTGAAGGACGTGCTTTTGCACGAGATGATCCACGCCTGGCAGATGGAGGTCGAGAAGGACGGCGAAAACAGCTACCGCGGACACGGGCCGAAGTTCGCGGCGGAATGCACGCGCATCGGCAAGCGCTTGGGACTCGCTGCGGTTGGCGTGAAGGGTCGCGACGGTTTGCCGGACTGCGCGCACTGGCCGATGATTGTGCGCCCGGAAGGGTACTATCCCGAGGCGTACACGCCCCCGACGCGCAAGCCGAGCGAGCCGAGCGAGCCGAGCGGCGAGGGCGAGGGCGAGGGCGAGGAGACGATCTCGCCCTTCGACGCCGAGCGCCTGATGCTTTCGCTGCGGGCCGCGCTCAAGAAGTTCGACGTGGAGACCCTGGAGGCTCTCCTTGGTGAGGTCGAGGCCGAGATCGAAAGGCGCGACCAGTGAGCGCCGGCCGTCGGTGTCACTCGTGCGATCGTCCCCTCCGGCGCGGCTCGTCTCGCCGTGCGCTGGTCGGCGCGTCGGATGGCTCGGTCACCTATGCCATCGTCTGCAACAGGTGTCGCCTGCGCGCCATCGCGTTCATCGTTCCGCCCCCGACCCAGGTTCCAACGCTCTGCGCGGAGTGCAAGCGAGGCCACGGCAGCGTTTGCAGAGGTTGCGTCGACAGGCTGCGGGAGTCCGTGCGCGAACTCACTGCCGCGAACGTGCTCTTGACCGAGCGCCTCAAGGCCCGCGTGTGGCCAGCCGATACCGACGACGACGAGACGCCGGAGATTGTGCCGTCATGAGAGCGAGCACCGGCAACAAGACAACAGATGCTCGCCTCGCAAAGTTGGACCGATGCGAGCGCCTTTACCGTCGGCTGAAGGAGCCTGTCCGACGAGGCCGATCCGTGCGGGTTACGCTGAACTTCACTGCGAAAGAGGTGCAGCGGATTCATCGGTTTTTCGAGGCGTACTACAACCGCTACGACGACCACCCCGAGACCTTTGACTATGGCTGGTTTGAGTTCATGGCCAGAACGTTTTTCTGGGAAACCGTCGCCCTGCGTGAGGCCAGCTCGTACGTCATGCCGCGCATCTTTCGCATGCAGTCGCGCGAGTGGTTTGCGTCCTTGAAACCGCCTCAGGTTCCCAAGGCCCTGGCGGACCAGCTCGCGGCGCTTGATGTGATGCGATCGAGCTTCCGAAAGCACTTCGGCCCATGAGCGACCATCAACGCTATCCGCTGGCGTGGCCCGAGGGCCAGCCACGCCAGCGAAACCGGCAGGATGCTCTCTTCAAGGTCGACTTTGGCCGGAGCCGTGACGAGCTCGTCACGTCCCTCGGGAACCTCGGGGCCCGCGGCGTGATCATTTCGAGCAACGTGCCCCTCCGGCAGGACGGCCTACCGATGGCCGGCGCGTCGGAGCCGAACGATCCGGGTGTCGCGGTCTATTTCGATCGCAAGGTCGGAGGTGACACTCGCGCATTCGTCATCGCGTGCGACACCTATCGAAAAGTGCGGTGGAACCTGCGCGCCATCGGTCACACGGTCGAGGCCCTACGCTCGATCCAACGTCACGGGGCGTCGTCGATGCTGGAGCAAGCGTTCTCCGGTTTCGCGGCGCTGCCCCCGCGGCGGGCCGTACATCCGCCCTGGTGGGAGGTGCTGGGCCTGCACGAGGGAGCGAGCCCCGATGTCATCCGGGCTCGCTTTCGCGAGCTGGCGAGCATTCATCACCCGGACCGCGGCGGAGATCCGCGTCGGATGGTCGAGATCAGCCGGGCCTACACCGAGGCCCAACGGATCCGGGCCGTCTGATGGCGGACCGTTGCCGGGTATGCGGCGGCACGGAGATGGTTCACGCGGTCGACAACCTCGGCCGGAGCTATCTCGGCTGCGTTTCATGCACCATCGTACCGATGGATTCGTCGCGTGCCGCGTCCAAGTCGCAACTGGACGCGGCATATGCTGACCTCCTGCGCGATCTGGCGTGCGGTCTCTCGAATAGCTGGGTTCTGCAGCGCGCCGAGCTGCGGGTGATGCTCTCCATGGATGCGGCGTTCGTGGCCCGCCTCGATCAGCTCGAAGCGGTGACCCACAGTGACGAGAGGCGGCGCAAGTGAAGCGTGCCCGAGCCGCTCTTTATCATCGGGTGAGCACCATCGACCAACACCCAGCCGCCGCCCGGAAGGAACTCCGGGCGGCGGCGCGTCGGCATGGCATGCGGGTGGTGCTGGACGTCGAGGAGACCGGCAGCGGCGCGACCAGCTTGCGGCCTGGACTCCAGAGGGTTCTCTCGGCCGCGCGCAAGGGCGAGCTAGATGCCGTGCTCTGCTGGAAGCTGGACCGTTTCGGCCGGAGCACGATCGATCTGCTCCACCACTTGCGCGAGCTGGAGTCGAGCGGGGTGAGGTTTCTTGCTACCACGCAGGGTATCGACATCCGGCCCGGCGCGGATCCGATCGCCCATCTGCTTTTGACGATGCTGTCCGCAGTCGCGCAGTTCGAACGGTCCGTCATCGTCGAGCGGACCCACCTTGGTCTCGCCCATGCGCGCACCCGAGGCGTGCGGCTCGGTCGACCTCCGGCCCTCTTCGACATCGTCCAAGCTCGCAAGATGCGGGCGCAGGGGTGGACGCTCGATGAGATCGCATGGGAGCTGGACGTAGGCAAGGGCACGATCTATCGCGCGTTGAGCAGTCCAAAAAGGGGTACCCCAACAGGGGCCGAAAACGCCCGGAAAAACGGCCGTGCGAGGTAGAGCACCCTCACGGGTCCAGAAAGGTTCCTTTTATGGACGACGAGCTTGACTGGTGCGATGAATGCCTGGCCCGGTTTCCACGCGGCAAGAAGCACGACCGTCCGAAGATCGCGCCGGCCGCGCGGTGCCTCTACTGGTTCGCGTCGAGGCTACGGCGTCTTGCGTCTTGGATCGGAGAGTGGGGGGACGTCGCGCAAATGCGCGCGAACCGGCGCGCGGGCTTGAGCGTGCCGACCGGCTCGGAGGGCAGACGATGACGACCGTTCCGAAGGTCGCGCGTTACTACGTGGGAGAGTGCGAAGTGGTGGGCAACGTCACCGAAGACATGGCGCACGAGATCGTTCGTGCGTTGTTTGCAAGGAGAGCAGCCATGGAAGACGAGCCGCGAGCCTGCGTCGTCTGCCGATCGCAGACGGACGGCGGCAAGATCACGATCAAGAGCACGCAAGAAGGCGCAGCTCGCCTTCACGTCGAGATGCATCTTTGTCGCAGGCACCTGAACACCTATACCTTTTGGATTGGCGAGCTTCTTGGTCGCCTGTTCGAGGCGTCCAAGCGAGGCGATGCGATCGAACCGGGTACGGGTCCGACGCCGACAGGCGGTTAGCTGATGGCACGACGAACCAGGAAATTCGCGATGGTGATGAGCGACGAGGATCGGCGGCGGCTCGATGTTCTCGCGCAGGCTCAAGGACGCACGGCGGCGGGCGTTTGCCGACATCTCATTGCGAAGGCCGTGTCCGAGTTTGCGAAACCCGGGGCCGAGCGCCCGATGTCATCTTCAGCGGCGCGTGGTTCGATTCGGCATGGCAAGCCGAGCGGAGAGGGATCGCGGTGAGGTCTGCCAGAATTGCCCGGCGTTGCCGCTACCGGGGCACCGTCGTTGCGCGGTGCACATGCGCAAACACCGGAAGGTCTGCGCGCTGCGGCGAGCCCGGCTGAGGCGGGAGCACGCCTGCCAGGTGTGCGCAAAGCCCGCCGTGCGCGGGCTGAGCCTCTGCGCCGTGCATCGCGAGTATTACCGACTCCGGCAGCTCGGGAGCTACGTTCCGCGAGCGCTAGCCCGAGTCGTCAAAGACCCTGGACCAAGGTAGACGTTTGTATACCTGCGCGATGTCCAGGGCGGCGCGGGCGATTTCTCCTCTTTTTTGCGCCGGTCTGTCAGATCGGGCGATCCTGCGTGCTTGAATCGCCACCGGGCGGGCTACACTCGCGATCGTGCCTGTTTCTCCGGCTCCGGCTCTGCCGTCGGCGACATCCGCGCTCGCGTTGGTGAACGGAGAGGCCGGCGCGTTTCCCAAAGTCGCGGCGCATCTGCTCGGACGAGCTGCGCTCATTTATGCCGGTCTCTACATGAGCGGACGGCGCCAGGGTCTCACGCGGATTTCGCTGGTGGCGTCGGCCGCCATCGAGGCGTTCGTCTTGGGCTGGGCTGCGTCGCAATCGAAAGCGGCACCGTGAGCACCCTGCGAGAGACGTTGATCGCGATGGGGCTACAGCCTCGCGACCTCGAAGAGGCGCTAGACGAGTCGCGCGCGTTCGTGCATTCGGTCGTACGGTGGGCCAACCTCGTAGGGCGCGGCCTGGAGCACGTGGCGCAGCATTCGACAGGTTCGCGCGTCAAAGGCGCGGCGCTGTATGGCGCCCGAGCTGCGCAGTCGGTCGAGCAAGGCGCGAATCAGATGCTAGGCCGCCCGGCGCGCGTGTCGCGCGTGTCGGGCCCGTACCACCGGAGATGATCGCATGACTCGTTGGTTCGGCGGCCTGGGCGTGCCCGGTGTTCACGGCAACGACGCACGATTCAAGCTGGTGGGCGCCGTCCTGGTGCCGGAGCACATCGCCGAGGAAATCGGTTTCGGGTGCGACCTCTGCGACGATCACGAGCTGGTACCCATCGCGCACCCGGACAAGATCGCCATCATCGCCAAATTCAGGGAGCGCCACCGCGGACACGGCAAGCTCCACACGCTAGAGCGACGCAACGGCCGGGTGATCGCTACCTCGGAGGTCGAAGGCCTGCCGTGACCAAGGTCACGCTGATTACGCCCTCGTTCCCGGCTCGTGCGGCGTTTCTCCATCGCGTGAAAGCCCATTTCCCGGTCGGTCGCTACGAGTGGATCGTCTGCGGGCCCTCGGGTGTCGCCGAGACCTGCCGCGAGGTCGGCGCGCTGCACGTGTGCTCGGATGCGGAAATCGGCACGCTGCGTAACCTCGCCTGCGAGGCCGCCACAGGCGACATCGTGGTCCAGGTGGACGACGACGACTGGCAGTCACCCGGCCGCGTCGATCGTCAGGTGCAAGCGCTCACGCGCCCGATGCCGGGGCAGACCCAGCGCCCCGAGCTGGCGGTGAGTTCGTGGCTCTATTGCTTGGACGTCGCGCGCGCGGTCGCGAGCCGGATCTCCTGGTGGGACGCTACGCATGGGTACGTCGGCGCGAGTTTCGCCTTCTGGCGGTCGAGCTGGCGGCAGCACCCTTTCCCGGATGGCCTGATGGAGGATGGGGTTTTCTCCGCGCACTTTCATCGACGAGGGACCGCGCTCGATATGCGCGATCCGAAATTGATCGTCTACATTCGCTCGCACGGTCGCCACCTGCCGAGGTTCGGCGGTGACTGGTGGCGCGAGACACGTGACCGCGTTGAGGAACGTCGAACCGCGCTCCACACCTACCAAGATCGCATTCGCCATCCGAACAGGCCCCTGGCCATGTCGTACGCCGAGACCGATCGGGACCTGGCGATCGCGCACGAAGAAGAGGCGGCGACCGTGTATGTTCGGTGGCTGATGGGGTCGGACTTCGCACTGTTTTGCAGCGAGCGCGTAACCTGAAAATGGATCTGCCGTGGGGTCCTCCGCACCTTGTCCAAGAATGCTCGTGCGGCGAGGCTTGGGCGTGCGAGATCCGCGCCGGCTATCTCGCGTTCTGCAAAGGGCACGAGGCACGAGGCCACAAGCTTGGAGGACTCGGGGTGATGGCGTTCGCACAGCTTCCGAAAGCCTGAAACCGTTGGAAACACACATCGCCGGCGCTCGAGCTCGCCGGCGAAGGCCTGCGCTCAAATTCTCGATGTTTTTGCACGGTTCTGGCGATCGCAGTGCATCGACGGCTCGAAACAATCTGAAACGTTGCGCCTTTTGGCGCGGTGCGCGTCGATGAAGAGGACGACGCGAAGCGCTCTCGATACTGACCAGCAGAGCGCCACGACGAGAAGCGCGTCCAGCCGGTCGAGAGCCCAGGTTTTCACGCGGGGTCGATGGCGCCCTTGAGGATGTGGAGCGCCAGATCGTCAAAGCCGAAGATCACGCAGACAGCGCAGAGCACCCGGCGTTGGCGTTTTCGGTCGAGCGGGCGCAGCGCTTCGACGACGGCCGCCATCGCGGCGATCTCGAGATCCGGTGCCATCATCGCTTCAGCCATCCGCGCGAAGCTTGGCACGTTCCGATCGCTCATGTCGCCGAGGGCCCGCGCGTGCGAGATCCGCTCGTCCTGCGGTTCATCATCAGGCATCGGCGGCGCGCGATCTGTCGTGCGCTCTCCTCGTTCCGTGCGATCGGGTGTCGGAGGTTTCATGCGGGCGCGTCATTCGTCGGGCGGCGGGGGTGGAAGCGACGAGATGACGACTGGAGGCGACGAGGTCTTGGCACTTGCCGGAGGTCGCCCGCTCGCCATCAGCGCGACGTCGGCCGCCTGGGTGGCGGCGCGAGCGGCTACGTGTGCCTCGTCCCTGGCGCGGACGGTCTCGACCTTGACGGCGGAGGATGCCTCCGCGAAGCCCCGCGCTCGCGCGGTGAAATACCCGGTCACGACCGCCGAGACGATGCCACCGAGCACGGTGACCGCTCCGCCGATGACCGTAATCAACGTCACGTAGACTTGGGTCAGATCGAGCGCGGCGCCCGGCTCGGTCCCGATGATCATGCGGGCCCCCTTTCGACGAGTGAATTGTAGGCTCCTACGACCCGATCAATGTAGCCCGGTTCGGCGGCGTAGCCCCATCGCGAGAGCTGGTCTTGCCTGCGACCCGCGCCGAGCCAATCGCCGTTGGTCCAAGGCCGCACGCCGTCCGGCGAGCCCGCGTTGTAGCGCGAGGCGATGGCCGGCAGCTCCCAGACCGCGCCCGGCGTGATCTGGCTGCGGCTGTCACGGATCGAGCGCAGAAGCCCGCACGCGACCGCGCACGAGGTGACCGGATCCATCATCTGCTCTTTCGTGCGCCCGCCCCAGTGGGCCGGCATGAGCTGGAACAGGCCGACGGCGCCGGCCGGCGAGACGGCGCGCGGGTCGGTGCCTCCCTCGCCGAACAAAATGGACATGACCAGCCCGCGCGACAGCCCGGCATCGTCGATCACGGTCTGGAGGAGCGGAAGCCAGCGATCGACCAGGTGGCGAAGCGTGCTGTAGGCCCGCTCGGAGAGCTTCGGGGGTGTCCACGCGCCATCACCTACGGAGTCCGTGCGGACGAGGACCCGCCCATCGGCGGCCTGGTACCAGTCGATCAGCTCGCCTCCGTACGGCTTGGCGCCTGCCCAGTGCGGCGGCGGCGCCGGCCGCGGACGAGCTGCGGCGCGTGCTGGTGGGCCTGACTCAACCTGGGCCAGGACGAGCAGGACCAGCCCGCCGAGGCCCGCGTAGAGCATCCAATCACGCCGGGCCATGACACGCGCGGCTAGACGCTACGCCGCCTCCGGGCGTAGCGTCGTCGTTTGGGGGTACCTCGTGAAGAAGAAGCCCTATCACCCGCCGAGGCTGCGAGCGATCGTCGATCCTGCCACCGTCGCGAAACTGGACGCGGCATTTGGGTACGTCCGGCCGGCCCATCAGGTTGGAGGCTCTTCGGGATCCACGGGTGGCGGCGGAATGAAGGGCGGCGGATCGGGCGGCGGCGGCGGCGCGTTGGCCTGATACTCTTCGATCGTCGTCGGCGAGCCAGCCGCCAGCCAATCGACATCCGCAACGAAGAGAGTGGGCGGGCCGTCGGGGTTGTCGATCGAGTGGAGTTCGTGCATGTCCGGCATGGGTTGTTCCTTTCAGGTGCAGTCGTATCCGATCGCCTTCACGTTGGTGTTGGCGGTGATCTGAACGAAGACCTTGGCACCGATGCCATGCATGGACGCCGTCGCTAGGTTGCTGGCGGCACCCGTCGGCGTGATCGTGAGCGGCGGGCCGAACGGAATCCACAGCGCACGGCTGTCATCGTAGAACCAAGGCTGGAGCGTGATGCTGGACGCGGCGATAACGCCGCAAAGGATGGAGAAGGGGAACGGTCCTGCGGTTCCGAGCAGACCCTTCGCGCAGATCGATCCACGCTTCGAAGAAATGCGCACAATTCGGCCCGCGGCGGGTGGTGTGGTGTTGGGATTGGCGTCGACCGAGAGAGCAGCGCCGCCAATGGTCCCCACCCACACGCCGAGCGCAAAGGGGACGTCGAGGACGCGCGCTTTGGAGCTTCGGGCGATCGACTGGACAATGTCAACGTGCATGGCTCACATGAACTCGTACGCGAAGGCCTGCACCAGCGTGTTGGCCGTGATTTGGACAAAGACCTGTGCCCCCGAGTAGTTCCCAAACGTCGTCAGGGCGCCGATGTTCGAGGCCGCTCCGGTCGGGGTGACGGTGATCGGTGGGCCGTACTGGATCCAAAGATTCTGGGTCGCGTCGAAAAACCAGGGTTGCAGCGTGATGCTCGATGCGGCAACCGTAGCGCACACGATCGCCAGCCTCGCCGTACCCATCAATTGCAGGGCGCCGTCCTTGGGAAGAAGCACGAGGATTCTTCCCGCGGCGGGCGGTGTGACGTTGGGACTGGGATCCGTGCCGAGCGCGGCGCCTCCGACCGTTCCAACCCACACGCTAAGCGAATAGGTCGGGTCGTTGTCGTGGGACGGACTCTGGACGACGCTTTGGCGGACTCGCATTGGGGTCGAAGTCGTCCTTTTTTCAGCAGAGACTGTAGCCAAACGCTTGCACCAGCGTGTTGGCGGTGATTTGGGGAAAGAACTTCTGGTTCATGCGACACCCCAGGATGAGGGATGTGCGGTTCGAAGCCACTCCGTTCGGCGTCAGGGTGAAGCCTGTAAAGGTCTGCCATCCGCTGGTGGCATCCTCGTAGAACCACACGGCGATCGTCACGGACGACCCCGCCACGACACCAAACAGCATCGTGATTTGGGGCAATCCGTGCGAGACGACGCCTCCTCGGTGCGCCCCCATCGTCAGAATCCTTCCCGCCGAGGGCGGTGTGACGTTCGGGCTTGGGTCCGTTGGCAGAGCTGATCCACCGATCGCGCCAACCCAGACCGAGAGCGCGAACGCGTTGGCGGGTGCTTTGCTTCGAATGATGGCTTGGCGGAGGCTCTGCATTCAGTAAAACCCGTAGCCGAGGAGCTGGACGAGGCTGTTTGCCGTGATTTGCACGAAGTACTTCGCCCCGAAAAAGACGCCGAAGACCGTTCCTAGTTGGGTCCCGTTGTTGCCGGCGGCGGTGGGCGTGGTCGTGATCGGCTCGCGGATCGGAATCCAGCGCGCTTGGGTGCCGTCGAAATACCAGCGTTGGAGCGTGATGCTTGACGCAGGTACGATGCCGCAGTTGGTGTGGAATGTCCCGTTCCCGTTGACTCCAATGCAGCCGGGCTTGGACGTCGTGCGATAGATCCGCGCAGGGTCGGGCGGTGTGGTGTTGGGGTTGGGATCCAGGGCGAGCGCGGGTCCTCCGACGGAACCGACCCACACACTGTCAGAGAAAACAGCGCCGATGCGCGCCGAGCGTCCGACGCGCAAGGATTGCTCTACCTGCATCAGCATCGCCGCTCACCGAAAGCACGCCGTTGCGCTGAGGTAGGCCGCGGTGGCTGTTTTGGTAAACTCGGTGGAGCTGAGCCCGATGACGATGCCATTCGTTGCCGTGAGGCCCGGATCGGGAACCTCGATTTCCCAATAGTCCTCAGCACCGTTCGAGTGCTGAATTTTCATCGGAGCGGCGAGGCTGTTCGACGAGCTGACGGCGGTCGAGTCGGCCGGCGGGGCGGCGAGATCCCACACTTGAATGTAGTAAGTCCCGGTCGGCGCCGTGGCGTCGAGCCGGCCCGCGGCGGACCGAAAGCGCCCCCCCGTCGCCTTGGCGATGAAGTTGAACGATAGCGCCGCCGTCAAGGAACGTGTCCACGCGGCGCCGTTGGCCGCGAGGATCGCCAGGGACGCGACGGAGGCGACACCCGTTGCGTAGATGTTCGTGAGCGCCGCCATTTCATCGGAGGCGATGAGCGTGACCAAAGCGGCCTGTGCGGTCGCCTTCGCGTCAAGGCTCGCGAGCGAGGCCGCCTCCGCGGTGGCCTTCGTGTCGAGGCTCGTAAGCAGGACACCCGACGCCAGCTCGGCCGATCGGATGTTCACGAGCGCCGCCATTTGGTCGGTGGCAATGAGCGTCTGGAGCGCTGCATCGTCGTCGGCCTTCGCGTCGATGCTCGCGAGCGAAGCGGCGGCGGCGGTGTCGACGACATCGATATCGGCGACGAGCGCGCGGATCGCTTCGAGCAAGGGCGCGTCGGGCGGCGCTATCGGCGTGAAAAAGTTCTGCGTCACGCCGAAGACATCATTGCCTCCGCATTTCGAGGACTGGAGGACCAGCTCCGCGATCTCGCCCGGGGTCGCGCACGTCGCCAAGACCTTCCATCCGATGGCGCCAGGGCAACAGCCAAACGCCACGGTACGCGCCGGAGGGTCGCCCGCCGACGGGGAATTGATGGTTAGCCTTTTCCCGAGCTGGTACCAGCCCTGCGCGATCTGGACATAGATCGTCAATGTCCAGTTCGCGCTCGATCGGGCCTTCTGCGAGAGGTGGACGGAGAGCACATCGCCGAGCAGCTCACGCGAGCATTCTAGGACGACCTCGTTAGGCCCCCTTATTCGATTGCCGAAGATGTCCACAGCGCCCCCCTTTCCGGATCAGAGGTAGCGAGCAAATATCGCCAGCGACACGAGACAGTCATCGAAGACAGCGCCCGCGGAGACGTCCAATTTCCAGCGGTAGGTGATGCCGAGGTTGGGCGCGGCGTTGCGGAGCTTGTAGCCAACGACGCGGGGGACGTGAACCGACATCGCGGCGAGCGTGACGAACGGGCCCGCCTTGCCGCCCGCGGGGGTGGAGACCCCATCGCCGACCGTCAGATAGCTTTCCGTGTCGCTGTCGATCGACACCGCGATGGCGTCGAGGGTGGGCAACACGAGCTCGTCCTCCGGCTCGCCCTCCGGGGGGACGCGGAGAATCGTCGGATAGAATCCCACGATCTCCACGGGCCGGGGAAACGTGAAGCCCTGCCGGTTGGTCGTCTGCGTGTCGCCCGGCATGAACGTATTGGCTTCCCAAGTCATGGGCGAGGCCGGCGCATGCAGGGCCACGATTCCTTCGAATTGCTCTTTGGCGTATTTCTCCAGGCGAGCGAGCAGACGCGGATCGCTTCCGTCGGCGGGCTGCCGACGGACGCGATCGACGAAGCGCAGAATTTCATAACTCAGGGACATGGGAAAACTCCTTCAATCGTCGGCCCCTCGGCTGACTCCAGAGTGTGAGAAGAGCGAGCGCGCGTTAGTACGGGCTCGCGTCGAGCGCGGTGGGCGATGCGATCGGCATGCAGACCGGCAGCGGGCCGATCATGCCGACGAGAGTCCGGCCCTGGGCGTTCGCGCGATCGGCCTGCTGAAACACGGTCGAGTAGTAGCGAACGCCTCGGGGGCCGAGCGCCGCCGATCCGTTGTACGTGTCGGTGAGGCCCGAGAGAAACGCGAGCGGGCCATCGGCAGGCAGGACCGCGCCCGGTGCGGCGGGGTTTAGGCCGTAGTAGGCCGCCGCACTCTTGATCGGAGCTAGGTAGGCTGACATTGGGGGCCTAGTTTCGCGTCGGGAGCTTGACACTCAGGCCGTGAAGCCGGAGCACCACATCGAGGTTGACGCTGGTCGCATTGACGACGAGCGGCGTCGTTCCGACGCCCGGGGTCGAGACCTGGAGCATGGGGCACGCGATCGAGTCCTGGAGCGTGCCGCGTACGATGAACTCGGAGTCGGGCTCGCCCTCGCGGCGCCAAATGTAGCCCTCGGGAATCCGGTACCTGTCATTGGTCGAGGGCTCCCCCGACGAATTGAGGTAGCTGTTGGCTCCGCCCTCGGGGAGCTGCTCCAGCGTTCCCACCTTCGTGATCCGCGAGCGGTCCCACTCGAACTCGATCGAAATGTAGGGCGCCATGTTGCGGTACAGGCCGTTTTGAAGGTTAAACGGGCTCATGATCTGCGGCGCGATGTAGAGCGAGCCGGGGTCGTAGATCGGGTAATTGCCCACGAGGCAGTTCGACGCTTCGACGGACGCGACCTCGAACGCCGAGCTTTTGACGCGGATGCCGCGGCAGCTCGCCGACATCGCTTCAATGACGAAGTCCTCCGCGCCGTTGGTCGTCCTGGCCTTGCTGATGTTGGTGTCCGCCTCGTTGCCGTGTCGGTAGGCAGGCACGCCCGAGTTGCCCGGCACCGGATCGGAGATTTTGTACCCGAACCATTCGTACGCTTGCCCGGATTTGGCGACCATCCACGCGATCGTGGCGGCGGCAATCACTTCCACGTTTTGATAGGAGAAGGTCACCGTGGATTTGTAGGGCTTGGTGCTCGCCTGAAACGGCTGCCCGGCCTGCGTGTAGGCTTCGAGGATCTTGTTTCGCTGCGTCAAAAAGAGGGTGGTTCCCATGGTGTTCGCTTCTCGCTTTCGGTTTGGATCGTTGGTTCGTCCAATCCGTCAGGCCCGGGGCTCGCCCTTTCCCGAGGAAAAGAAGGGGCGGCCTACCGGGCCCGCCGCGGCAGGGTGTCACTAATATTAGAGACAACCTCCGCGGTTGTAAGTTGCGCCGGGGGCTAGCTTTCGAGCCCCTCTGCGTCGTAGACACGCCCCGCGTCTCCGCCCATGCCCATGACCTCGTTGTTCATGAGCATCCCCGCGTTGCTCGTGCGGTAGGCCGAGCCGGTGTTGGCGTTCTCGTTGTACTGCGATGCGCCGCCGCCCGGCGTCACGAGCTGGCCGGCGTCCATGTAGCCCGCGTCGGTGAAGCCCTGCGTAGTCGCGCCTCCCTTGCCGGGGTTGGCCGCCATGTAATTCGCGTAGCCCTGGTAGCCCGCGATGCCGATGAGCGCGCCACCGATGGCCGGGTTTTTTCGCCGGAGAAAGTGCCCGGCGATGCCGAGCGCGGCAGGCATGGCCCACCAGCCCGCCGTTGCGAGAATCGGAACCGCTGCGACCACGTACCCCGAGGCGAGGCCGGTTGCAGCGCCGGCACCTACGCCGAACGCAGTGCCTTTCCAGCCGGTCGCTGCACTCGCGGCGGCGTGCCGTACTCTGTGAAATCGTCGGTGTCGTGCCATGATGTGACCTTCCTTTTTTTGTTCAGCGGAAAAACTTCGATCCAATCGCGAGCGCCGCGAGAATCGCCACGATCACGAGCACTGTTTGCGGTTCGACCGTGCCCGCGATGCCTTGGCCAGGCTGCGGCGGCATGGGGCCGGGCATCACACCGCCGAGGGCCTTGAAACCCTTCACCCAGTCGACGAGCTGCTGCGCGTACCGGTCGTTCTGCTCCATCACCGCTTTGGTGTTGAGCCAACCGAGCCCAGACCCGGCCATCGTCGAGGCGTAGAACGCTTTCCACCCTCCAAGCTGAAGGCCCCAGCTCTCTTTGAAGTCGAGCCCGACCGCGGCAGAATTGAAGATCGCGGCGTTCGCGCGATCGTACTGCATGTCATTTTCGGTGAGCGCGTGCCGCGCGTCGTCCGGCGTCACGACCGTAGGCGTCAGATCGCCCGCGTCGTTGTCATTCCCGTCGTCGTAGTACGGCACCGCTTGCGCTCGCACCGTCGGCAGGAACGAGGCGACGTCGTAATCGGGCGCGGCTTCGAGCAGATCGACGCCCCTTGTCACCCGGCCGAAGGGGCGGGCGTTGCCGAGCGGGCGTCGTCGAAAGCGCGGCATGGGGTCGTCCTACGCGACGAGCTTTCCGCGGCTGCCCTGCCCGATGAGAGCGACGCCACCGAGCAAGAGCAGGATCGGCACGAGACCTCCGACGCCGGCTTTGCTGATGGCGCCAGCTTTGACCGCGGGCTTGCCTGGCACCGGAGGTGCGGCGGGAAGCGGCACGCCTTTCGGAGGCGCGGACGGCGGCGTGTAGGGCCCGCCTCCGGTGGACGGGAGCGCGGGCCAGTTTGCAGGCACGTTGAGCCGCTGGCCCGGGTAGATGAGATCCGGGTTGGGCACTTGCGGATTGGCCGCGATGAGCTCGCGCACGTTGGCCGGCGAGCCCGTGAACTTGACCGAGATCCGAACCATCGAATCGCCGTCGAGGACGAGGTACACGCGCCCGGTACCGGTCGTCATCACCGGAGGGCCAGGCGGCGCCGGCAGCGCCACCGGGCCCGGTGGGAGCGCCAACGTGGGCGGGTCAGGCGGGCCGTAGGTCGTTGGCGACGGCGGCGCGCTCCAGGTGGGCACCGGAAGCGACACGCCCGGCAGACCCGGGACAGGTACCTGCATGACGTCCGTCGGCATGAGCACCGCGGGAACCTGCGCGGCAATGACGGCGGGGATCGTCGCGAGCGCGGCGGCCCAGGTTTGCGGTCCCACGACGCCATCGGGCGAGATCCCGTGCGCGCTCTGCCACGCCTTCGTTCGTGCCGAGGTGTTCGGGCCGAACATCCCGTCGTCGGTGCCGGGCGCGGCGATCTTGTCGCGAATCAGGATCGCCTGCCACGCACGCACGGCGGCGCCCGAAGACTTCGCTTGCTCCGAAAGCACCGGCATCGCGCCCGCCACCACCGCGGGCGCAACCGGCCCGGGAAACGTCGGCATGGGCGACGGCGCGGCGTTCGGTGATCCGAGCGTCGTCATCGGCGGCGCGTTCGCCGGCACGGCGGCTTTGGTCTGCCACGAGGCCGGCAGGTTCAGCTTTTGGCCGACCTGGATCACGTTCGGGTTTTTGACTTGGGGATTGGCCGCGATCAGCTCGCGCACGCGAGCGCCCGAGCCGGTGAGCTTCGCGGCGATCTTCTGCATCGAGTCGCCGGGCTCCACGAGGTACGCGACCCCCGAGGCGTCCAGGCCCGACGCTTCGGCGATGTGCGGGGTGACCCTGCCACCCGGCGCATTGCGCCAATGCAGCGCGACAGGACGGGTGCGCGCGTTTGGAGAGAACCGCTGCGGGCCGACGTTCGAGCCAAAGTGCATCATCGCTTGCTCGAAATTCATGCCGGTGGAGATCCGGCGCGCGATGTCGGCGGCCGGGACCATGTGCGAGAGCGAGGGCTGGCCGGCGCGCTGCACCGTTTGCACGAGCGACGCGACCGCCGAGCGCGCGGTTTCCACGGGTACGTGGAATTGCTGCGCCAGCTCGCCGACGGAGCGACCGCGCAGCGCCGGATTCTGCAGGATGCCTTGGGCTACCCGGTTCACGGTCGAGGGAACGAGCGAAACCGCATGCTCCACCGCTGCCCCGATGAACTGCGGGCCTGTGATCGAGGTGACCCGGCGATTGATGGGCGAGAGGTTGCTGACGCTGTCCGAGAGAAGAGACATGGAGGCACCTTTCAGGGTGGCGGCGACGTTCGCGCCCCCCGCGACGGAAACCGCAGTGGAGAGCGCACGGCGCGCCAGATCGCTGTCAGGAAGCACCGAGCCGACGAGCTTTCCGCCCTGCTCCGCGATCGTCTGCTGGAGGTTGGCGCCGTGCGCCAACGCCAAACCCGTGTCGAAAGCGCGCTGCGCCAGCTCGCCCCCGGGGATCTGCTTGCGTGCGGCATCGGCGATCGCCGTCACGACGTTTTTCCCCTTGGCCATCTGGTACGCGGTTTCAAGGGCCTGCGCGGCGAGAGGCCCGCCTGGGATCATCCCCTTGGCGCCCGCCACGATGGCATCGGTGATCGACTGGCCATGGGCGAGCGCTGCGCCGGCCGCGATGGCGGCGTTGATGCCTGTCCCGACGCCAGGCACGACCGAGAGGACCGCCTGCACGTACGGCGCGAGATCGCCGACGCTGCCGAGGTCGCGCTTGACGGTGTTGCTGAGCGAGGCGAGTACGTTCTTGCCGGTCGCGATGTCCGAGACCAGGTGGATCGGCGAGGTGATGAGCGCACCGAGCGGGCGCCCGATGCCGGTCGCCACGCTGGCGACCGCCGAGCCGACCGACGAGACAGCGCTTCCGATGGCCGATCCGATCGACTCCAGCGCCCCCGGGTTGTAGGTGAAGTGCTCGCGCCAGTTGAGCCCCTTGCGCGTGTCGCCCGCGCGCATGCAATAGAGGCGGTCCATCTCGTAGAGAAAGGAACCGTCGAGCCCTGCGCCTTTGCCCGGGAGGAGTTCGAGCCCAAGGCCGCCCTTGGTCGCGGCTAAAAAGGCGTTGGCCTTGCCTCGGATCGCTTCGATCCGTCGGTCAATGGCATCGACCACGGCGCCCGGGGGATCATCGCCTCCCGGCTGCGGTTTGTATCGCCCCTGCGCGAGCGCCGCCGTTCGTTTCGCCTTGTCCGCGGCTTCGATGGCCTTCGCGCGACCGCCTGCGTAGCGGTCGGCCGCGTAGTTGGTGGCGCCCGCGTCACTCAGCCAAGCCGCATCCCCGCCCGTTCGAGTACTCCTCGCGCGTCGGCGCCGAACCGGAGGATCGTGCGCCGGCTCGTACGAGACCAGCGGGCGAGGATCGCGCGGATTGCGCGGGACCGCGAAGCCCGGCGAAAACGCCGAGAGAGGCGGCACGAAGGGCGAACCGGCCTGGCCTGTGTAGACGCCCGGATCGCGCTCCACCGCAAGCTGTCCGTCGTCCGAGTATTGCCCCTGTCCGTCGAAGTCGCTGCTGTCGCCACAGCGGGCCGGGTCGGGTCGTTCGGAATGCATGCAGATCGATCCGCCACGGTAAAAACCGCGTGATCCAATGTCGACGCCTTCCGAGCCGTTGACATTGGGCCCCAATCGATCATGGGATAGGCTGCGCCATGGAAAACCATTTTGGGGTGGGGGTGCATCACCAGCGGGTGACCTCGGTTAACCTGCATTTTCAGCCATGGAATGCACAAAACCCGCTCATGCTGACGAGTTCGGACGCGCTCGATCTGGCGGCCTGGCTGGTCGTCCACGCAGAGGACAATGCGCAGAACAACGGAGGCGAAAGTGTCGCGGGCTGTGCGCTGGACCAACGAGACACCGCCATCGCCTCTGATGTGATCGTCGAATTGCAGCGCCGGATCGCCGAGGTGCGCGCGGTCTTGGAGGTGGTCGACGTCTGACCGCACCTACACGTGCCATGTCTGCGCGCACACGAGCGACATCGAGTCGTCGTACTGCGCCAGGTGCCACCGGTTCGACACGATGATCGCGGACGACGAGATGGGTGAGGCGCCGGGGTCGACCGTGCGCCGCTTGTCCGAGCTGCCGGGAGATCCCGCGCCGATGCTCGCGACGGGCCTAGCGCCCTGGGATTACGTCGTGGGGGGCGGGTTCGTTCAGCCGTCGTCGATTCTCCTGCTCGGAGGTCGCGGCATCGGCAAATCCACCTACGCTCTCTCCCTGGCGTGCGAGCTCGCCCGCGTTGCCGGCCGCCCGGCGCTCTACGGCTCGGCCGAGATGCCCGCCCAGCACATGCGCGCCTACGCCGCGCGCCTCGGCCTGTCGCCGGCCGCCACCGATCGGATCTGGATCCAGGAGTCGCACGAGGCGGCCGATCTGCTCGCGGACATCGAACGCACGCGCCCGGTCGCCGTCGTCTGGGACTCGATTCAGCGCTACCAGTGGCACGGCGCGATCGGAGAGTTGGAGCTGCGCGAGGTCGTCCGGCGCGCGATCGCAATCGGGCAACGCCTGGGCGTGGTTTCTCTCCTGCTCTCCCAAGTGACGAAAGACGGCGCTTTCCTCGGCCCCTCCGGCATCGCGCATGACTGCGACGTGGTCCTACGGCTCGCCAAGATGTTGGACGGGGCTCTCGTCATATTCTGCGATGACAAGAACCGTTTCGCTCCGACTCCGCGATCGGCGGTTGTTCGCCCGGCTCCGGAAACGAGCGCGTGAGGTGCTCACGTTCGGCAACTTCGAGCCCGCGATCGAGCAGGATGCGGAAGGCCATGGTGCGCGTGACGCGCAGGGCGGGAAAACGAGCGTGGAACTCCCGGGCGAACGTGTCGATTCTCGTCACGTGGTCGACCGAGAGGCGGACGTTGATCTGATGCGTCTTCACGCGAGGACTCGCTCTCCTCGAGGACCTCGCGGAACACTGTCCGGGTTTTGGCCCAATTCGCACCCCTTCAAGATCAGTTCCGCAATCACCCAACCTTCATCATCGGCCGTCGCAATGCGGCGCGAGCCCGGAAACAGGACTTCGCCTTGCACGTGAACGAATTGCAGCGGATGGTCGACGGCGAAGACCGGCCGGATCCGTGCGTACGCGCCGAGCGGGAGCGCTTTCTCGGCCGCGCGCATGATGGCCACAAAAACGCGGCTCTTGCCGTCGCAGTCGTCGTACCCGCGGCGGATGATCGTCTCCGCGTCGGCGAACTCCTCGCCACGCTGGCCCGTGGAAACGCGGTAGTCCTGCTCGTAGCGGATCGAATCGCGCACGAACCGATGGATCGCCCGCGTGCGAAGCTCCGGATCGCGCTCCCTCAAAAAGCGGCGCGCGACGCCTTGAATCCCGACCCGCAGCGAGTCGAGCGAAGAGGCTGCGTCGAGCCAGCTCGCTTTGTCTGCGTCGCTCCGAAAGTCGATGACGCGGTTTCCGACGTTGCGCGGGATTCGCGATTGCCCTTCGTGTTTCTGCTGGTAGGCCATCCTCAAGGCTACCGGACCGCTTGGGTCGCGTCGAGGCCGGGCGGCGGAACGCCGGGCGGAGGCACCATGCCGTTGCCTCCGTTCTTCAGCTCCACGACACCTTGGACGATGTCCGCAATGTCGCCGACGATCTGACCGACCGATTGACCTCCCTCGTCTGCGTCCTGTTTCTTGCCGCCGCCTGCGCCCGACAGCGTCTTGAAGAGCGCCGCGTATTTCGCCAGCTCTTCAGGGCCGCCGCCCCCGCCGCGTGAGGAGAGGATCGCGCCCATCAACGAGGCCATCGTCTGCGAGCTTTGCGCTTGCATCGCGATCATCGTTTGCATCATCTGGACTTGGTCGCCCTTCGACGATTGGATCATGGTGACCATCAGTTGTGCAAATTGGCGCTGCCCCTCGGCCTGGGCGGCGGCCTGGGCGGCGGCGGCCTGCGTGTTCATTTGCAGCATCGCGACCAGAAGGTTGTCACTCATGCCGCCCAACGCCGGATCACTCGCTGTCGCCACCGCGGCGGCGGCGGCCGGCGCTTCGGGCGCGAGCGGCGCGGAGACGCCGGGAAGCCGGACGCGGCGCTTTCGCGAAATGTTGCCCATCATCGCGGGATCCTGCTTGCCCGCGCGCCGACCGATCAGCTCGTACAAGCCGCCGCCGTAGAACTCCGCGATCTGCGCTTCGCTCGTCAATTCGGCCGCGGTGAACGTGCGCGCGATGAGCACCGGGCCGCTCGCCTCGTACCGATTGATCTGGATGAAGGCGATTTCAGGAGGCGCCGAATCGCCGTCGGCCGGGAAAAGCGGGTGCTCGCGCCAGGTAACGTCGGTTGCCTCAAATTCAGCGGTTTTTTTGGGCATTTATGGGCCACTTTTTTCTGATATTTCGGTGCGGTCCATCCCGGGCGCGGCGGCGCGAGCCGACGCCTTCAGAAGTTCGTCGCTCAGCGCGTACGCGAACGCGGGATGTAGCTCCACGGCAAGCGAGCGCTGGTCGTTGCTGATGAGAAAGCGGAGGATCACGAACTTGAATCCGTCGCGCTCCTCGATCGTGATCTTGTAGGCGTCTACGCTCTGCGGCGGGTTGGTCGTCGGTTCTGTCATTGCCCCAGCTTGGCCGAATCCGCCCTGATTTGCCCGAGGTATTCGCGCCTCCGGGCCTTGCGAGCCTGCCAACGGCGCGAGCGTTTGCGAAACCATGCGAGGTCGCGCGGTGCGACACGCCAGCTCGGAGCCCCGATCAACCGACCCGACGAGAGGGCGACCTCGTACACACCGCCGACATCGCCCCACCGGATCGACACGGTGTCGGTGTCGACGTGGATCGAGCCGCGCACCGTCCGCCGCGCGCCGAAGACGTCCACAACGGCCGTTTTTCGCTGGATCTCGCCCTCGGCTCGGCTCGTCTCGACCGGACCGAGCAGGGACAGTGTGCTTCCGCCTCGCATGGGTCTTGCTCCGCTCTGTTCCTTGACCGTTGTCTCCCGGGCCCGTCGGGACGTGCCCGCGCAGAATGCCAGATCCGGGCCCGCACCGGATCTCCCCCACGCAAACCGGACCCCATCGGGGGCCGGGCGACCGGAGGGAGCTTCCGCACTCTGCCCTTCTAACTATCTCCCGTAAGGGAGAGAGACTTCGAAGGAAGCAGCATAGATGTTGGTTCCGGATCCAACATTTGATCTCGGTCGGGTGCGTCGTTGCGACCTGTCCGCACCCGTTCGCGCTCCTCGGTGCAACGAAATCATGCCAGGCCGGCGCGCTGGCGCCGTTTCTGGCGACGCAATGGAAAACCGCGGGCTAAGCCCCCCCCCTCCGGCAGCTCACGACGATGGGGCTATGGGGGGCCGCGGGACTCGTTGTCGCGTGCCCAGGCCGCGAGCCGCTCTCGTTCGACGGCGGCGCGCTCTTCGAGATCGCGTTGATGCTCGCGTTGACGGTCGACAGGACGCGGCGCCGACGTAGCCGGCGAAAGCTGGCGAGCTGGCGTCCCTACCGTTGCGACCAACGCCGCGAGCGCCGGATCGATGACGATGTGCGCGTGACGTCTCGGTCTCTCGGCTCGCGCTGCCTCGTTCGCCTTCTTCCGTTGCTCGCGTCGCTCGCCCTTCGTCAGTGGGTTGCGGAGCCCGAGGTTGCGCCAACAGATGTGCTTGGAGGTGGTGCCGTGCGTGCTGCGGTAGAGCGCACCGGGCGGCTTGTGCTGCGGCATCACCCGAAGCGATCCGATCCAGCCGCGCCTCGCCATCGCCCGGCGGGCGCGCCCGATGCTCTCACGGTGGTAGGGCAGTCCGTCGGAGCGCCGCACGTAGCGTTGGACCTCGGGATCCGATTCAAAACAGGTATCTCCGCGCGACGCGAAGTGTCTGCCTAATTTCGATTGCAGGTTGGTGGCGCCCTGGTCGAGGAGCGCGTTGGAGACCATCTCCGCGGCGCGAATGTGTGTGCCGGGTCGAAGCGGCTTCATCGTCCGCCCCCGAGGTCGGCCTGCGCTCGCGTGGGTAATGATCCCGAGGTCATCGCCTCGAACACGCTGCGCGCCCGATCGATCGAGCCGTACCAGGTGGCCCGGTTGCTCACGCGATCGACGACGCCATAGGCGCGGGCCCGATGCTCGGCCCACCAGAGATCGATCGCGCGCTGCTCGCCCTGGAACTCGTCCAGCAAAACGGCGGTGATTCGTCCCTGTCGAGAGAGCGACCACCGGATCGCCGAGCACGTGACGCCGAAGATCCCGGCGACCTTGCGCACCGACCAGTGGGGATAGCTGCGGACGACCTCGCACCAGAGGGCGTGGCGTGCGCGCACGATCGGCCCGCGGCGCACGCGCACCGAGAGAAGATCGGGCGGCTGCGCGACGCCGTACGTCTCCGCGAGCTGGCAGACGATCGGCCAGAGCCCCGCCTCGCGCACCCGTGCGGCGACACCCACCGGGCGCCTCAAGGCTGCACCCCGGGGGCTACAGGGATGACCGGATTCTGCGAGGTTTCACGGCTTGAACACGTGACGACCGGCGCAAACGATAGTATGGTTGGGGGGCACATCGGAACTGAACCTTCCGGGTGACGCTTCGCTGCGGGTTGAGAGCCGCGAGCGAAGATTTTTGCTGAAAAATACTGCCGACTTTCCGGCGAGATCCGGGGGGTCGGCGGTGTCCATTTACGGCCTGCCGTTGCGAAAATGCAACGCGAAAGGCTCCATACCTGCGGATTTCTGTCCCGCTTGACCACGCCGACCGACAGGACGGGAGATATCCACACCTGAACATGTGGCCGGGGGCGATAGCCCCCTACACAAGGCGCTTGACATTGCCCCTCGCGTGAAAACTTGGCCCGGTCTGGCGTATCGGGTGAAACACGGCGACATGCCCCGTAAATCGCCCCAGACGGCCGCCTGTTCGGCGTGTCGCGAACCTTCTGTAGACCTCCGTCGCGGATTGTGCTTCCGCTGCTACCAGCGCCAGCGGCGCGGCGCGCTCGCCGTCGGCCGCTGCGGCATCTGTCCGGTGAGCGATCCGCGGATGCTCGTCCAGCATGCGCGGCTCGGTGTGCTCTGTGCGAACCACGCGAGGATCGCCCGAGCGTCGGCGACGCTCGCCGATGTGGAGAGGCTCTGTGGGTAAGCGACCTCGAGATCCGAACTTCGACGGCGCTCTTGAGTGCATGGGGGCGGCGCGAGCGAGGCTCGATTACCTGTTGATCGCGGGTGCCTCGGGGCAATACGAGGAGCATGTGGGCCCCGGACTCGACGACCTGGAGCGCACCGCTGAACTCATCGCCCAGGCGATCGAGTTCTACAAATCGGCCCGGCCCTGGTGACGGACGTGTCACGCGATACGTTGCACGGGAAACGTATCAGATGACACGCGAGGCCCGTTGCGCGAGGATGCGCGGCGATGAACCGACACGAGCGGCGGCGCCTCCGCGCTTTGGCCCAAGCAAGAACCATCGGCGGCGAGCTGCTCGGCCAACGCCCCAAGGGCTACGAGGAAACGGGCCAGGCCATGCTTGCCTGGCTCCAAAAGTGGCTGTCCGAGCACGGTGGACAGCCCTATCCGCACTTCGCTCTGCCACCGGAAGAGATCGCCCTGTGCGCATCGCTCGATCACGTCGGCGATCGCCTCTGTCGCAACGACAGCGCCCGCCAACTGATGCAGGAGTTTGTGGTCATCGGCCAGATGATCGGCGGGCCAAACGCCCCGCCAACGGTGCTCATGCTCCAAGCCGTTCTCGAGCTCGCCTCCGTGCCCGTGGAGCGCGTCAGCCTGACCGAGTTGGGGATCGACGTCGGCGGCGTGAATTGAGACAGCACCGGGTCAAGCGTCCCCTCGGCTACACGACAGGGCGATCGAGCAACGAAGCGCGGGCCGATCGGATCGCGGCGGGGCTCTGCCGAGATTGCACCGCGCGCCAGGTGCGAGGGTCGACCTACTGCGAGCACCATCGACAGGCGGTGATCCTGCGCGCCGAAGCCCGCAAGCGTCGCCTGCTATCCGAAGGGCGGTGCATGATCTGCGGGCGTCCGTCGGTGGTCGCGCGCTTCTGCGAGACGCACCGGCTCCAGCACAGCGGGTGATAGACTGGGCGGATGCTGTCCGAAGCCCAAGCGAAAAAGCAACGCAAGGAGTTATTGCGCGACATCGCACGCGAGCACAAGCGAAAGGACCGGGCAAGGCTCGCCGAGCTGCGCG
>Ga0068865_100000372_pt1 | contig 24843 bp, 28 predicted proteins | sample KBSMisM12_FD_75293 | JGI IMG/M metagenome (GOLD analysis project Ga0068865, IMG submission 75293) | Miscanthus rhizosphere microbial communities from Kellogg Biological Station, Michigan, USA - KBS Miscanthus M1-2 | ecosystem: Host-associated > Plants > Roots > Rhizosphere > Soil ...
GATGGCCGCGAGCGAGACGAGGACGGCAACGAAGAGGGCAGCTGCGGAGTCCGCGCGAGGGTGGCCTGCGCGAACGAGAACGAGGCCGACCAGCACCGCGACCGACCCGGCCAGGTCGCTGGCGAAGTGGAGCGCATTCGAGGCCAGCGCCGCGCTGTGGTAGCGGCGTGACGCCCGCCGGAGCACGACAGTCCGACTGAGGTCGACGGCGATCACGATCGCGATCACGACGAACGCGTACCACGTCGCGTGCACCGAGGTCGGCCGGTCGCCCACGAGATGCGTGATCGCGCGCCAGGCGATGAAGGCGCTCGCCACGACGAGAATCGCAGCCTCCGCGAGCGCGGAAAGGTGCTCCGCCTTGCCGTGGCCGTACTGGTGCGACACGTCTGCGGGGCGGACCGCGACACCGACCGCGAAGAGCGTCAGCAACGCCGCAACCAGATCGGTTCCGGAGTGCAACGCCTCGGAGATCAGTCCGAGGCTGTGCGACGCCAGGCCGGCGCCGAGCTTGAGCGCGATGAGCGCGATGGCCGCGACCACCGAGACGAGCGCCGCTCTCCGTTGCGGATGCATCCGGCTAGTAAAACGGAAGAGCCCGCCGAGGCGGGCTCTTCGTCGATCCTTTGTCCGGAAAAGCTAGGAGCTGGCGATGTCGCCGTGGAAGCTTTCCTTGAGCGTCGTGCCCGAGCCCTTCCCGCGGTCCTGCCAGTGGCGGACGATCAGCCGCGGCCGATTTCCGCTGCGATTCGGCGCGGTGTAGTTGTAGTTGAACTTGCAATCAGTGCTGTTCGTGGCTCCGTCACACGAGAATGCAGCGGCCGGGCCGAAGAACGCGGTGAGGAAGTCACCGGTGAAGCACGCAGCGGCGCAGGTCGCGTTCTTGTTGAAGACGCCGCCTGTGATCGTGCCTTCGAGGGAGCCGTTGAAGCGGCCCGTCACGCCTGCGCGAATGAGCTTGCCGTGCTTGCTCTTGTTCGCCTGGCAGTTGCCCGGGCTGTTCCCGGCCATCGTGGTGAACTTTCCCTTGTCGACGCGGCGCAGGCGAAAGGTGCCGTTGCCGTTGTCGTGGATCTCGTACGTCCGCTTCTCGTTGAGCGTCGCCCACGGCTGCGTTCCGTCGCATCGACGGTCGGTCGTCGTCAGTGTGAAGCTGAACTTGTTCTTCCCCTGAGCCTTGCCCTTGCCTTTGCCGCCCGGATCGGCGAGGCCGGACGCAGCAAGCGTCAGGGCTCCGACCATCAGAGCGAAGATGATGACCATCCGCCGCATGTGTTTTTTCACTCCCTTTGACTGGGATTTCCTGTCCGGTCAGATAGATGCCGAAGGGGGCGCCGGCTTGCGGTCTGCCCGGCGACCTAGGTCGCGCCGAAGGTCACTCAGAGATTGCCGCGGAGGGCTTGCTCGCGCTCGATCGCCTCGAAGAGCGCCTTGAAGTTCCCCTCGCCGAACCCGCGTGCGCCGTGACGCTCGATCACCTCGAAGAAGAGCGTCGGCCGGTCCTGCGCGGTCTTCGTGAAGATCTGCAGCAGGTAGCCGTCCTCGTCCCGGTCGACGAGGATGCGCAGGCGACGCAGGTCGTCCCAGTCTTCACCGATCTCGCCAACACGCGCCATCGCGTCCTCGTAGTAGGCCTCGGGAGTGGAGAGGAACTCAACGCCGAGCTCCTGCAGCGTCTCGACGCTGCGCACGATGTCCTCGGACTGCAACGCGATGTGTTGCACGCCCGGGCCGCCGAAGAACTCGAGGTACTCCTCGATCTGGCTTTTGCGCTTTCCCTCAGCCGGCTCGTTGATCGGAAACTTGATCTTCCCCTGGCCGTCCGCCATCACCTTCGACATCAGCGCCGAGTACTCGGTGTGGATCTGCTCGTCGGCGAAGTGGATGATGTTCGTGAAGCCCATCGTCCGTTCGTAGAACTCGACCCAGTAGTCCATCCGGCCGAGCTCGACGTTCCCGACGACGTGGTCGATCGCTCGCAGCCCGACGCCAGTCGCCGGTTTGCCGTTCGTCCGTGCGACCTCGCGGTATCCCGGCAGGAACGGGCCGGTGTACTCGCTCCGGTCGACGAAGGTATGGACGTTGTCGCCGTACGTGGCGATCGTCGCCCGCTCGACCCGGCCGAAGTCGTCCTCGGTCCAGTGCGGCTCGCGGACTCCACGGGCTCCACGCTGAACCGCCTCCCGATAGGCGTTCGCCGCGTCGGGCACGGTCAGCGCCGTGTCCCTCACGCCGTCGCCGTGGGCACACGCGAAGCGGGTGATCTCGCTGTCAGGGCCGAGACCGCTCGTCAGGACGAGGCGAATGTCGTCCTGCTCGAGGACGTACGAGGCGCGGTCCCGAACACCGGTTTCGGGCCCTGCATACGCGGTTTTCGTGAAACCGAAGGCGTGCTCGTAGAAGAAGGCCGCCTGCTTGGCATTGCCGACGTAGAGCTCGAGGTGATCCCACCCGTCGATCGGCATGAAGTCGGCGTTCTGCCCCATGGCCAAAATCTTACTCAGCCGGCGGCCTGGGAGCCGCCCGGCGAGGCGAGAGGGCGATCCCGGCCGCGATCGCGACGCCGCCGATGATCTGCACGGTCGTGATCGGCTCGGACAGGAGGACGAGTGCGATGATCGCGGCGATAAAGGGCTGCAGGTTCGCGAACAGCGATGCGCGCGACGGGCCGACCCGGTCGATCGCCGTGAACCAGAGCAGGTTCGTGATCACGAGCGGCCCCAGCACGGCGAACGCGAACCCGATCCAGACGAGCGCACCGAAGTCGAAGCGCTGTTGTGCGAGCTGGTGCGACCCCGCCAGGGCCAGCAGCGGCGTCACGGCGAGCAGGAACACGGCGCTGAGCCTGAACGGGGAATAGCGCCGCATCAGCGGGCCGATCGCTACCGAGTAGGCGGCCCACGTGGCTGCGCCGCCAACGGCGAGCGTGTCCCCTTTGAGGTTCGCCGACAGGCTTCCGCCCGAGCCGACGGCGACGAGCGCGACGCCCGCGAACGACACCAGCGCCGCGATCCAGAAGCGGCCGCTCAGATGCTCGATGCCCGTGCCCCTGGCAAAGAGGGCGGTGAAGATCGGAAGCGTGCCGAACAGCAGCGCGACCGTCGTCGCGGTCGTGAAGCGGAGCGCGTAGACGAAGCACAACTGGTTCGCGAACAACACCGCCGTGCAGAAGACGATGATCGGCAGGTCCCGGCGTCCCATCCGCAGGGAGCCCTCCATGGTCAAGGTGATCGCGGCGAAGATCAGCGCCGCGCAGGCGTAGCGAATCGATGAGTATGCGAGCGGCCGAAACCCGTGGTCGAGGATGTACTTCGAGACGGTGAAGTTGAGTGCCCAGAGGCTGACCGTCGCGAGCAGCAGCAGATCGGCAGTCGGTCGGCGCACGGAGGCGCACTGTAAAGCGGCGCGGATCCCTCGATCGAGGGAGAGGAGCGAGCCTGGGACGCCGACTCCTACAAGGTGCCCCTGCGCACTATCTGCTGGCTCCTGCTTGCCATCGTTGGCGGTTCGACGATCGGTTTCAAGCTCGCTCTTCCCGGATCCGATTCGGCTCCGGCAGCGGTCTCTGCGCAAGGCGCGGCAGGCGGGCCCGCGCCGCCCTTCACCTTCGCGCCCGCGGGCGGCAGGCGGGTCGTGCACTCGACAGGCCTCGACACCAGCGGCCCGCAGTCGACCCCGGGCCTGCGACCACTCACCGCGAGCCAAGACCAGTCTGTGGGAGGCAGCGACACATCCACCCCCGCGGGCGAGACACCCGCGATCGGCTTCGACGCGCCCTATGTGAGCGACCTGCGGTTCCTCGCACTGCCCGGCATCCCGACCTCACCCACGACCACAACGCCGACGGAGACGACGACGACCACGCCTGCAGCACCCGTCGGGCCTCCGCCGGAGATCGAGAACGTGCACACGACAGCGCTGACGCCGTTCTCGGCGACGATCGCGTGGCGGACGAGCGTGCCCGCGTCGTCGCGAATCGCCTACGGGCTCGACGCACCGGTCATCTGGACCCCGGCGTCGGGCGCGTCCACCGAGCATCAGGCGACGCTGACCGGTCTCGGCTTCGACGACTCGTACAAGCTGGCGGTCACCGCCGTGAACGGCGGCGGAGCTGCGCGCGTCGCGGAATTCGTCCTCACCACTCCGAGGCTCTCCGGACCGGTACAGATGACGACCTCGAACGGGGCGATCCTCCTGAACGGGCAGCCGTCGTTTCCGAAGCTCGTGTGGGCGCAGTGCCCGGACGCGGCAGCGGGCAACCTGGCGGTCGGCATCGACCTCTTCATGGGCAACGGCTGCGGTACCGGCGCCCAGCTCGCGAAATGGGTCACCGGCAGGGCGTTCGTGCTCGCGAACGCGCAGTCCGACGCGGCAGGACGCGCAGGGACGGTGGGCACGCATCTTCCCGACGAATGGGACACGCACCTCCCCGGTGATTTCACGACGGCCGACGCGCTCCGCCTCGTCCCGCCGACGCCTGGGTCAGGGCCCCGCTTCCTGACGCTGACCAATCACTTCTACAGCCGGGCGAGCGCACTTCCGCAGGGCAAGGGCATGTATCCGGCGCTCGCTGCAAGCGCGGACGTGCTCGGGTTCGATCTCTACCCACTTCAGAACTGGTGCCGCTTCGACAGCTTCGGCGACGTGTTCGACTCGCAGCTCGATCTCGTCGCGCTCGGCCGCGGACGACCGACGTTCCAGTGGATCGAGGCCCGTCAAATGGACTGCTTCGGCGATCAGCTGGACCCGACGCCGCAGACGGTCCGCGCGGAAGCCTGGCTCTCGATTGCCGGAGGCGCACACGCGATCGGCTACTTCCCGAACAACTGGAGCCTCGACGTCGGCGCCGAGATCGCCCGCACGAACCATGAGATCCAGTCGCTCGCCCCGGTCCTCGTCGAGCCCGCGATTGCTGCGAGCGTCGCCCCGGAGAGCGTCGTCAAGGTCGGCGCCCGCGAGCACAACGGGGCGGTCTACGTCATCGCCGTGAACGCCAGTAGAAACGCGGCCGCCTCGCAGATCAACGTGCCCGCGCTCGGCGATCGCGTCCTCCAGACCCTCGACGGGATGCATACGGTCACGGCGAGGAGCGGCTCGTTCACCGATTCGTTCGCGCCGCTCGAGGTTCGCATCTACGTCGCCTCGCCCTTCCAGGGTTAGTCCCGGTTAGGCTTCCGCACATGCGGGAGCCCACCAAGGAGGACGTCGACGCCCTCGTCGGTCCTGCGACGCCGCACTTTGCGCCACAACTGCGGGCGCGGGTCGAGGAACTGGTGCGCGATCTGCCCGCGCGCCATCCGGTGAGGCAGTACGCGCAGGCGCGGATCGAGGTTCTGGAGCGACTGGCCTTTGCGTCGTCAAAGGCGGAGGAAGGCCCGCGCGAGCCGAGATCGAGGCCCGGCTGGGAGGAGATCCCGAGCACGGCGCCCGCGAACGAGCCACTCCCCGGACCGAAATGACTCTCGAAAACGGTTCCGTCCTGGTGACGGGCGGGACGCGCGGCATCGGCAAGGCGATCGCGCTTCGGCTTGCGTCCGAAGGCGCCACACGCATCGCGCTCGGCTATCTCCGGAACGACAAAGCAGCCGAGGCGGCTGCCGACGAGATCCGCGCAGCGGGAGCCGAGCCGATTCTCGTCCGCGGCAACGTGGCGTCGGAGAAGGTCGTCGCCGAGTTCGCGTCACACGGCCCGTACGCGGCGATCGTGCACAACGCTGCGACAGGCGTCATCAAGCCGGCACTCGAGACCGAGGACAAGCACTGGGACTGGACTCTGAACGCAAATGCACGGGCGCTCCTGTCCCTCGCGCGGGCGTGTGCCCCGGACATGCAGAGCGGCTCGTCGATCGTCGCCGTGTCGTCACTCGGCGCGCAGCGAGTGCTCGAGAACTACGTTCTCGTCGGGACGTCGAAGGCCGCACTCGAATCCGTCGTCCGCTACCTCGCGGTCGAGCTCTCCCCACGTGGTATTCGCGTCAACGCCGTTTCGGCCGGCGTGGTCGAGACCGAGGCGCTGGATCACTTCCCGAATCGCGAGCAGATGCTCAGCGCGGGAAAGACACTCACTCCCGCCGGCCGCCTGGTCGAGCCCGAAGACGTGGCAGGAGCCGTTGCGTTCCTCTGCTCACCGGACGCGGACATGCTCCGCGGCCACACGCTGATCATGGACGGCGGCTACTCGCTGCTCGCCTGATGGAACCAACCGAACACAACAGGCGAGCGTGGGACGAGATCCACCGAAGACGCGCGGAGGCGCTCGCCGGAGAGCGGGGGCTGCCCTCACCCGTGCGCAACGCGCTTGCCGACCTGACGGGCAAGCGGGTGCTCGACCTGCAGTGCGGCACCGGCGAGGCCACTGCCGAGCTTGCGGAGCTCGGTGCCGTCGTCACCGGCGTCGACTCGTCCGGCCGGGCGCTCGAAGCGGCGCGTGAGCGCTGGCCGTCGATCCTCTGGGTGCAGGCCGACCCGCAAGAGCTGCCCGCGGAGCTACGGCGGGGACGCTTCGACCTCGTCTACGCCGGGCTCGGCTCGTTGCTCCAGCTCACCGATCTCGATCAGTGGATGCGCGAGATCGCCGCGGCGCTGCGTTCAGGCGGCGACCTCCTGCTCTTCGAGGAGCATCCCGTCGCCCTCTGCGTGGACGGCCTGATGCACTGGCGCGAGAGCTACTTCGACGAGGGGTCGCGCCGGCTCGGCCAGATCGTCAACGCGGCGGCCCGCGCCGGCCTGCTGTTGCAGGCACTAGAGGAGTATCCGTCCAGGAGCGACGGCTTTCGTCATCACGATGCACGAGTGCCGGGAACGTTCCTGCTGTACGCACGCAAGGCGTGATCCGTTTGACAACCGGGCGGACTAGCGCGCCAGCCGGCTGAACGCCTCGTCGAGCTCCTCGTCCGTGATCGTCAACGGCGGGGTCGCGGAGATCAGACTGCCGTCGCCGGCCGGAATGACGATCACGCCGTTTCGCTCAGCGGCCTGCGCGTCGCCCACGCGCGCGCGAAGCAAACCGGCGCCGTGCCAGCCCTCCTCCTCGAACCGGCGGCCGGCGACGCCAACGCGTTCGAGCAACCGCGGCACTTCGTCGAGCACGACGAGCGCCGCTGCGCAAGCGAGCGGGTTGCCGACGTGGGTATGGGTGAAAACGTCCTCGGGACCGAGATCCCACACCGAGGCGAGGCCTCCGCGCACGAAGAGTGCCGCGGACAGCGGCAGACCGCCGCCGAGTGCTTTGCCGACGCAGATCACATCGGAGACGTGCTCACCCGGCCAGAGCTCGCCGATCCTGCCGAGGCCCGCGTAGATCGAATCCACGACGAGCAGCGCGCCGGCTTCGTCACAGCGACGGCGAAGCGTCTCGAGCCAGTCGCCCGGTGGCACGCGCGCGCCTGCACGTCCCTGAATTGGCTCGGCGATGACACAGCAAGTGTCGGCAGGCAAAGGGCCGGGATCCTCGCCGTAAGGACGTCGGTGCACCGGGCCCGGGAGCCAGGCGGCGAACGGCTCACGAAAGCGTTCGAAGCCGGTCGCCGCGAGAGCGAGGAGGCCGGTGCCGTGATAGGCGTCGTCGAACGCAACGATGCCGCTCTTGCCGGTGGCGAGCAACGCTGTTCGCAATGCGATCTCGACAGCGTCGGCACCGGTGACCCCGAGCTTCGAGGGCCACGGCAGACTCTGTCGAAGCTCCGCGGTGACCGCGGCGTCCGCAAGATCGCCGAGCGCATGTGCGACGGGAGCCGAGGAGATCGCCGACATCACGTGCGGATTGCGATGACCGAGAGCGGCAACGCCGAAGCCGCCGGACAGGTCGAGATACTCGCGCCCGTCCGCGTCCCAGACGCGGCAGCCCTCGGCCCTGGCCCAGATCAAGCGCCGTTACGGCCGATCAGCCGGCCGAGCGTGTCCGCGGCGATGTAGCCCGCGAGCTTCGGATTCTCCTGCAGCCGCCGAAGCGAATACTCGTACCAGTGGCGCCCGAAGGGGACGTAGATCCGCAGGCGATGTCCTTCGCGCACGAGACCGGTGCCGAGCTCGGGCCGCACGCCGAGCAGCATCTGGAACTCGTAGGCACCGGGAGCCAACTCGTGTTCGGCGACGAGTCGCCGGCCCTCGTCGAGCAGCCACTCGTCGTGGGTCGCAATGCCGACGTGTCCGCCGGCCGCGAGCAACGCGTCGAGCGCCCGAACGTACGACGCACGAACCTCGCCGAAGTCCTGGTACGCGAGCTCGGGCGGCTCGACGTAGATCCCCTTGCAGAGTCGAACGCTTGGTCGTAGGTCCGCGAGAGCGGCGATGTCGTCGGCCGTCCGCCGCAGCATCGCCTGAAGGACGACGCCGACGTTGTCGTGACCCTCCTCGCGCAACTCGCGGTACAGATGCAGCGTGTCGTCCGTCGTGGACGAGTCCTCCATGTCGATGCGCACGAAGTTTCCACGCGACGCCGCATCCTCGACGACGGTGCGCAAGTTCGTGCGACAGACGTCGTAGTCGAGGTTCAGCCCGAGCGCGGTCAACTTCACGCTCACGCCGGAATCGAGCCCGCAACGTTCGATGTCAGCGAAGACGTCCAGGTAGGCGCGCACGATCGCTGCCGCTTCCTCCTCAGTCGTGATCTCCTCGCCCAGGACGTCGATCGTGGCGACCTTGCCTTCGGCGTTCAACTTGCGGACCGTCTCCCGTGCGTCCTTGAGCTCGGGACCGGCGATGTACCGCTCGGAAAGCTTTTGCACAAGCGGCCGCGGGACGGCCGGAAGCATGCGAACGATCGCGCGGTCGAAGATCGCCAAGGGCGGCGGGATCCTAACGCTCGCGCATGAAGCCCTGACGCGCGGCGCTGACGAGCGCCACGGCTTCAGGGAAGAGCACCCGCATCGCGTCTCGGAGCGCGATCGTCTGCTCATCTGCACTGCCGGACGGCTGAAGCTGGGAGAGGGCCGCTCCGGTCAGCTCCACGGCGGTGTTCAAGGTGAGCGTCGCGAACTGCTCGCGCTGCGCCTCCTGCACCGTCTCCGCCTGTTGCTCGGCGAACTCGCGCAGGCCTCGGAGGAGATCCTCCGGATCGCCCCCGAGCGGGAAGCCAAATCCACCTTCCATCCCCGCAAGCATAGGGACCCACGACCGGTTAGGGTCGCCGCGTGGAGGAGCGGGCAGGCGTCGTCCTTCCCCCGGAGCCGGTTGACCGCGAGTGGCCGCGCATGGACCCTCCGAACGTCCTCTGGTTCGCGGGCGCCTATACGACCGCCCTCGGCTCCTATGCGCTGCTCCAGACGCTGCCCGACACGCACAAGAGCGTCTGGATCCTCCTCGCGGCAATTGCGTTTCTCCTGGCGTACAGCGCCGCCGCCCGCCTCCTGCTCAGAGCCCGCTGGTGGGTGCCGGGGGGACTTGCCGCCGCCCTGGCCGTAGCGATGGTTCCCGCGGTCTGCATCGGCTTCTTGAGGCTGACCGGGGGGTGGTCGTCCGACTTCCCCTTGACGGACAGCAACGGCTCTGCGGTCGCCGTCGCTTTCGTGACGGCGGCTGCCGGCCTCATCGCGTACTGGTGGACGCGGTTCTCCTTTCTCTTCGCCATCGTCGTCGGTGCGATTCTCGTCGCTGGGCAATTCCTGGCTGTCGCGGGAAGCGGCGCTGTAACGGGCGACGACCGCGCGAGGGCGGCCCTGATCGCGGGTGGAGCACTCGTGATCGTGGGCGTGTTCCTCGACGCTTTCGGCAGGCGGCGTGACGCGTTCTGGTTCCAGGCCCTCGGCTTGTTCAGCACAGCCGCAGGCCTCGTCTTCTTCGTCGTCGAGCCGGGTAGGGATCCGGACCGAGGCTGGATTCCCATGCTGATCATCGGCGCCTTGCTGCTAATCGTGTCGGGTCCTGCGCGCCGGGCAACCTGGGCGGTGTACGGCGTCCTCGGCTACTACGCTCCGCTGCTGCACTACACGTCAGTCGGTTTGGACGACAACCGCTGGACGTCCGCACTGGCACTGCTCGCAATCGGGCTCAGCATCTTCGTGCTCGGGATGTTGTTGCGCCGCTACGGCGAAGCATGGGGAGAGCGCTTCGTCCGCAGGCCGCCGCCGAACATCGCCGCTAGTCCTTGAACATCCCTTGCTCGAGCCACGCTCCGCCGTCGAGCGTGAGGACGTCGCCGGTCACGTAGCCGGCGAAGTCGGATACGAGGTACGCGCACGCATGTGCGACCTCGTCTTCGCGGCCGAATCGTCCGAGCGGAATGCGCCGCAGCAGCTGCTCTCGGAGCTCTTCGGTCGGCCAGAGCCGCGTGCGCGTCTCCTCGGTGTCGATCGGGCCTGGCGCGATGGCATTCACACGGATGCCGTGGTGCGCCCACTCGACCGCAAGCGTTCGCGTGAGGGTGACGACACCGGCTTTGGCGGCTGCGGAATGAACGGTGCCGGGACCCCCGGTCCAGGCGTAGCTCGCGACGAGGTTCACGATCTGCGCGTTGTCACCGCCGCGGCTCGAAACACGCCTGCCGAGCTCGCGCGAGCAGAAGAACGTACCGTCGAGGACAATGCCGACGACCGCGCGCCAGCCGTTCGGCGAGAGGTCCTCTGCGCGCACGATGAAGTTGCCGGCCGCATTGTTCACGAGGGTCGTGAGCGGACCGAGGGCTTCCTCGGCCGCGTCGAAGGCAGCGGCGACCGCCTCCGGATCCCGCACGTCAGCCTGAACGGCCAAGCCCTCGCCGGAAAGCGCTGCGACCGTTTCATCCAGCGGCTCCCGACGGCGACCGAGGACGGCGACCTTCGCCCCGAGCCGCCCCAACTCGAGCGCCATCGCCCGCCCGAGGCCACTGCCACCGCCGGTGACGAGCGCCACGCGGCCTCCGAGAGATCCCGCCGGAAGCACTACTCGAGCTCGAGCTTGTAGTTCAACTCGAGGTCCCTCGTCAGCTCATCGATCGCCGGGAGCGCGCCCTGCAACGCACCCGCGACGTCACCGGCTGCGCCCGCGCCAAGCGAGTCGAGGTAGGAAGGCGAGGCCAGGCGAGGCTCTGCAGCCATGGGTGCTGCCGTGCTTTCCTCTGCGACTTCGACGAGCGCGGCGATCGAGGCCGCGTCCCGAATCCGCGTGCGGTTGCGGACCGGCGCGCCCGCATCGTCGAGCGCAAGCCAGCTGTGCGTCCCGTCTTCACCCGAGAAGGCGCAGAGATAGACGCGTTCTCCCGACGACGGCTCGACTGCGATCACGGCGCCGAGCGTCTCTCCTGGAGCCGCGAACCGCGCAGCGGCCTCCGCGATCCGGCTGACATCGTCGCTCAGCGCCACCGCGCCAGCATAGACTCGCCCTGTGGCAGGGGCCGTCTCCGCGCGAGCGCTGTTCGCCCCGCTTGGGCCGACGTACGATCGCTATGCGGCCGCACTCTCGTTCGGCCAGGATCCGCGCTGGCGGCGGTTTCTCGTCTCGCGTGTCGAGGCGGGCCCCGGCGACACCGTGCTCGACGTCGCGACCGGCACGGGCGCGGTGGCGCACGAGTTGCTCACGCGCAAGAGATGCACGGTCGTCGGGCTCGACCAGAGCCCGGAAATGCTCGCGGAAGCGCGCCGCCGGCTGCCGGAGAACGTCACCCTCGTCGAGGGAACCGCGGAACACCTGCCGTTCGAAGATGCGTCCGTCGACGCACTGACCTTCACCTACCTCCTGCGCTACGTCTCCGATCCGGCGGCGACCCTCCGGGAACTCGCACGCGTAGTTCGCCCGCGCGGCACGATCGCCGGACTCGAGTTCGCAGTGCCGCGCGGGGTCTGGCGCCCGCTCTGGGAGCTCTACGTCCGCGCCGGGCTCCCGCTTGCAGGACGGGCGATCTCGCCGGGTTGGGCCGAGGTCGGCGATTTCCTCGGGCCGAGCATCAGGAATTTCTACAAGGAGTGGCCGGAGCCGCGGCTGGTCGAGCTCTGGCGCGCCGCCGGGATCGCGGACGTGAGCTCGCGGCGCCTCAGTCTCGGCGGCGGAATCGTCACCTGGGGACGCCGCGCGTGACCCAGAGCGACGTTAGACCCGCCTTCTACGCGCTCGCACCGGGCGGGTGGCGTGACTACATCACGCTTCTGCACCCGCCGTACACGCTGTGGCATCTGTCGTACGTCGCGATCGGCGCGGCACTGGCTCCGGAGTGGCGACCCGGAGTGCTCGCTCTCGCACTCCTCGCGTTCTTCCTCGGCATGGGCATCGGCGCGCATGCGCTCGACGAGCTGCACGGCCACCCACTCGCGACCCGGATCTCTTCAAGGACACTCGTCGCGCTCGCTGCCACGTCGCTCGCCGTCGCGGCAGGGATCGGCATCGCTGTAGCACTGCGTACAAACCTCTGGCTGCTCGCTTTCGTCGGAGTTGGAGCGTTCATCGCGGTCGCGTACAACCTCGAGCTGTTCGGCAGCCGCCTGCACGGCGATCCGTGGTTCTCGCTCGCGTGGGGCGCGTTCCCGGTGCTGACCGCGTACTTTGCCGCCGCCGAGACGATTCGCATCGAGGCGGTGTTCGCCGCCGCATTTGCCGCACTCCTGAGCCATGCGCAACGGCGCCTCTCGACGCCCGTGCGCCTCGTGCGACGCCGGACACGCACCGTGACCGGCCGCATCGAGCTCCTGGACGGATCGTCGATCCCGATCACGGCCGATTCGCTCTCGGCGGAAGCCGAGCATGCCCTGAAGACCTTGTCCGCAGCCGTGGTCGCCCTCGCGCTCGCGCTCGTCCTACTCCGCGTAACCTGACGCCGTGAAGCTCGTCACGATCGTGCAGATCATCTTTGTCGCGGCTGCCGTGGTCACGACGCTGGCGCTCATCGGTGCCGTGCTCGATCGACTGCGGCGCCGTGTGCTGATCGTCATTGCGTTCCTCGTCGGCATCGCTGCCGCCGGGGCTTGGGTCGCCTTCGGCTTGAAGCCAGAGACGGAGATCGCTGTGGCAGCCGGTGGCATCACGATTTCATTCGCCGCCGCGCTCGCTGCGATCCGCCTGCGTGACCTCCTGCGCGCGTCGCGGCGCACCGACGAGCAACTGGCACGCGCGCAGGGCCGGCTCAATTCGCTGATCGCCCAGGAGGCCGAAGAGCGCAGCGCCGAGCTCGAACGAACGCTCGTCCGGGCGCGGGCCGACTCCGCCTCCCTCTTGACAGAACAGGAACGCCGGATCGCAGAGGAACGACGCGCCGCTGCGGCCGAGCGGACGCGCACTGCAGGCGACGAGCTCGGCGAAGCCCTGACCGCGGCACAGCAGCAGGTCGAAGCACGGCTGGCTGCATGGGGAGACGATCTCGAACGGGCTCAGCGCGGCGTGGCGGACCAGCTCACGCAGCTTGCGCAACGTCAGAAGCAGTTGATCGCGGAGGCGGAGGCGCGAATCGCGGTCGACGCCGAGCGGCTCGAAGGCGAGAGCGAGCAGCAACGCGCGGGCCTCGTACGTGTCCGCGAGGAAATCGCGCGGGCCACGCAAGAGGTCGGCGCAGCCGGCACGGCCGAGCTCGAGGGCTACGCCTCGGAGCGGCGACGAGCGCTGCATGAATTGAACGAGCGCATCAGGAAGCGCGAGCGAGAGCTGCTCGAGTTGATCGAACGCGAAGAGACGGACGCGACGCGACGCATTCAGGCGGGCTTCGCCGACGTCGAGCGGCGCCAGCTCGAACACCTCGAGCGAATTCTCGCGCGCGCGACGACGAGCTATTCCGATGCCGCGACGCAGCAATTCGCCGACACGGTCAGGTCGTCGCGGGAAGCTGCGGCCACACGGCTGTCGCGCGAGCTCGACCGGGCCGTGCAGGCGTTCGCGCGAGAGGCCCAGACGGTGCTCGCCGACCAGCTGGCGCAGGTCGCGATTACCGGCTCGCAGAGGCTGGAGCAGCGGCAGGCGCAGGTCGGCGCGGGAATCGAGCGCCAGCGCTCCGAGGCGATGGAGGCATTCGAGTCACGGCTGGTCCAGGCCGAACAGGAGCTGCGGCGGCGCCTCGACACGCTTTCCGCCGACACCGAGGCGGAGCGAGCCGTCCTCGAGGCCCGGCTGCGCGAGCTGGCGAAGCGGATCGAAGAGGCGATGGCCCGGACGTAGGCGGCGTTTCGGGCGTCGGTTCGCGACCAACAAACCGGGGCAGGGTTCGTCTAGAACACGACGAACGAAAGCGAAACCGTGGCAGAGACGACCGAAATCATCGAGCCGAACGGCAGCGAGCACTCGAAGGTCGAGAGTTGGCGCCTCCATGTCCTGATGGAAGCCGGGTATCCGCTTCCCCTGGCCGAGCGCCTTGCCGGCAGCGAGGCCGACCTGCACCGGGCGGTCGAGCTCGTCGGCCAGGGCTGCGCGCCGGAAACGGCCGTTGAGATTCTGCTCTAGCTCCTAGGCACTTCCTCCTCACCCCGCGTGGCATGCTGACCTCGCGATGTCGAAGGTCGAGGCGATCCAATATGGGGAACGGAAGGTCTACGCGGTCGGCGCGTTCAACCGTGGTGTGGCCGAGTGGCTACAGCGACTGCCCACGGTGTGGGTGGAGGGCGAAGTCACGGAGCTGCGCCGGAATCCGCGCTGGCAGTCGGTCTTCTTCACGCTGAAGGACCCGAGCGACGGTGCGTGTCTCGGCGTGACGATCGGACGCGGCCGTTTCGACGCTCTCCGGCTCGACCTGACGGACGGCGAGCGCGTCCACGTCTTCGGGCGCCCCGAGCTCTTCGAGGCCCGCGGCGACTTCCGCATGCGAGCGCTCTCGATCGAGAGATTCGGGCTCGGAGACCATCTCGCCGCGCTGGAACGGTTGAAGAAGAAGCTCGCGTCGGAAGGTGTCTTCGAGCGCAAGCGTCCGCTCCCCTTACTGCCACGCCGGATCGGCCTCGTCACCGGCAACGACGCCGCGGCGAAGAAGGACGTCCTTGCCACGATCACAGCACGCTTTCCGGCGGCTCGCATCCTCGTCGCCGAGACGTACGTGCAGGGACCGCTCGCCGCGAAAGCCATGATCGAAGCGCTGGGCGAGCTCGCGACGGCGCCCGAGATCGACGTGATTGTGCTCTCGCGCGGCGGCGGAAGCTTCGAAGACTTGCTCCCGTTTAGCGACGAGCGACTCGTCCGTACGATCGCGTCATGTCCGGTCCCGGTCGTGTCCGCGGTCGGCCACGAACAGGACAACCCACTCTGCGACTTCGCGGCCGACGCTCGCGCGTCGACGCCGACTGCTGCAGCGCGCCTCGTCGTCCCGGATGCAACAGAGCTCCTCGCACGGCTCGACCGCACCCGCGGCGGCCTGTCGCGCGGCGCACGCGCCGTGTTCGAACGCCGGCGCGAACGAATCGTGCATGCCCACGACCGTCTTCGCCGCGCTCCGTCTCTCGCGGTCGAACGTAAGCGTGCACGCCTGGAGCACGCAGCCGGACGACTGCGTGCGCTCTCGCCGCGCGCGACCCTCGACCGCGGCTATGCGATCGTCCGGACGGGCGACGAGATCGTCCGCTCGACGAACGCCGTTTCGACTGGTGACGAGGTCGACGTCGAGGTTGCCGACGGCCGCTTTGGAGCACGCGTCGAATGAGTAAGACCGAACCGACCTTCGAGGAGGCGCAGCGCGAACTCGAGCAGATCGTCGAGCGCCTCGAGCGTGGCGACACAGGGCTCGACGAGGCGATTCAGCTGTGGGAGCGCGGCGAAGAGCTCTACAAGACGTGCGTCGGGAAGCTCGACGCGGCTCAAGGCAAGATCGAAGAGCTTGCCCGCCGCGCCGAGTCTGCCCGTCCTTGACGTTCTTCTAGGGGTTCAGGCTGAAAGGCGGGTACTTGTCCGTCACCAAGACGAACGCATAGGCGCTGACCCGATTGGACCAGCGCCCCACTCCGACGACGAAGTCGAAGAGTCCCCTCGGGTAACGGCCGGTGAAGAGGATCGCGAACCACGCGATGATCACGCACACGATCGCCGCGAGAATCAAGAAGAAGAGCACGATGTAGTGCGGAATCGCGAGGAACCACTTCACGAGCGGAAGCCACCGGTTCAGCCCTTGTTTCGCATCTGGATACGCAAACTCGAGCGAGACCGACTGCCGCTCGTCAGTCGATGGGTACCGGTCGTCCAGCAACCCGAGATAGACCCCGACGCGATTCTGGAACCGCAGCAGCTCGAGGTTGAAGTCGTACCACCAGCGCGGGTATTTCTGGCGAAACACGATCATCAGCAACGTCGGGAAGAAGAGAAGCCCGCTGCCTCCTGCCGCAAAGACGGCGCCGTGTTCGCCGCCCCAGCCACCCGACCAGTCGTTCCCGCCGATCGCGGCCAACACGATCACGATCGGGATCGCGACGATGATCCTGAATGCCGTCGTCAGCCGGTTCAGGTCGCGGTCCGGGTATTCGACCGAGAACTGCACCGGATACTCGTCGCCACCTGCCGTGTAGGCACCTGACTCCATGGTTCGTGACCTCCCTTGTCGAGATTCGAGGCGACACTACTCGGCTTTCGCCTCGCCAAGAAATCTCCCGAGCTCGACGAGATCGTTCTTGGCCCGCGCCGGATCACCTGACAGGGGAATGACTTCGAGCTCCGGAGGAGCCTCGCCGATGCGCCCTGCGAAGACGACGCAACGCACTCCCGCGAGCGCGCAGCGCCGGGCGACCTCGCCGGGTGCCTTCCCTAGGGTCGTCGTACGGTCGACGGTGCCCTCACCCGTGACCACCACGTCGTAGCCGCTCGGGTCGAAGCCGACGAGGTCGAGGACGCGCGGAGCGCCGGGCAGCAGGTCCCCGCCGAGCGACGCGAGCGCCGCGCCCAGGCCGCCGGCGGCACCGGCTCCCGGTAGGTCCGCATAGGGCTTCAGCTCTGCCAGGCCCAGGAGTCGTTCCTCGAGCTTGCGCGCATCTTCCGGCGTGGCGCCCTTCTGCGCCGCGAAGACTCTGGCGGCGTCGAGCAGGGGAACGCCGACGTCGTACGCGACTCGGGTCGGAGCCGGAAGCTGGTCGAGCACCTCCAGCAGGCCGGCGCCGCCGTCGACGTTGGCCGTTCCGCCGAGAAAGACCTGTAGCTCGCGCGGCTGACCGACGGCCTGAATCAGCTCACCGAGCCCGCGACTCGATGCTGCGAAGGGATCAAGCCGTCTAGGATCGAGCGGGATCGCCTGCGCGGCCTCGACCAGCGCCGCGCCGTCCGCGGCGAGAAGCCAGCGCGCGACGCGCTGCCTCCCGAACGCGTCCGACACTTCGACCTCATGCCAATCGCCGCCGAGTGCCGCGTGCAGCACGTCGAGCGTCCCCTCTCCACCGTCGGCGACGGGGAGCTGATCGACCTCGGCCCAGGAGCGCAATCCCTCAGCGAGTGCGGCGGCCGCTGCGCCCGCCGAAAGGACGCCTTTGAGGCTAGCCGGAGACGCGAGCGCGCGTGCGATCGGGATCGGCCTCTGCGGACACCTCGGCGGCGGAAGGCTCGTCTTCGGGTGTTTCCGCCTGCGACGCGTCCGGCATCACGCGCAGCATCGCGACCGAGAGACCTTCGCGTGCGAGAAAGATCAGGCCGACGCCGATCCCGACCGAGGCTTCGATAATTTGCAGCCCGAAGCCGAACGCGATCCCGCGAGCCTTCGCGACGCCGTAGTACGTGAAGAGCGGAAGGGCGACGGCCGCCTGCACTAGCCCGACGTTGCCCGGCCAGAGCGGGAAGATCGTCGCGACGTTCATCAGCACCAGCACGAGTCCGGCCGCGGGCAAACCCTCGTGGATCCCGAACGCGCGCATTGCCGTGTAGACCGCGAACAGCTGGCATGTCCAGCCGAGCATCTGGAAGAAGATCGCGAGCGCTGCAGGCCCGGGCTTGCGCATCACACCGAGGCCGTAACGCGCGAGCCTGATCACCTTCCGCACGGCACTAAACCCCTCGTCGATGCCTGCGTAGTGGTCGCTGCGGGCTCCTATGACCGCGACGCTGAAGAGCACGACGCCCGCGGCGACGACGGCGATCAGGCTCGTGACAGCCCAGTCCGGGATGTGCGCGTTGATGAGGACGTAGACGATCAGCGCACTCACGGAAATGAGGTCGAACACGCGGTGCGCGAAGACCGTGCCGAGGAGCCGGGCCCAGGCGCCCTCCTGCTTCATGTGCCGGTTCAGCACCGCGACACGCGCGAGCTCTCCGATTCTTCCCGGGAGGATCGCGTTCGCGAAGAGCCCGACGGAGAACGCCGAGAAGACGAGCATGAAACTCGGGTACGGCGGGTCGAAGGCCTGCACGATGACCGTCCGCCACGCGAGCGTGCGCGCGAGCACCGAGAGCAGGTTCAGTCCAACGGCGGCGGCAACCCATTTCCACTCGACCGCCCTGAACACGTCGCCGACGGCTCCCCAGGCCGGCCCTCGCCACCAGAGGAGCAGGACTACGCCGACGGCAGCGGCGACGACGACCGCTGCGTGCGTCCAGCGGTTCCGGACAATGTTCACGAGCCCGAGATCGCCCGCTCGTAGATCCCGACGAGCCGGCGCCCGATGTCCGGCCAGGAATAGCGCTCGACGGCGAGGCGACGCGCGGCCTCGCCGAGCGCGGCCCGGCGCGGCTCGTCGTCGAGCAGGCCGGCGACCGCGTCGGCGAGCGCACGCTCGTCGCCCGCGGGAACCGCGACGCCCGTCTCCTCCGTCATGACTTCGCGGTAGCCGTCGATGTCCGATGCGATCACCGGCGTCGCGCAGGCGAAGGCTCGCGTCAGCACCATCCCGAAGCTTTCCCCGCCGAGTGACGGTGCAACAAGTGCCTTGGCCCGGAGCAGCTCCCCGGTGAGGTCTTCCTGCGACAGGAAGCCGAGTATGTCGATCCCCTCGTCCGGCACACGCTCGCGCGTGAGGAGGAGCCGGACCGCGAGCGGATCCGCGCCGGCGATCCGCAGGCGCGCGCTCGTTCGGCGCCTAATGTCCGGCCAGGCCCGAAGCAGGACTTGCAGGCCCTTGCGTGCTTCTTGTCGGCCGGCGAACACAATCTGCTGCTCGCGGTCATGTGCGTCTGCCTCCGGGGGAATGAGCACGCCGTTGGGGACGACCTCGTATTCGCCGGGAAGCCACGCTGCGGCAGTGTCGCGCGCATGGGGAGACACGGCGATCCGGTGGTCGAGCCGTTCGGCGAGGAATCCCCAGAGCGGCGTGCCGCCCTTCATCCAGCCGAGCTTGCCGTGCGCGTGGAACGTGCCGACCATCGGACCGCGCCAGAGAGCGACCGCGGCGACCGAGATCGCCGGCGTCATCGGCTCATGGACGTGCAGCACGTCGAAGCGCTCACGCGCGAGCGCGCGCCTGACGCGGGGGATCGTTCGAGGTGAGAGCACGATGTTCGGAAGCGTCCCGTTCGCGGGCACGATCACCGAGCGGCCCACCGGAATGATCTCCTGCGGCGGAAGATCGTGGCGCCCGAGGCGGGGGTGCAGGACGCGCGTGAAGCTTCCGGGCGGGTCGTTGCCGATGATCGTGCGCGTGTCCACGCCGTGCCCCCGCAGGGCCTCGGCCTGCAGCTCGGCGTGCTCCACCACCGCCCCCCAGAAGGACCAGGAGTACGGGACGACGATGCCGACCTTCATGCGGAAGCTAACCCGGTAGCCAGTCTTCGCGATACTCGACGTCCGCGTCCTCAGGGAAGCCCGCGTAGGCCTCCTCGCCCTGCGTCGTCTCACGCTCGACACCAGCGCCGTGACGCTGCGCAAACTCGGACTCGGGATAGCGGACTCCGCCGCCTGTGCGTGGCCCGACGGCGAGGACCGCACACGGGCGGTCACCTGCGCCGACGATGACGTGCTCGGTCCCCGCGGGGCAATGGAAGAAGTCCCAGGCTTTGAGCGGCCGTTCCTCACCTTCGACCAGTAGCAGCGCTTCGCCTTGGAGCACAAGGAAGCCCTCCTGATCCTGGTCTTCCGCGTGGTACATGCAGGCCGGCTGTCCGGGCTGAAGAACACCGATGTTGATTCCGAGCTGGGGGAACTTCGCATCGCCCACGCCCTCGAACCGAGTGTAGGCACCGAAGGCACCCTCGAGCCAGCGCGCCTCCCGGGCGTTTAGGACGAACCAGCCTTCGCCTTTCGGCGCAAGCCCTTCGCCTGCCTTCTCGACCGTAGCCTCAGGGACCATCCGCGTATTCTGCCCCTGATGGAAGGCCTCGCCGAGCTGCACACCCATCTCGGCGGCTCGGTCGCCTCCGACATCCTCTGGAGCCTCGCGCACGAGCAGGGAATCGCGCTTCCCGTCAAGGACTTCTGGGAGTTCGACCGGCTCGTCACGGTGTCCGACCCACGCGGTGTCGCCAACCTCGACGCACTCGACCAGATCTACCACTGGACGGAGCTGATCCAGTCGAGCCCGATCGCCGTCGAGCGCTCCGTGCACGCGGCGATCGGCGGCGCGTACCGCTCGCAGGGGATCACAACGCTCGAGCTGCGCTTCAACCCGATGAAGCGAAACCGCGGCGGCGAGCGCGACCTCGACCACATCATCCTCGCCGCGATTCGCGGCCTCGACCGCGCGAGCCTCGAGTACCCGCAGGTGCGCGCGGGCCTGATCCTGATGATGGACCGGACGTTTACCGCAGCGCAGAACTCGATCATCGTCGAGAAGGCGATCGTCTGGGCGCCGCGCGGGGTCGTGGGAGTCGACATCGCCGGCCCGCGTCCAAACGGCGGGCGCTACGACTACCGGCAGGTCGCGCCGATGGTCGAGGAGGCTCGTTCTGCAGGGCTGGGCGTGACGATTCACGTCGGCGAGGAAGGCGGCGACATCGGACGTGACGAGATCGGGGAAGTCGTCGCCGCGCTACACCCGGATCGGATCGGCCACGGGATCCTGGCGGCGGGCGATCCGGACTTGATGGGTGCGATTCGCGATGCGCAGATCGTGCTCGAGATTTGCCCGACGTCGAACCTGCTGACGAAAGCGTTGGCGAACGAGGAAGCCGTGCGGGACACGTTCCGCACGTTCGTGGAGCACGGCGTGGAGTTCACCATCGCCACCGACGGGCCGGAAATGATGCGAACGCATCTGAAGGACGAACTCGAACTGCTGTTACGAATCGGCGCCCTGGACGAGGACCAGCTTGCCCAGGCCAATCGGCGCGGGCATCAAGCGAGCTTCTTGGAGCAAACGTCCCTCCGAACCCGCGAGATGTCGGCATAACACTTGCCCTGATCTAGAGCTCTTAGCCGTATACGAATCGCAAGACAGCTTTACGGGCGGCGCTTTATCAGCGCCTGCGTCCAGCCCAGCCCCGCTTCGCGCGCACCCCTCGCCGCGGCACGCGCCCGACGGACGGCCGCGAAACCAGCCTCAGGAGCGTCGCGGCCGCTTTTGTCGTTCAGAAGCTCGCCGGTCGCTAGGCATCCCTCCCGACCGGGATCGGGCCGAAGAGAGCCGAACAAAAAGCTCGTCGCCGTGATGAAGCTCTGAAAGAAGCTAGGCGGTCGCGACTCTTACTGCGGAAGTCGCGGGCATACGCACTTCCTCTTGAGTTTGGAAATCGAAGTCAGACCTAGCTCCGGTTCGATACTCCTCAGGCGCTCCAGCCAGGATCGCTTCGAATGCGGCGACTACCGCAGTGTCAAACTGGCTCTCGACAGCTTGAGCGAGTCTGAGTCGTGCCACTCGAGAAGGCATGGCATCGCGATACGGGCGATCAGACGTCATGGCGTCGTAAGCATCTGCAACCGAGATGATCCGCGACAGAAGCGGAATGCTGTCTTCGCTAAGACCCTGCGGGTAGCCGAGGCCATCGACCCTCTCGTGATGATGCCGCACGACTCGCGCGATTTCAGCGTAATCTTCAACTTTTGAGAGAATCCTTTCTCCAATGGCGGGATGCTCCTCCATCTGTCGCCGCTCTTCCAACGTAAGCGCACCGGGTTTTTCAAGAAGCCCGGCCGGAAGCCCGACCTTGCCGATGTCGTGAACGAGTCCACAGAGATGCACGAGGTTTTGTTCGCGCTCTGAGAGTCCCATCCGCGTAGCGATGTCTCGCGAATAGATCGCGACGGCTGCAGAGTGACCTGCCGTGTATCGGTCCCGGGCATCGAGTGTCGCGACAAGTGCAGTGGCAAATGAGAGGCTCGCCCGCTCTAGCCTTGTGTTGGCCTCCTCCAAGCTCGCCACTGCTTGACGCTGTTGCTGGTAAAGATGAATCAGCCGCTGCAGTGCGATTGCAGGAACCAAGAAGGCGCCAACGATTGCAACGGAGTAAAGCTGGTAGCCGTAGACCAAGAGGGCGACGATTGGCGTGTAAAGCGGTGCGTAAACGAAGATCAGTGGACCGAGTGTCCGCAGAAGCCCCCAAGCGGAGCCGACTTGACGAACAGCTTGCGTTGCGAGGTTGAAGACTAGATCGGCTGCCATCTCGGCTACCGATGCGGCGAGGCAGGCCAACAGAATCATGGCGAATGTAGTTCGGACATTCGGGGAAACAACCCCACCCGCCGCCAGTCCCGCCGCGACAGCCGTCAAGGTTCGGATCGGGAGATAAACCGCCCAGCGAAGGTACGGCCGGCGCAGATCACCGAGGCCTGCCAGCGCACCGACCACCAGAGCCGCAAACGGCCCGAATGCGACGGCGGCAAAGACCAGAGGCAAGAACGCGACCGAGGCCTCGGTATTCCGCGTCACTGGAACGCTCTGCCGCTCAGCTACCGCAGCTAGAGCTGCGAGCCCGCCGACAATCCACCACGAAGGAAGGGCCCTTCCAGGCGCCAAGGCCAGCCCGGCGAGAATGGCGACCAGCCAAAGCCCCCCAGTCCACCCGTAAATAGGAAGATTCGAGCGGTTCAGCCTTCCTAATACTCTTGACTTATCACCCAAAAGGGGTATAGCTTCCAATCGCCGTCAGTCCCCCTACAAGTGGAGGTTCACCGTGCGTCGTTCGGTGATCCGTTTCGCCTCTCGCGTAACAGTCGCGGGAAGCTTCAAGACCTGGTAGAGCCCGCGTAGCTTCTGTTTTCCCCAACATGTGGACATCCCCCTGTTGAGGGATTTCCACAGGACAGTGGAAAACGGAATGAAACGGGGCAGCTAGGCGATCAGGCCACGTCGGAAGCCGACGGCGACCGCGTGCGCTCGCGAGCGAGCTTGCAGCTTGGCTAGCAGGTGGCGGACGTGCGACTTGACCGTCTCTTCGCTCAGGAAGAGGCGGACTCCGATCTCACGGTTCACGAGGCCGTCCGAGATCAGTTGAAGCACCTCGATCTCCCGCATGGTCGGCTCCTGCTCCAGCTCGCGGAGGGGGCCTGCGAACGGGATGACCTCGGCATTTCCGTTCTGCCGCTTGGCCGCAACAGCCTCGAAACGGCGCTGATGGTCCATGTAGCGGCTCAGGATCTCTTTGCGCTCTGCGGCGTCCATGGTTGGGCTATCGGCCGCCTGCCTAAGCCGCTTTAGCTCGTGTGCCTACCTCGATGGAGGGATGCGGGCTAGCGGCCCGGGACGGGATCCGAACGGCCCGAGGAATCCCGTGGTTTGGCCGATTCGTCGGCGGCCGCCGGCGTATGGCGACTGGAGACCTTCGCCCGTTCGAGGGTCTCGCGGTCGACGTTCAGCGGGTGGTGGCAGGCCGCGTAGTGGCTGCGCCCGTAGTCCACGAGCGGCGGCTCGACCTCTTTGCAGATCTCCGTCATGTACCGGCAGCGAGGGTGGAAGCGACAACCAGAGGGTGGGTTGATCGGGCTCGGGACGTCTCCCTCGAGCACGATCCGCTCCCGCGCATGGCTGAGATCTGGATCCGGGATCGGCACCGCCGAGAGGAGCGCCTCGGTGTAAGGCATGATCGGCCGCTCATAGAGATCCTCGGCCGGCGAGAGCTCGACCAGCTTCCCCAGATACATGACTGCGATCCGGTCGCTCACGTGCCGGACTACCCCGAGGTCATGGGCGATGAAGATGTACGTGAGCTTGAGCTCCCTCTGCAGGTCGTCTAGGAGATTTAGCATCTGGGACTGGATCGAGACATCGAGCGCCGAGACCGGCTCGTCCGCCACGATCAGCTTCGGGCTCAGAGCCAGGGCCCGGGCGACGCCGATCCGCTGCCGCTGGCCGCCAGAGAACTCGTGCGGGAAACGGTTGTAGTGCTCCGGGGAAAGGCCGACCGTCGCGAGGAGCTCCTGGACCCGCGCCTTGCGCTGGGATTTCTCGACGCCGTGGATCTTCAGCGGCATCCCGATGATCGATCCGACGCGTTTCCGCGGATTGAGGCTCGCGTAAGGATCCTGGAAGATCATCTGCATCTCGCGGCGAAGCGGCCGCATCGCGCGGGCCCCGAGCCTGGAGATGTCGCGCCCCTGGAAACTCACCGTTCCCTCAGTCGGCTCGAGCAAGCGGACAATCGTTCGTCCGAGGGTCGACTTGCCGCACCCAGACTCGCCCACGAGACCGAGGGTCTCCCCTTCGTCGACCGCGAACGTCACGTCGTCCACGGCGTGCACCGCGGCGACCTCACGGCCGAGGATGCCCTTCCTGATCGGAAAGTACTTCTTGACGTTCCGGACCTCGACCAGCGGCCCGCCTCCGTCACCCTCGCTCAAGCCGCGGCCTCGTCCTCGCCGGCCAGCGTCGGCAGGCGCAATTTCCGCTTCTCATCGGGAGCAAGCCAGCAGCGGTCGAGATGATTCGGTTCCTCGACGCGATTCACCAGATCCGGTTCATCCATGCACTTGTTGAAGGCGTGCGGGCAGCGTGGGCGGAACTTGCAGCCGTCCGGCATGCGGATGAGCGACGGGGGCGTGCCCTTGATCGAGTGCAGGCGCTCCTGCCGTGGCCGGTCGAGTCGCGGAATCGACCCGAGCAGCCCCCACGTGTATGGATGCTGTGGGTCGTAGAACAGCTGGCGTGTCTTGGCCCTCTCGACGACCCGGCCGGCGTACATGACGACGATCTCGTC
>Ga0068865_100000375_pt1 | contig 24788 bp, 21 predicted proteins | sample KBSMisM12_FD_75293 | JGI IMG/M metagenome (GOLD analysis project Ga0068865, IMG submission 75293) | Miscanthus rhizosphere microbial communities from Kellogg Biological Station, Michigan, USA - KBS Miscanthus M1-2 | ecosystem: Host-associated > Plants > Roots > Rhizosphere > Soil ...
ACGCGATCCTGGAGAACTGGGGTCACGACGACCTGCGAAAGCAGTACATCGACAACATGGGCGTCGCCCAGACCGCCGGCTCCACTGGGATCAAGGGGGTCATCGGCTGGTACGTGCCGCCGTGGATGATCGAGCAGTACCCGGACATCACCGATTGGCGCAATCTCAACAAGTACGCCCATTTGTTCAAGACCTCCGAATCCGGCGACAAGGGACAGCTGCTCGACGGGGACCCGGCCTACGTGACCAACGACGCCGCGCTGGTGGCCAACCTGAACCTGGACTACAAGGTGGTGCAGGGCGGCAGCGAGACGGCGCTGATCTCCAGCATCCGTCAGGCGCAGCGACAACGGACCCCGCTGCTCGCGTACTTCTACTCGCCGCAATGGCTGTTGAGTGAGGTGCCGATGGCCAAGGTGGATCTGCCGCCCTACACAGATGGATGCGACGCCGATCCGGCCAAGATCGCCTGCGACTATCCGGCCTACGACCTGGACAAGATCGTCGCGACCAAGTTCGCCGAGTCCGGAAGCCCGGCTTACACGCTGGTGAAGAACTTCCAGTGGACCGAGGAGGACCAGAACTCGGTGGCCCGTTCGATCGCAGTGGACGGGATGAGTGACGACGAGGCCGCCAAGAAATTCATCGATGCGCACCCGCAGCTTGTCGCCAAGTGGCTGGCCGGCACGGGCGCGGAAAACGCGGCGTAGTCAACCTGGCGAAAAGACGTGCGTGCGACGTCAAACTCGCGCGCCGAAGCACTTGACAAGGCTGGGCGAATTCCATCAGGCTGTTGCATATTACGAATCGAGTTTCACAATCCGCTACAAAACACCCACACGAGGAGGTCACGGTCGTGCTTGAAATCTGTCCACTTACGGCCCTCCCCCGCGGTGAGGCGCGGCGGGTCGAAGCGGACCCACCGATCGCCGTCTTCCACACCGATGACGGCGAGGTGTTCGCGGTCGACGACACCTGCACGCATCAGGACGCATCACTGGCCGACGGCTGGCTCGAGGGCTGCGAGATCGAATGCCCGCTGCACGCCTCACGTTTCAACCTGCGCACGGGTCAGGTCGACGCGCCGCCGGCCAAGCTTCCGGTCCGTACGCACGAAGTGGTGATCGTCGACGGCGTGATCAACGTCGTCCTCGACGACGCACCGCCAAACCTTCCGCCCGGTGTAGCCACCCGCGCGGCCGGCGAGGCGGCCCAGTGAAAAGCGTTGCGGTGATTGGGGCCTCGCTGGCGGGACTGTCGGCGGCGCGCGCGTTGCGCACGCAGGGATTCGACGGCGAGGTGACGATTGTCGGCGACGAGGCGCGCAGGCCGTACGACCGGCCACCGCTGTCTAAGGAGTTCCTGACCGGCGTTGTCGGTGAGGACACCCTAGCCCTCGAGACCGACGACGAGGACCTTGACGCTCGGTGGCTGCTGGGGGTGCGCGCGACCCGACTCGACGCGGCCGCCGGCGCTGTCCATCTCGACGACGGGTCCGCGGTCTACGCGGGTGGCATCGTCATCGCCACCGGCGCGCGGGCCCGGTCGTGGCCGGGCTCGGACGGCCTTGCCGGGGTGCACGTGCTGCGCACCGTCGACGACGCGTTGGCCCTGCGCGACGAACTGCGCCCCGGCGCCCGTCTGGTGGTGATCGGTGCCGGCTTCATCGGTGGCGAAGTCGCCTCCACCGCAAAGAAGTTGGGCCTGGACGTCACGGTGATCGAGGCCGCGCTCGCGCCGCTGGCGGGCCCGCTCGGCGTCCAACTCGGCGCTGCGGTCGCGCAGCTGCATGCCGAGCACGGCACCCGGCTGCTGTGCGGCGCGCCGGTTGCGGGGCTCACCGGCAGCGAGCGGGTCACCGGTGTGGAACTGGCCGACGGGCGTCACGTGCCCGCCGACGTCGTCCTTGTCGGTATCGGCGCGATTCCCAACACCGAGTGGCTGCGTGACAGCCCACTCGAGTTGGCCAACGGCGTCGTGTGCGACGCAGGCGGTGCGACCGCAGTCCCGAACGTGGTGGCGGTCGGAGACTGTGCGGCCTGGCATGAGCCGAGTGTCGGCTGGCCACATCGCGTCGAACATTGGACGGGCGCGCTCGAGCGGCCCGCGACCGCCGTCGCCACACTGCTTGCCGGGCGGCACGACGGCACGCCCGCCAAACCCCCGTACTTCTGGTCCGATCAGTACGACCGCCGCATCCAATTCGCTGGCATCGCCGACCCGGGCGATGAGATCACGTTCGAGGTGGGCAGCCTGCGAGACGCCAGCTTCCTGGCCGTGTATCGGCGCGAGGGGCAACCGGTCGCCGTGCTCGGCGTCGACCAACCGAAGCTGTTCACCCGCTTGCGTCGCCAACTGGCCTTCGTCCCCGTCCCCGCCTGACTTCGTTTCCAGCAGAGGAGATCTCGATGACCACCGTCGGACTGCCGCAGAGCCTCATCTCCACGCTGCCCGGCAGCTATTACACCGACCCCACCATCTTCGCGATGGAACAGGCGGACGTCTTCGAGTCGATGTGGTTCTGCGCCGTGCGCTCGGCAGACCTCGATAAGCCAGGCGCATTCAAGACCGTTCACATCGGACGGGAAAGCGTGCTGCTCACCCGATCCCGCGGCGGCGAGGTCCGGGCGTTCTTCAACGTCTGCAGGCATCGGGGCGCGCAGCTTTGCACCGAGGAGAGCGGTGAGGCCAAGCGCGCGTTCCAATGCCCTTACCACGCCTGGACTTACGACTTCGACGGCAAGCTGATCGCGGCGCCGAACCTCACCAAGATGCCCGACATCGACCGCGTCGCCTACGGGTTGCACCGCATCGCGGTCCAGGAGTGGCTCGGCTACGTCTGGGTGTGCCTGGCCGACAACCCGCCGTCGTTCGACGACACAGTGCGCAAGGACGTCGGCGACCGACTCGGCGACGTGGCGTTGATCGACCACTACGGTGCCGCCAACCTCAGCGTCGGCCACCGGATCCGCTATGACGTCAAGGCCAACTGGAAGCTCATCATCGAGAACTTCATGGAGTGCTACCACTGCGCCACCATTCATCCGGAGCTGACCGAGGTATTGCCCGAGTTCGCAGACGGGTTGGCGGTCCAATACCACGTGGGCCACGGCGCCGAATTCGCGCAGGACGTACAGGGATTCACCGTCGACGGCTCGCAAGGACTGGACCAGATCCCCGGCGTAACCGCAGAGCAGGACCGGCGATACTACGCGATCACGATCAAGCCGCAGGTGTTCGTCAACCTGGTGCCCGACCACGTGATCGTGCACCGGATGTTCCCGATGGCCGCGGACCACACCATTGTCGAATGCGACTGGCTGTACCTGCCCCATGTGATCGAGTCCGGCAGGGACGTGAGCCGCTCGGTCGAATTGTTCCACCGGGTCAACCAGCAGGACTTCGCCGCGTGCGAGCGGTGCCAGCCGACGATGAGCTCACGCACCTACCGCGACGGCGGGGTGCTGGTGCCCAGCGAGCACCACATCGGCGAGTTCCACAACTGGCTGCAGGCCAAGCTGACGAAATGACCGCCGCAGTGCTGTTAGTCGAGGTGGCCCATCCGGTGACTGATCGCCGCCGCGGCAGCGACGACATCGGGGACCGCTCTACGCACGCGGTCTTCGGTGAACCGGTAGACCGGACCCGAAACACTAAGCGCCGCAATGACCCTGCCGGTGTGGTCATGCACCGGCGCGGCGACGGCGTTGAGCCCTTCCTCGAGTTCCTCGATGGACGACGCATATCCGTCCCGAGCGACCGCCGCGACCTGTGCCTCGAGTTCCCGCTGCGAGGTGATCGTGTGGGCCGTGAGGCGGGCGAGTCCCGAGGAAGCCAACACCTCGCGCCGCTCGTCGGGCGTCATATAGGCGAGCAGGACCTTTCCGCTGGAGGTGGCATGCAACGGTGTCAGCTCACCCACCCAGTTGTGCGCGGCGACCGCACTCGGCCCGCGCGCCTGATCGATGTTGACGACGAAGTGCGACCGCCGAACCGCGATGTTGACGGTTTCGCCGAGCTGAGTGGCGAGTCGTTCACAGATCGACCGAGCCTGATGGGTGACGTCCAGTTGGCCGGGCACCGCACTGGCCAGCCGCAGGATGCCGAAACCGAGGCGGTATTTTCCACGATCTTGGGTCTGCTCAACGAGTTCGCGTTCTTCCAGCGCGGCCAGCAACCGGAACGCCGTCGACTTGTGCACGCCGATGTCGGCGGCAACTTCGCTGACACCGGCTTCACCGCGTTGGGCCAGGATCTCCAGCACGCTGACGGCGCGGTCGACCGACTGCACACCACCGGCGCTTTCACCACGCGCGTTGCTCATAACGCAACTATACGAGACACAGTTGCACATAGAGAAACTTAATGCGTATCACGCTTCGCAGCGATAGCCTTTTTCAATCCGCAGGAGGAAACAGTGATGGCCGATAAAGACCCAGGGCGGTACGACTTCGTAGTCGTCGGCGGCGGATCGGCGGGGTGCGCGATCGCCAATCGGCTGTCTGCCGACCCGGGAAATAGGGTCCTGGTACTCGAAGCGGGTCGCAACGATTCGTTGTGGGATGTGTTCGTGCACATGCCCGCGGCGCTGCCCTTCCCGATCGGAAGTCGTTTCTACGATTGGAAATACGAGTCCGAACCCGAGCCGCACATGCACGGCCGACGTATCTATCACGCCCGCGGCAAGGTGCTCGGCGGCTCGAGCAGCATCAACGGGATGATCTTCCAGCGCGGCAATCCGATGGATTACGAACGCTGGGGCGCCGACCCCGGCATGGGCGACTGGGACTTCGCGCACTGCCTGCCGTACTTCAACCGCATGGAGAACTGCCTGGCCGCTGCGCCGGACGATCCCTACCGCGGGCACAGCGGCCCCCTTGCCCTGGAGCGGGGGCCCGCCACGAACCCGTTGTTCGAGGCGTTCTTCACCGCAGGCGAACAGGCAGGTTACCCGCGCACCGATGACGTGAACGGTTACCGCCAAGAAGGTTTCGCGAAGTTCGACCGCAACATCCGCAACGGACGCCGACTGTCGGCGGCCCGCGCCTACCTGCATCCGGTGATGAACCGAAAGAACCTCGATGTCGTCACCAGGGCATTCGTCGAGCGGGTCGTGTTCGAGGGCAAGCGCGCGGTCGGCGTCGACTATCGGCACGGGTTCGGCGGAGCCAAGCGTGTCAACGCCGGCCAGGTCATCCTGTGTGGCGGCGCCATCAACAGCCCCCAGCTGATGCAGCTCTCCGGCGTAGGCAACGCCGCCGATCTGCAGGCGCTCGGCATCGACGTCGTGCACGACCTGCCGGGTGTCGGCGAGAACCTGCAGGACCACCTCGAGGTGTACATCCAGTACGCGTGCAAGCAGCCGGTGACCATGCAGAAGTACCTCAAGTGGCGGTACCGGCCGTGGATCGGCGCCAACTGGTTGTTCCTGCGCCGCGGCCCCGGTGCCACAAACCATTTCGAGGGCGGGGGCTTCGTCCGCAGCAACGACGACGTCGCGTATCCGAACCTGATGTTCCACTTCCTGCCGATCGCCGTGCGCTACGACGGCTCGCAACCCGAGGGCGGAGATGGATATCAGGTGCACGTGGGCCCGATGTACTCCGACGCTCGCGGCACTGTGAAGATCGTCAGCCGCGACCCGAAGGTGCATCCGGCGCTGCGCTTCAACTATCTGTCCACCGAGCAGGACCGCCGAGAATGGATCGAATCCATTCGGGTGGCGCGCAACATCCTCAACGAGCCCGCGATGGCGCCGTTCAACGGCGGCGAGATCTCGCCGGGGCCGAGCGTTGACACCGACGAGGAGATCCTCGAATGGGTCGCGCGCGACGCCGAAACCGCGCTGCACCCGTCGTGCACCGCCAAGATGGGCATCGACGCGATGTCGGTGACCGACCCGCAGACGATGGGTGTGCACGGCGTCGAAGGCCTGGCGGTCGTCGATGCGTCCGTGATGCCGTACGTGACGAACGGCAACATCTACGCCCCGGTGATGATGGTCGCGGAAAAGGCGGCCGACCTGATTCTCGGGAACGAGCCGCTGGCTCCCGCGACGGTGCCCTTCTACCGGCACCAGCCGAAGAGCCAGCAGCCCAGCGGCTCAGAACCAGTCGGCCGCAGCTGATTTGGCAGCGACCTGATTGAGCGTCCGTGCGAACCCTACCGACACGAATATGCCAGTTGACCGCGTCGGACTATGCGGATCTTGTCGGCATTGCGTCACCTGCATCCGCTAAGGGGAGATCATGAGCACTCCGCGTGTAGTCATCGTCGGCGCCGGCATCGTGGGCGCAAATCTGGCCGATGAACTCACCGCCCGCGGCTGGGACCGGGTTACCGTGCTGGATCAGGGCCCGCTGCCGCTGACCGGGGGTTCGACATCTCACGCACCGGGTCTCGTCTTCCAAACCAACGCGTCGAAAACGATGACGGGCTTCGCCCGATACACGGTCGAGAAGTTCGCAGGCATGGATCTTGACGGCCAATGGTGCTTCAACCAGGTCGGCGGTCTGGAAGTTGCGACGACGGCGGAGCGCCTCGCCGAATTGCATCGCCGGCAGGGCTGGGCTACATCGTGGGGCATCGAGGGCACCGTGCTCGAACCCGAGGAATGCGTGCGGATTCATCCACTCGTCGACGAGTCGAAAGTCCTTGGCGGACTGTATGTGCCGACCGATGGACTCGCCAAGGCGACGCGCGTGGTCGTTGCGCTGGTACGCCGCGCCCAAGCACGCGGCGCAGTGTTCCGCGAATCCATCAAGGTGATCGGCATTGAGCAAAGCGGCGGGCGCGTCACTGGCGTCGCGACATCGGACGAAACGATCGCCGCCGACATCGTGGTGTCGTGCGCGGGGTTCTGGGGGCCCGAGATCGGTGCGATGGTCGGCATGGACATCCCGCTGTTGCCCCTCGCGCACCAGTACGCCAAAACAGACCAGATTCCCCAACTCGTCGGCCGCAACACCGAAGCCACCGAGGCCGGCCTGCCAATACTGCGCCACCAAGACCAGGACCTTTATTTCCGCGAACTCGTCGATTGTCTCGGCATCGGCTCCTATGCCCACCGCCCGATGCCGGTAGACCTACACGACCTCGTCGACTCGGCTGACATTTCCGCGTCGAGCATGCCGTCGATGCTGCCCTTCACCGACGAGGATTTCGCCCAACCTTGGGAGCAATGCAAACTACTACTCCCCTGCCTGGAGAGAGCCAAGGTCGACAGCGGATTCAACGGGATCTTCTCGTTCACCCCGGACGGTGGCCCCCTGATCGGCGAGTCTTCAGACGTCGCAGGGTTCTGGATCGCCGAGGCCGTGTGGGTCACCCACTCGGCCGGTGTCGCACGTGCCGCCGCGCAGCTGCTGGTCGACGGACGCAGCGACACCGACTTGCACGACTGCGATGTACACCGCTTCGAAGAGATTCAGCTCGCACCGGACTACGTCAGCGAGACGTCCCAGCAGAACTTCATCGAGGTCTACGACATCCTGCATCCGCTCCAGCCCCGACTGTCGCCGCGTGATTTGCGGGTCAGTCCCTTTCACGTAAGCCAGAAGGAGCTTGGCGCGGTGTTCCTGGAGAGCGGCGGTTGGGAGCGTCCGCATTGGTACGAGGCCAATGCGGGCCTGGTTCAACAACTTCCGCCGGAGTGGGCACCACCTGCTCGCGACGCGTGGGCCGCACAGTTTCACTCGCCGATCGCGGCGGCCGAGGCGTGGCGCACCCGGACATCGGTTGCGATGTACGATATGACGCCGCTCAAGCGGCTCGAGATCATCGGGCCCGGCGCCCTGCCGCTGCTGCAGCGCCTGACCACCGGCATGATGGACAAGTCCGTCGGTTCGGTGACGTACACGCTTCTCCTCGACGAAGCGGGCGGCGTCCGCAGCGACCTCACCGTCGCCCGCCTTGCCGACGACCGTTTCCAGGTTGGCGCGAACGGCAACATCGATCTTGACTACTTCCGTCGACAGGGGTCTGCGGGCGACAGTGTGCAGGTCCGCGATATCACCGGGGCGACCTGCTGCATCGGCCTGTGGGGTCCGCGTGCACGCGACGTGGTCCTGGCCCTCAGCCGCGACGACTTCTCGAACGAGAACTTCAAATACTTCCGCACGAAACCTGTACGGATCGCTGGTGTTCCGGTCACGGCCATGCGGCTGTCGTATGTCGGCGAACTGGGATGGGAGCTTTACACGAGCGCCGAGTACGGGCTGCGCCTCTGGGATGTGCTGTGGGCAGAAGGCCAGAAGCACGATGTGATCGCCGCGGGGCGGGCAGCCTTCAACAGCCTGCGCATCGAGAAGGGCTATCGCTCGTGGGGGACGGACATGACGACCGAACACAACCCCTATGAGGCCGGCCTTGGCTTCGCCGTGTCCGCCAAGAAGACGGGCTTCGTCGGGCACGAGGCGCTACAAGGCATTTCACCTTCCACGATCGAGCGGCGCCTCGCGACTGTGGTCATCGATGACGGCGTGTCAGTGGTGATGGGAAACGAGCCCGTCCTCCTCGGCGACAAGCCAGTGGGCTATGTCACCAGCGCGGCTTTCGGCCACACCGTTGGTGCGCCGGTGGCCTACGCCTGGCTGCCGGCCTCCGCAACCGAAGGCACCAGGATCGAGATCCAGTACTTCGACCGGCGTGTCGCGGCCACCGTGGCAGCCGAACCGCTCGTCGACCCCGAGATGAAGCGGATCAGAGCCTAGCGCCACCGTCCAGCTCGAAAGTTCCGTTGGTGACCACACGCTCGATGCGCAAGCTCACAGCACGACCACCGAACGGAGCACCTCGCCGCGGTGCATGGTCGCGAACGCGTCCTCGACCTGGTCGAGCTTGATGCGCTCGCTGACGAACTTGTCCAGCGGCAGCCGACCCTGCTGGTAAAGGTCGACCAGCGCCGGGAAATCCCGCTCGGGCAGGCAATCGCCGTACCACGACGACTTCAAAGATCCACCGCGGGAAAAGAAATCGATCAGCGGCATTTCCAACGTCATGTCGGGCGTCGGCACGCCGACCAGCACGACGGTGCCTGCAAGGTCGCGCGCATGAAACGCCTGCTTCCACGTCTCCGGGCGGCCGACCGCGTCGACGACGACGTCGGCACCGAAGCCGTCAGTCAGTTCCTGCACCGCCTTCACCGCATCCACCTTCGACGCGTCGATCGTGTGAGTGGCACCCAATTCGGTTGCCATCTGCAGCTTTTTGGGGTCGCGGTCGATGGCGATGATCGGTGACGCGCCAGCCAGCCGAGCCCCGGCGATCGCGGCATTGCCGACGCCCCCGCAGCCGATCACCGCGACAGAATCACCACGTGAGACATTGCCGGTGTTCACGACCGCGCCGAGACCGGCCATCACACCGCAGCCGAGCAGACCGACGACCGCGGGGTCGGCGTTCGGGTCGACCTTCGTGCATTGTCCCTCGTGCACAAGGGTTTTGTCGGCGAATGCGCCGATGCCGAGCGCGGGTGTGAGCTCCGTACCGTCGGTCAGCGTCATCGGCCGGCTGGCGTTGAAGGTGTCGAAGCAATACCACGGCCGTCCGCGCCGACACGCCCGGCAGCGGCCGCAGACCGCCCGCCAGTTCAGCACGACGAAGTCGCCGACCTCGACGTGGGTGACCGCGTTCCCGGCCGACTCGACCACACCAGCGGCCTCATGACCGAGCAGGAACGGGAATTCGTCGTTGATCCCGCCGTCCCGGTAGGTCAGATCGGTGTGGCACACGCCGCACGCCTGGATGCGCACAACCACGTCGTGAGGGCCTGGGTCGGGGATGACGATGTCGACCAACTCGACAGGAGCGCCCTTGCTGCGGGCGATGACACCCTGAACCTGCTGTGGCATGCGAAGACCTCTCTGGATTGTGGATAGGGGGTGGAGCGAGTGTTGTGGGAACTGCGTGACTAGGGCGTCAGAGCGCCAGGCACAGCCGGTATGCGTCGAACACCGCTGCGTGAATGTTGCGGCTGGCCACCGCATCACCGATGCGGAACAACTGATAGCGGCCGTCCGGATTGCGCTGCACCTGCTGCTCGCGCAGGTCGAGTAGCGCCTGCTGGTCGACTTCACCGAGATTCGTTGACCCCGGCACCAGCGAGAAGTACAGCTCGTCCGACGGCAGCGTGCCGTGCTCGACGACGACCTGATCGACGATGCGTTGCCGAGTGACGTGTGCGTACTCGTTGTACAGGTCGACCTCCAGCCGCCCGTCCTTGCGGCGTACCGCGGTCAGCCGCTCGTTGAGCGTAATGCGCACGTCGTGCTCGGCGAACACCTTGAAGTAGCCGGGGTAGTTCACCCCGCCGACGTCAGGGGCCAATATCCGCTCCGGCGTGACGAATTCGATGTTCGCGCCCGCGCGGGCCAGTACCTCTGCGGCGTCCAGGCCAGGGTGCTGACCGTTGTCGTCGTAGAGCAGTAAGTCACCCTTCGGCCGGAACGAGCCACTCAGCACGTCCCAGCCGTCGGAAACGAGTTCGGCTCCTTCGCTGAGGAATTCGGTGTTCGGCACGCCACCGGTGGCGATCATGACAAGGTCGGGTTCCTCGGCGAGCACTTCGTCGGCCTCGGCATAGGTGTTGTACCGGATGTCGACGTCGAGGTGTTTGCACTCGGCCAGTCGCCAGTCGATGATCCCGATCAAGTCGCGCCGTCGCGGCGACGAGGACGCGAGCCGGATCTGGCCGCCTGCGGCATCGCTGGCTTCCAGCACGACCACACGATGTCCGCGGAGGCCGAGGACCCGCGCCGCCTCCAGGCCGGCAGGCCCGGCGCCGACGACAACGGCCCTACGCCGCGTCCCAATGGCCGCGGATACGTGGTGGGGCAGCCGGTCTTCACGACCCGTCGCAGGGTTGTGAATGCACTTGGCGTCGCGTGCCTGGTAGATCTCGTCAAGGCAGAGGCTGGCGCCCACGCACGGCCGGATCCGGTCCTCTTCTCCCGCTTGGATTTTCGCGACGATATGCGGGTCGGCGATGTGCGCACGGGTCATCCCGACCAAGTCGAGCAGGCCGTCTCTGATGGCGTGCCGGGCGGTGGCCACATCGTTGATCCGGGAGGCGTGCATCACTGGCACACCCACCTGGCGTTTGATTTTGCCTGCGAACTCCAGATGCGGCGCAACCGGTGTGCCCATCGGCGGGATGACCCGGGACAACGCCTCGTCGCTCCCCATGTATCCCCGGATGATGCTGATGAAGTCGATGCCCTCGGCGACGACCCGATGCGCAATCGCGAGCGCCTCCTCGCGGCCGAGCCCCCCCGGCATCTCCTCGTCGAAGGACATCCGGATGCCGACGGCGAAGTCGGGACCTGCCGCCTCACGGACCGCCCGAATCACCCGAAGCGGGAAGCGCATCCGGTCCTCGAGGCTGCCACCGAACTCGTCGTCGCGGTGATTGGTCAGCGGAGACCAGAACGCGTCGAGCAGGTGGGTGTAGGCCTCGATTTCGACCCCGTCCAGGCCGGCCTCCCGGCATCGGGCCGTCGCGTCGGCGTACGCCCGCACGATGCGATCCATGTCCCATTCCTCGGCCACTTTCGGGAAGGCTCGGTGCGCCGGTTCGCGTAGCGCGGAGGGATAGACCACCGGCAGCCAGTCACCGTCGTAGTTGCTCGTCCTTCGGCCAAGGTGGGTGATCTGGCACATCACTGCCGTGCCGTGCTCATGCACACCGTAGGCCAGTTCCCTCAGCCACGGCACGATCTCGTCCTTGTATACATGGAGATTGCCGAAAGCGGCGGGGCTGTCTGGTGCGACGACCGCGGACCCACCCATCATCGTCAGGCCGATGCCGCCCTTCGCCTTCTCCTCGTGGTAGAGGCGATACCGGTCCTTGGGCATCCCGTCTTCGGTGTACGACGGCTCGTGCGAGGTACTGACCACGCGGTTACGCAGCGTGAGGTTCTTCAACTCGAACGGCTGCAACAACGGGTCGATGAGCTGGCGATTCATGGGCACTGCCTCTGTCACATCAAGTCGTGGAAATCGGACAAATTTGCGAGCACATCAGAGCGTCGGTTGCTCCGGTAAGTACTCCTCGGCGGCGTCGAGCAGCCAATCGGCGAGGTACCGGGCGAACGACGAGCGAACCAGGATTCGGTGCTCGGCACCGCTGCCGTCGACGGCCAACAGAATCACGCCCGTCTGCCCGAGCGTGGTCTGCGCGGCCGCTCCCCCGCCGAACACGCTGGGGTGCAGATCGAGCGCGCAGCCCTTGCCAAGGACGTCGCGGCTACGCGAGCCGGTCACTCTTAGCGTGGTGCGCTGGCCCGACACGTCGACCGCCGCGCCACCATACGACGAAACGACATCGCGCAGTCGCGCTTCCAGCTCGGGCCCGGTCAGCGAGCTTCCGGTAACCAGCCACTCGTCGGGGCCCAGCCAGATCACCACTGTGTCACCGCTTTTGGCGTAGGTACTGGGCGTGGTCGGCAGCTCGACGCCGAGCAGACTCGCCACGGCGGCTGCACCGGGACCGGATGGGTCGACGCGGAGTTCGACCATCGTGATGAACGGTTCCTCGACGATCGTCACCGCATCGGGCAGTTGTGCGAACCGTTTGGCCCACGGCTGCAGCGGGCTGATGCGTTCCAAGGTGTCAGCCATCGCGGCGCGCTCCTTCCGGGTCGACCAGCACCGAGCCGGTCACCTCGACGGGGATCAGCGTCCCCTCTACGGGCACATGCAGGGTCTCGCCGATGCGCGACTGACCTGACCTGACCAGCGCGAGCGCGAACGTGCGGCCCAGCTCGGCGCTGCGATAGCTCGAGGTGACATGCCCGAGCATCGGAACCGGTGGCGGCGGTAGCGCGTCGTCGGTGCAGAACTCGACGATCTGCGAACCCTCCGGCAGCCGGGTGACACGGTCAACGGGCAACAGCCCAACGAGCTGTTTGCGCAACGGATTCTGGTTCTCAACGCGGCTGAACGAGCGCTTGCCGATGAAGTCGGGCTTCTTCTTCGACACCGCCCACGCCATCCCGAGATCTTGCGGGGTCACGGTGCCGTCGGTGTCCTGCCCGATGATCGGATAGCCCTTCTCGGCGCGCAGCACGTGCATCGTCTCGGTGCCGTACGGGGTGATGCCGTATCGGTCGCCCGCGGCCATCAGCCGATCCCACACCGCAGGTGCGTGCCACCAATTGACGTTGACCTCGTACGCGAGTTCACCGGAGAAGCTGACCCGCGCCAACCGCACAGGCACCCCGTCGAGCGTGGTCTCACGCCACGTCATGAACGGGAAGGCCTCGTTGGTGACGTCCACCTCACCGAACACGGCACCGATCACATCCCGGGACCGCGGCCCGACCACGGGGAACGTGGCCAAGTGATCGGTCACCGAGGCAAGCGACACCTGCAGCTGCGGCCATTCGGTCTGCAGCCACTCCTCCATCCAGTCAAGGATTTTCGCCGCCCCGCCGGTCGTGGTGTACACCAGGAACCGGTCCTCGGCGAGCCGCATCACCGTGCCGTCGTCGATCACCATTCCGTCGACACCGCACATCACGCCGTAGCGGACAGCGCCGACCTTCAGGCTGCTCATCAGGTTGGTGTAAATGCGGTCCAACAGCTCGGCGGCATCGCGGCCCTGCACGTCGATCTTGCCGAGTGTCGAGCCGTCGAGAATGCCGACACCGCCTCGCACAGCGGCACATTCGCGCAACACCGCATCATCCATGCTTTCCAGGGCGGACTCGCCCCCCAGGGGGTAGTAGCGCGGACGCTTCCACTGTCCGACGTCTTCGAACACCGCACCTTTGGCGACATGCCAGTCATGCAGCGCCGTGGTGCGTTCCGGATCGAACAAGGCGCCGCGGTCGCGGCCCGCCAGCGCGGCGAACGCGACGGGTGTGTAGGGCGGACGAAATGTGGTGGTGCCCATCTTCTCGATGGGCACGCCGAGCAATTCGGCGGTGATGCCGGAGGCGATCACCCCGGACGTCTTGCCCTGATCGTGCGCCGTGCCGATGGTCGTGTAGCGCTTGATGTGTTCCACCGACCGCATCCCCGCGCCGACCGCGCGTGCCACGTCGGCGACCGTGGCGTCGCGCTGGACGTCGACGAACTGATCCTGCTCGCGACCACCCGGCACCCGCCACAACACCAGGCCCGGACTGGCTTCGACGACGGCAACCTCGGGCAGCGAAATCGATTCCGCCGGCGACACACCCAGCTCGGCCAGCGCCGCTTCGCCGGCGTCCCGGCCTTCGCGCAAGCACCCTGCCAGGTCCATGACACCGTTGGCCGCACCCGCTACGCTCGCGCCCGCGAGGTGCTCACCAGGCACGAAGCCGCCGAGCGTCGAGTCGTAGCGCAGCACGCCACGCGCCTGACTGAACAGGTGCACGGCCGGGTTCCAGCCGCCACTGACAAGCAGCGTGTCACACGGAACAGCCTCGCCGGCACCGACATTCGCTCCGTCGAGGTCGGCGACCAAGGCATCGGTGATGCGGTCGTCGCCGCGAGTGCCCGCGACCACGGCGCCGGTGCGCACCGGCATGTCGCGCCGGTCGCACTCGCGCCTCAGCGCCTCGGACAACCGCTGGCGCGCGTCCACCACCATCTCGATCTGCATACCGGAGTCGGCAAGGTCGAACGCCGCAGCATAGGCGCTGTCGTTGGTGGTGAACACCACCGCCGTGCGTCCGACCATCACCCCGTAGCGGTGCAGGAACGTTCTCGCGCTGTGCGCCAGCATGATTCCCGGCCGGTCGTTGTCGGCGAACACAATCGGGCGTTCATGCGCGCCGGTCGCGATAAGCACGTGCCGGGCGCGGATGCGCCATACCCGCTGCCGGGACAGCCGCGTGGGCGCGGCGTTGCCGAGGTGGTCGGTGCGCCGCTCAAGGGCAAGCACGAATCCGTCGTCGTAGTGACCGAACGCGGTGGTGCGCTGCAGATGCCGGACCTCGGCGTAGGTCGCCAGCTCGGCGACCCCGGCTTGCACCCACTCGCTGGCGGCGGCGCCGCCGATACTGTCGGTGCCGCCGAGTAGCGATCCGCCTGCTTCGGACTGCTCGTCGACCAACACCACCCGGGCGCCGGCGCGCGCGGCGGTCAGTGCCGCCGTCAGCCCGGCGGGGCCGGCGCCGACGACGAGCACATCGGTGTGCACATGCATCGCGTCGTAGCGGGCGGAGTCGGCGATGTCGGCCAGCCGGCCCTGCCCGGGAATGCCCCTCGCGGCGAGCCCGTCGTGCAGTTCGACCGTCGAGGCGAGCAGCATGGGCTCCGGGAATGGCGCCTCGATCTGTACGAGGCCGCCGGTGTCCTCGGCCCATGCCGCCGAAATCCCGCGCGGACGGCCGAGTTTGATGCTCGCGGCGATCTTGTGCACGCCGTGCGACAGCAGCGCCGACGCCAACGTGTCACCGGGGTGTGCCGTGTAGATACGCCCGTCGAACGTGAATTCGTATTGGGTGCCACGGTCGATGCGCCCACCCGCCGGGGTGCGGAACGGCGCGGTCATGAGATCACCGGCTTCGGTTCACCCACGCGGTAGACGCCGTGGAATCGGTAGGTCGCGGTGTCGCGTACGGCGTTGAACCAGCGACGGCATCCCGCGCTGTGGCACCACCGTTCGGCGAACTCACCCTTCGGGTTGGCCCGGAAGAACACGTAGTGCGCCCACTGCTCGTCGGTCAGCGCGGCGGGGTCCTCAGGGTAGGCGACGTGCGCCTGTCCCCCGTAATGGAATTCCGTCTCCTCCCGCGGGCCACACCACGGGCATTCGATCAGTTGCATCGTTGCTTCAACTTTCCGTGTTGGGCGATTTCAGTGCGCGACCGCGGCGGCGCCGTGTTCGTCGACCAGCGCACCGGTGACGAAGCGCTCCAGGCTGAACGGAGCCGCATAAGGGTGCGGCTCGTCGCGGGCGATGGTGTCGGCCAGACACCAGCCGATGCCAGGCGTGGCCTTGAATCCGCCTGTGCCCCAACCGCAATTGAGGTAGAGGTTGCGGTACGGAGTGCGGCCGATGATGGGAGATGCGTCGGGTGTGACATCCACGATTCCGCCCCAGGTCCGCAGCAGATGTGCCCGCGCGAAGATCGGGAAGAGTTCGACGGCCGCGGCCATCTGGCGCTCGATGATGTGAAAGGCCCCGCGCTGGCCGTAGCCGTTGTACGAGTCGATGCCTGCGCCCATCACGAGTTCGCCCTTGTGCGCCTGCGATACGTAGACGTGCACGGCGTTGGACATCACGATCGTCGGGTGCACGGGCTCGAGCAGTTCGGACACCAGCGCCTGCAGCGGATGGCTTTGCAGCGGGACCCGGAATCCCAGCATGTCGGTGAGCACCGAGGTATGCCCGGCAGCGCACATCGCGACCTGTCCTGCCGCGATGTCGCCGAGCGTGGTGCGCACACCGGTGACCCGATCGCCGTCGGTGACGAACCCGGTGACCTCGCAACCCTGCAGCAGATCCACTCCGGCCGCATCGGCGCGGCGCGCGAAACCCCAAGCGACATAGTCGTGTTTGGCGATTCCCGCGCGCGGCTGATAGGTCGCCCCGAGCACCGGGTAGCGCAGATCGGACGAGATGTTGACGATCGGGCAGAGCTTCTTCACCTCGTCGGGCTCGAGCCACTCGGCGTCGACGCCGTTGAGCACGTTGGCCTCCACACGACGCACGCTGTCGCGCACATCCTGCAGGCTGTGCGCGAGATTCAGCACGCCGCGCTGGCTGAACAGGATCGGGTAGCCGAGGTCATCCTCGAGGCCTTCCCAAAGCTTCAGGGAGTGCTCGTAGATCGCCGAACTTTCATCCCACAGGTAGTTCGACCGGATCAGGGTCGTGTTGCGGGCCATGTTGCCGCCCGCGAGCCAGCCCTTCTCCAGCACAGCCACGTTGGTGATGCCGTGGTTTTTCACCAGGTAGTGGGCGGTTGCCAAGCCGTGCCCGCCGCCGCCGATGATGACGACGTCGTAGGCCCGCTTGGGCTCCGGATTGCGCCAGAGGAAGTCGGGATGATCGGGCAGGTGCGCGCCCGGTGGCTGTGGACTCACGCGGCTCTCCATCGAACAGTCGTTGCCTAACTGATATATCAGTTGTGGGCCACAGTATGGTACGTTGATACGCGCGGTCAAGGGTCAATGTCGGACGGGAGACGAACCATGAGCGTGGAACTGGCCGAGACCGGCGAGGGTGCCACCCCGTCCAACGCCGATCTTGCGTATCAGCTCATTCGCGAACGCCTTGTCATGCTCGACATCCGGCCCAGCGAACCGATCAACGACGAGGGCCTGGCTCGCCAGCTGGGCTTCGGTCGCACCCCGGTGCGCGAGGCACTCAAGCGGCTCGAGCGGGACCGACTGGTCATCGCGTATCCCCGCCGCGGCACCTTCGCCACCACCGTCGACATCACCGATCTCGCCCACATCCAGGAGATCCGCAGGCAGCTGGAGCCGGTCGTCGCCGCGCGCGCCGCAAGCAGTGCGACGCTACAAACCCGGATGAAGCTGTCGGAACTCGCCGACGAGATCGCCAAGCTGGACCCCAGCGATGACCCGCGTACGCTCCTGCGGCTCGACGTGCGCGTGCACACCGCGATCTACAAGGCGTCCGGCAACCCGTACCTGGAGGACGTGCTTGTCTGCCAGGACGCACACGCCACCCGCATCTGGTGCCTGTTCCTCGACCGGTTGTCGAACGTGGCCGAGCACGTCACCGAACACGTCGCCCTGTTGCGGGCGATCATCGACGGGGATGCCGACCTCGCGGCCAAGCTGGCCTCCGAACACGTCGCCGGATTTGAACAGGCGGTCCGCGCCGTCCTCTAGGACTCGCCGCGAGAACCGTTGGCGCGCAGGCCGTCGAGCATGAAACCGAGGTAGCGACGCCACACCGCGCCGTCGCCGTTGGCCATCGCGATGGCTTTCGACATCGCCCCGATCATGGTGACGAGGTCGCCTGCGCCGAAGTCCGGCCGGAGCGCGCCTGCTGCCCTAGCCCGGTTCACCACCGACTCCAACACTCCCCCGGTGTGTCCGCATTCGCCGACGACATCCACCGGGCCGACCGGTGTGCGCGCGATCGCGTCGTTCATCGATCGATTGCGCGCCTGGATGCCGAACAGCCCGTCCATGAAGCCGGCGAAGCCACGCCACGGGTCGGGGTCCGCGAGCGCGGCCTTGGCGAGCCGGTCCACCTCGGCCACCCAGTCGGGCAGCACCGCGTCGAGTAGCGCCCCGCGGTTCGGGAAATGGTTGTACAGCGTGCCGATGCTGGCGCCCGCGCGGCGGGCGATCTCCTCGAGCGGCACGTCGACGCCGCGCTCGTCGAACAGCCCGGCCGCGGCCGTCATCAATTGTTGACGGTTCCGCAGCGCATCTGCCCGCAATATGACCTCAACTTCAGCTCCCGCGATCGTCGTGGTCGGCGTTGGCCCTGGGCTGGGCTTGTCCGTCGCACACCGCTTCGGCAAGGAAGGCTTCGCGGTCGCGCTGGTCTCCCGCGACGCCGACCGCCATGCCGCCTACCTCCGAGCGCTCGAGGCCGCAGGCGTCGACGCGGCCGCGTTCACGGCCGATGCCGCCGACCCCCACGCAACTACGCGTCGCGGTCGACGCCGCTCGCAAGCATTTCGGCCGAATCGACGTCGGCTACTACGGGCCAGCCAGCGCAGGTGACGTCGTTCTGGGTGACATCACGACGCTGGATGCCGCAGGCGCGCAGGCGGCGCTGCGCGGGGTGGTGCCCGCCGTCGACTTCGCATCGCTGTTGCTTCCCGAGCTGACTGCGCGCGGATCTGGCGGGCTGATCTTCCCCGGCGGGTTGAGCGTGTAGTGCCGATGCCCCCGCTCGGGGGTATGGCGCTGTGGGCCGCGGCGGTACGCAACTACGCGGTCACGTTGCATGCCGCGCTCGCTCCGCTCGGGATCTACGCGGGCACAATCACGATCGGCGGGCTGATCGAACGTGGAGACATCCACCAAGCGATGCTCGAAAACCCTGACATGCTGGGTGTTTCGCTGCCGACCCTGAACCCGGATGAGCTCGCCGAAACCATGTGGCGCCTGTATTCCGAACGGACCGAGGCGGAAGCGGTCGTCAGCGCGGTCTGACTGCGCGCGGCGTCGTCGACCGCACCGGCAGCCCGAATCGCGCGGGCACGCCATCGCTGAACGTCACGTGATCCGGCGGGCGCGTGCCGAGCTCGCCCAGCCCGACGGATGCGAACAGACCGTCCTCGGAGAACTCGATCAGCTCGGCCCGACGCAGGGACCAGACCGGGTGCTCGTTGGGCAGATACCAGGTGCGACCCACGCGAACGATGTGCACACCCCAGCGAGCGGTCAGGTAATGCTCGAGCGGTTCGCACGTCATCGGATCACCCACCTGCACCTCGACGAAACTCGACGCGCTCACTCCCCGCCAGCGCAGCGTCGAGTTGTACGCACGACGATCGCCGTTCTCCCGGTAGCTCATTCGGGCCCGCCGATAGGGCACGCCGAAGATCCACCTGCCCGCTGCGACCATGCCGAGCCGGCTGGTGTCGAGGCTGAGGAAGACCACGCCGCGACGGCCCGTGCCGTCTACCGAATACAGCCGGACGTTGGTCTCTGGAAATGTGCCGAACAGTGACATCTGAAATGGCACGACGCCAACGTAACTGCGGCCCTCGAAGGTGTCCGGCTCGGTGCCGGGTGGATACAGGTGGACGATGCTCGCCGGCTCCACAGCCCAGTGCAGGAAGGACAGGTTCAGCCAGCTCTGCCGCAAGACTCGCGGCCAGGGCAGAATCGGCGCTTCGGGCGTCACCAATTCGGCCATGGCCAGGATCTAGTCGCCGTCCGGCTTCTTGGCGTCCGAATCCTCTTCAGGGAGAACCGCTTCCAGTGCCGAGCCGGTGATCCGCCGGAACGCGCGGCGCGGCCGGTTCGCGTCCAGAATGGCGACCTCCAGCGTCGACGGCCCCAGTGGGCGCGGCTCCGAGCCGCCGCCGTTGGCGCCGGCCTTCAGCGCGGCGACCGCGACCTTGACGGCGTCGGACAAGCCGAGATTCTCCGAATAGGACTCGTTGAGCTTTGTGGCGATCGGGTCGGTGGTGCCGCCCATCACCACGAAGTGCGGTTCGTCGGCGATCGACCCGTCGTACGTAATGCGGTACAGCTCGGGCGGTTTGGTCTCCCCGTAGTGGGCGACCTCGGCCACGCACAGCTCGACCTCGTAGGGCTTGGCCTGCTCGGTGAAGATGGTGCCGAGCGTCTGCGCGTACACGTTGGCCAGCTGCCTGCCCGTCACATCGCGACGGTCATAGGCGTAGCCGCGAGTGTCGGCGAACTGGATGCCGCCGCGGCGCAGGTTGTCGAACTCGTTGAACCGGCCCACGGCGGCGAACCCGACGCGGTCGTAGAGCTCGCTGACCTTCTGCAGGGACCGCGACGGGTTCTCCGCCACGAAAAGCACACCGCCGGAGTACGCCAACGCCACCACGCTGCGACCGCGGGCGATGCCTTTGCGCGCGAGCTCAGAACGCTCGCGCATCGCCTGCTCGGGCGAGATGAAATATGGAAAGCTCACGAATCTCCCCGCGCATCGTGCGACTGAGCAGCACTGTGGGGACCGAAAGTATCTTGACGAGAGCGGCTTTCGATGACCTCGCGGGACAGTGCCGCGATGCGCTCCTCCGCCACATCCTCGGCACCCTCGGCGGCGAGAATCACCGCGGTCGGATAGATGCCGCGTACCAGGTCGGGACCGCCCGTCGCGGAGTCGTCATCGGCCGCGTCGTACAGCGCTTCCACGGCCACCTTCAATGCCGAGTCCGCGTCGACCACGCGCGAGTAAAGCTTCTTAATCGAGGATTTGGCGAAGATCGAGCCGGAGCCCACCGACTGATAGCCCTCTTCCTCGATGTTCCAGCCGCCTGCGGCGTCATACGACACGATGCGACCCGCGGCCTGCGGGTCTGGGTCGTCGAGGTCGTACGCCGCCAGCAGCGGCAGTGCGATGAAACCCTGCAGCGCCGCGCCGAGATTGCCGCGCACCATCGTCGCAAGCCGGTTCACCTTGCCGCGGAACGTCAGTGGCACGCCTTCGGTCTTCTCGTAGTGCTCGAGTTCGACGGCATAGAGCCGGGCGAACTCGACCGCGATCGCCGCCGTGCCTGCGATCCCCGTCGCCGTGTAGTCGTCGGTGATGTATACCTTCTGCACGTCGCGACCCGCGATCATGTTGCCCTGCGTGGAGCGGCGATCCCCGGCGAGCACGACGCCGCCGGGGAACTTCAGCGCGACGATCGTGGTGCCGTGCGGCAGCGCCCCGGAGGGCACCGCATCGACGGGACCCAACCTGTTAACGGGTAGAAGTTCGGGCGCCTGTCGGCGCAGCAGATCTGAAAAGGACGACAAGTCCACAGGGACGGAAGGTACTCCAGGTACGGCTAGGGGTGACGGAAAGGCCAGCTGTTCGCGGTGCGGCCAGGTCACTGTCCACCCTTCTGGACGTACGCGCGCACGAAGTCCTCGGCGTTCTCCTCGAGAACGTCGTCGATCTCGTCCAGCAAGTCGTCGGTCTCCTCGGCCAGCTTCTCGCGACGCTCTTGCCCGGCGGCCGTGCTGCCGGTGAGGTCGTCGTCCTCTCCGCCACCACCGCCACGCTTGGTCTGCTCCTGAGCCATCGCTGCCTCCTGCGTATGTCATCGGCGGGCTCACAGCCGCCCGCCGGTAACTCCACACTACCGGTCAACGGCCGATTTGCCTGGCATAGCGCGTCACCGGGGGGTGGGCGGCAATACTTACGTGGTGAGCTGTTCTACCAGTTCGGCGGCGGTGTCAACCGAGTCCAAGAGGGCCCCGACGTGCGCCTTGCTGCCGCGCAATGGCTCCAGCGTTGGAATCCTGACGAGCGAATCGCCGCCGAGATCGAAGATCACCGAGTCCCAGCTTGCCGCGGCGATGTCGGCGCCGAACCTGCGCAGGCACTCACCGCGGAAATATGCCCGGGTGTCGGTCGGCGGGTTGTCCACGGCGTCCAACACCTGTTGCTCGGTGACAAGGCGCTTCATCGAACCGCGCGCCACCAGTCGGTTGTACAGGCCCTTGTCCAGCCGTACATCGGAGTACTGCAGATCCACGAGGTGCAGCCGCGGCGCCGACCAGCTGAGGTTCTCCCGGTTGCGGAAGCCCTCCAGCAGCCGCAGCTTGGCGGGCCAGTCAAGGATCTCGGCGCACTCCATCGGATCACGCTCAAGCAGATCGAGCACTCCTGCCCACGTCTGGACGATGTCGGCGGCGCGCGGATCGGGGTCGCGACTGTCCACCAGCTTGGCGACTCGATCCAGGTAAATCCGTTGCAGCGCAAGGCCTGTCAGCTCACGACCGTCGGCGAGCGCGACCGTGGCGCGCAACGAAGGGTCACGGCTGAGCACATGCACCGCATGCACCGGCCGGGCCAGCGCCAAGTCGGTGAGGTCCATGCCCTCTTCGATCAGGTCGAGCACCAGCGACGTCGCACCGAGTTTGAGATAGGTCGACGTCTCCGCCAGATTCGCGTCGCCGATGATGACATGCAGCCGCCGGTATTTGTCGGCGTCGGCGTGTGGCTCGTCGCGGGTGTTGATGATGCCACGCTTGAGCGTGGTCTCCAGGCCGACCTCGACCTCAATGTAGTCGGCGCGCTGCGACAGCTGGAAACCCGGCTCGTCGCCACCCGGCCCGATGCCGACCCGGCCCGAACCGGTGATCACCTGACGCGACACCAGATGCGGCGTCAGCCCCGCAATCACCGCCGAGAACGGCGTCTGGCGCGACATCAGATAGTTCTCGTGCGAGCCGTATGACGCGCCCTTGCCGTCCACGTTGTTCTTGTAGAGCTGCAGCTTGGCGGCGCCGGGCACGCTCGCGACGTGCCTGGCAGCGGCCTCCATCACCCGCTCGCCTGCCTTGTCCCAGATCACCGCGTCCAGCGGATCCGTGCACTCAGGGGCGGAATACTCGGGGTGGGCGTGGTCGACGTAGAGCCGCGCACCGTTGGTGAGGATCATGTTGGCGGCACCGACCTCGTCGGCGTCCACCACCGGCGGCGGGCCTGCCGACCGGCTGAGGTCGAACCCGCGGGCATCGCGCAGGGGCGACTCCACCTCGTAATCCCAGCGGGTGCGCTTGGCCCGCTGAATACCGGCAGCGGCCGCGTACGCCAGCACTGCCTGCGTCGACGTCAGGATCGGATTCGCGGTCGGATCGGACGGCGACGAGATACCGTACTCGACCTCGGTCCCGATAATCCTTTGCATGTGACCAAGCGTAGGGGACGCCGAGCAGTAGCCTGCGACCGTGCCATCCGAGCATGAGCAACGCGACCCGCCGGCGCCCCGGTTCGTCGCCGCGCCGGCCGCGCCGATTGCCACCTTCCTGCCTGCTGCTGTGGCGCGCGACGGTCCAGCCGACATCGTCACCGAACAGGCGGGTCATGCATGATTGACGTGACGCAGCGACACGCCGCCGACCGTTGGTTCCTGACGCGTGGTCTACCTGCGGTGCTGCGGCCGGGCGCCCTGCTACGACGACTATTGCCGCGGTCGGCGCCCGCCTTGGCCGGCTTGGCGGTCTTCATGGCCAACTCCGCGCTCACAGTGGCTCTTACCGGCAAACACACGATCGACATCGACGGCCAGCCGACTCGAACGGAATGGTTCGTACTGGCGCTGCTCATCCTCGTGCTGCCCATTGCGGTGTTGGTCGGCTGGTCGGTATCGCGCATTTCTACGATTGTCGGCCGCACTGCCGCGGCGACGGTGGCGCTGACAGTCGCGATCATCGGCGGCGTCCTCGGCGGCCCGAGCCCACGGGTTCTGGTGGACCTCGTCGTAGAGGCCATCCTCATCGTCGCCATCCTGGCGCTGACCGCGTGTGGTGCCGGTTCGATCCTCGGCTGGGCAGCTCACATGACGACGTCGAACCTCGCCGCAGCAGGATCGATGTTGACGCGAGCGCTGCCACTGCTGTTGCTGACGATTCTGGTCTTTTTCAACTCCCCGGTGTGGCTCATGGCGGCCACGATCTCGCGTCCGCGCTTGTGGCTGGCGCTGCTGTTCCTCACGCTCATCGCGGCGGTGTTCGTGGTATCCGTCACCCGCGACCGGGTCAGGCCGATGCTGGTTGCCGACCATCCGGCCGACCACCAGACAGATCGACTGGCCGGCACCCCGTTTGAGGCGATGCCCGAACCACCGACCGCCTATCCGTTGAGCCGCGCCGAGCGGCTCAACGTCATGTTCGTCGTCGCCGCGTCTCAGCTCAGCCAGATCCTGATCATCGCGGCGATGACGTCGCTGATCTTCATGATCCTCGGTCTCATCCTGCTGTCGCCCGAGTTGCTCGCGGCGTGGACACGCAACGGCCGCAGCGACGGCACGGTGCTCGGCATGACGATCCCGGTTCCGGATTCGCTGATCCAGATCACGTACTTCCTCGGCGCGCTGACATTCATGTACATCAGCGCGCGCACCCTGAGCGACGCGGACTATCGGACGCGGTTCTTCGACCCACTCATCGAAGACGTTCGGCTCACCTTGACCGCGCGCAACCGGTACCGCGCCGCCGTATCGGCATCCTGAACCGTAACCCCGCCCTCCGAGAAGACCTGTCTCGTCAGTGAACCACCCTGTCCCGGAACGTCGTTCGGTGTCCACGTGCCAGGGCGTCGATCCGCTTTACCGGAAGCGGTTCTTCACGCCCCGGCATTTGTGTGCATTCAGCGCACGCTCGCTGCGCTCGAGCGCTACCTTGCGGTCATGGCCGACGACGACGTCACGATGATCGAGGACGTATTC
>Ga0068865_100000380_pt1 | contig 24644 bp, 13 predicted proteins | sample KBSMisM12_FD_75293 | JGI IMG/M metagenome (GOLD analysis project Ga0068865, IMG submission 75293) | Miscanthus rhizosphere microbial communities from Kellogg Biological Station, Michigan, USA - KBS Miscanthus M1-2 | ecosystem: Host-associated > Plants > Roots > Rhizosphere > Soil ...
CTCCTCCGTGGAGCATCGGCTGGTCGGTAGCGCGGTAACCCCGTCCGTCCGTGAAAGGTTCGCCGCCTCTTGAAGCGTTTCTTCCTGGGGAAGTGCCTGAACGCCAGTGTTTCTGCTGGGAGCGATCAGGAGAGCCAACCGTGGCGCGTCTTGCGGGAGCCACCCTTTCGCTGCTCAGACGGCATTCCAGAGCGGCACAGTCCGCTGCTGAAATCTCGTTCAATGAGGTAAAACTACGTATATCCCGGTACGAGTGCTTGCATTCGACGCAATTCTGTGAAAGGGTGCGTTCACAGCTCGCAAAGGGATGTGGGCGATACGACCGTCGCCTCTGTAAGTCAGGGGACCGCCGGCAGGGCCGGTCGGGTAAAGAGGCGGAATGGGACAAGGAGAACGCATTGATCGGAACTCATGCCGCGGCGCCGGTGCGCCACTGGCACAGCTGCCTCTTCGTCGTCGCGGTGCTGCTCGCGACCCTCGGCCTGCACTTGGCGATCGCGGACCATGCGCTCGCCGGGACTAGGGCCACCCATGTCCTGAAAAAAACCCTGGATGGCAGCACCACGCCGGCCGGCTCTTTCTCGACCCCCGCGAAGATCGCCGTCGACCAGGCGAGCGAAAGCGTTTACGTCCTCGACGTCGGCAACAACGTCATCGACAAGTTCGACGGCGCCGGAAACCCGCAGAGCTTCTCGGCGCTGGGAACCTCGGCGCTGGACGGGGCCGGTTCCGGAGAGCCGGATCAGACCCCTCAGGACTCGCTGCAGCTGACCGGCGACTCCGACATCGCCACCGACGGCGCCGGCAAGATCTACCTTGCGTCGGAGACCGAATTGGTCAGCGTCTTCGCCCCGTCGGGGGAATTCCTCTTCCAGTTCGACGGGCACGAAGCGCCGGGGGAATCGTTCGGCAACGCCTGCGGCATCGCGGTCGACTCGAGTGGTGACATCTACGTCGGCGGCTTCTTCACCGGGGTCAACAAGTTCGAACAGACCGGCGGTGGCGTGAAATGGGTCTCTCAAATCTCACCAGAAGAACTGAAAACTAATTCGTGCGATCTCGCGATGGGGCCTGGCGACAACCTTTACGTCAACGGTTATGGGGTTGACGTCAAGAGGTTCAAGGAAGACGTCTTCCAGAACGTTGCTGACAGCGGCCCGGCTTCCTACGGCGTCACCGTCAACCCCGCCGACGAAACCCTGTACGTCGGCCGCCGCAACTTGGTCGCTCAGGACGAACCCTCGGGCACCATGGTCGACGAATTCGGGCAGGGGGTGCTGGAAAGCGTCAAGGGCGTCGGCGCGGTAAGCGCCGGCGACAAGGTCTTCATCTCCGACTCCGCCGCCAACAGGGTCTACGTCTTCGGTCCCGAAACGGTGCCGGTCCCGGATGTGACGCTGGGCGCACCGACCAGCGTCGAACCGTTTGCGATGACCCTGAACGGGACGGTCGACCCTTCCGGCGCGCCGACCAGCTGGCACTTCCGGTATCGCGAACAGGGCTCCGAAGCCTGGACCGACGCTGAAGGACACGAAGCGGGATCGGGGTCCGGCGCGGTCGTGGCCGCGGAGACGATCGAAGGCCTCAACTCCAACACCGGATACGAATTCCAGGTCGTCGCGACCAACACGGACCTGAACAAGACGGCCACCTCGGCGACCGGTAGCCAGACCACCGCGGTCGCCCAGCCACGGGTCGGGGCCACCTTCGTCGCCCCCCGGACGACGACCACGGTCCGCCTCAACGGCCGCGTCAACCCGGAAAACGACGGCACCGTCTACTGGTTCGAATACGGTCCGGCCGACTGCGAAGGGGGAGGGTGTGAAAGCGCTCCGCCGACGCATGACGCGTCAGCGGGCGCCGGTCTGTCCCAGGTCCTGGTCACCGAATCGATTTCCGGCCTCAGCCCCGGGACCACTTATCACTACCGCCTGGTCGTCGAGAACTCCGCCGGCGTCACCCAAAGCAAGGATGAGACCTTCGTCACCCGCACGGCGGCCGAGATGGCGATGGGGGCTCGCGGCATCGAGCTGGTCAGCAACCCGGATAACGGGAATAACGGGGTGTTCGGCACCCTGGCCGGCGGGAATAACCTCTCGGCCGACGGCAACCGGGCCATTTGGCGCGTTTTCGCCGGAGCTCCCGGCGGGACGACCGGGGCCAATGTCAACTATTTGGCGGAAAGGGGTGCGACCGGCTGGACCTCGCGCAGCCTGATCCCACAGGCAAGCGAACAGCCCGGTGGGGGGGACCTCCGCTTCGACGTGTTGCAAAGGACCGAAGACTTCAAGCACTTCACCTTCATGGGACAGGAAGGCTCCCTCGCCGGCTCCGAAGCGACGCTGGTGAGGACGGATGACCAGCAGCATCTCGATCTGCTGGGAACCCGTCCACCCCTGAACACCGAGGCCGCGGCAGCACGCACCGAGTTGACCGCAGACGGCGAGCACCTCTTCTACATGAACGAGGGAATACTGATGGATTACCGCCCCGGGGGCGCGGTGGATTTAGGCAAGCTGCCGGACGGCTCCGCCCCCGATTGCGGCATTGAAATCGCAACGAACAGCTTCTACGAATCGCAGAGCTGGGCTGCTCTGAGCGACGGATCCCGCGTCTACTTCACTACCAGAGGCGACGATTGTTCCTCCCCTCTGCAGCTGTACGTCAGGAACACCGAAAGCGAACAGACGAGCTTGGTGTCGGGGCCGGTCTCGAGCGGCGAACCGGGCGAAACCGTCCTGATTCGCACGAATGAGAACGGGCGGAAGGCCCTCTACAGGACCACCAGCCGGCTGGTCGGAAGCGATACGAACGATCGCGTCGACCTTTACGAGTACACCGAGGGTGGGGGCAACTCGTGCCTGACCTGCTCGTTGCCCTCCATCACGCTCAACGAAGAATTCAAGACCTCGGCCGACTTGTCGCGGATCTACTTCGTGACCGACTCCATTCTTCGACCTGATCAGGGCGGATCGGGAGCCCCTGGAACTCTGAACCTGTATGTCATCCACGGTGGATCGGTCGACTTCGTTTCCGAGCTCGGCCAAGGGAACATTACGTTGGCTGACGTCCACTCGGTCATCAGCAACAATGGCCGATACCTCCTCTTCAGCGACGCTTCCCACGTCGAGACCGCCGATGACATCGGCAGCGACTGCGATCTCGGGTCGGGCCCCGAAAAGTGCAGCGAGCTGTACCTGTACGACGATGCCGACGGAAGCATCGAGTGCGTCTCCTGCGTTCACGGCGGGCTGACGACCAGCAATGTCAGCACCAATCTCGCGAGGCTCTCGGCAGACGGTTCGACGGTTGCATTCCGGACGGCTTCGGCGCTCGTCCCGGCGGATGTGAACGGAACCACGGACGTCTACGAATGGCACAACGGCGCCTTGAGGCTGATTACCGATGGGGTGACGAAATGGCCGACGGGATCGGGGGCGCCCGAAGTACAAGGGATCTCGGCCGACGGCTCCACCATCCTCTTCACCGTCGCGGCCAAACTGACCGGCTTCGAGCAGGACGGCCTGGCGAACATGTACGTCGCTCGAGCGGGGGGCGGCTTCACCCCCCCGAACCCGCCGGCGCCGTGCCGGGAAGACGACTGCCAGGGCCCGCTGGTGCCGGCGCCCAATCAGGCAGTCCCCGGCAGTGAACGTCTCGAAGCCGGCTCGAGCCCTGCGGTCAAGCACCGACACCGCAAGCGGACGCGGCACAAGCACAAGCACAAGCATGGCAAGCACGGTCATCGACACGCCCACACGAAGCAGGGGGGAAGCAAGTGAGACTCCGCGGGAACATCTGGTCGAGAATCGCGCTGGTCGGCTCGCTCGCCGTCGCGCTGGCGGTGGCCGGGGCCGGGTTGGCTCAGGCGGCGCCCGTCGGCCCCGAGTTCGTCATCAAGTCGACCTGGGGGCCGACCAACATGCCGCCGGGAGGAGAAGGACAGTTCACGCTGTTGGTACGCAACGTCGGCGACCAGGCCGGCAGCGGCGACCTCACGATCAAGGACGAACTTCCCGACGGCGTCACCGTCAAGGAAATCGGCGGCGAATTCTCCTTCCCGTGCTCAGGGCAGGGGACCGCTGTCGCCTCTTGCACGATCCCTTCGGAAAAAGTGCCGTTCCTTACCCGGCCGCCAGGTCGGCGGGCCGGCTTTCTCACCTTGCAGCCGACCGGCTACCTGCCGGAAATCTACGTTGACGTCGAAATCGATCCCGGCGTTTCGGCACAGGGCACTAACGTCGCGACGGTAGAAGGAGCCGGCGCAGAGGCATTCAGCGATACCGATCTGGTGCCGTTCAACCCCGAACCGGTGACGTTCGGACTGGCCCCCGGCAGCTTCGAGACCGACGCCTTCACCGCTGCCTATCCGTTCGGGGAACGCCTGCGGCAAGCAGGAGCCCATCCCTTCGAGCAGCGGGTCAACTTCGACTTCCGGCAAAGGTCTGGCATCGACGACGGAGGGAACCCCGATAACGAACCCGACCCGTTCCACGACTTCCATCGTTACACCTCGCCTGTCGGACGCGTGAAGACGGTCGAGGTGACCCTGCCGCGGGGTTTCATCGGGAACCCCGAGGCGACGCCGAAGTGCTCCCCGAGCGAGTTTGCGGCCAAGGGCGCGGTTGTCAACTCGACCCGATGCCCGATCGAGTCACAGGTCGGGGTGCTGAACCTGACGCTGGCTAACGGCACTCATAACTATGGCAAAGGCTCATTCAGCAACTGGGCCAGTTTCTCACGCATTCCTATCTACAGCCTTGAACCTCCTAAGGGAACGCCGGTGGACTTCGGGTTCGTGGCCGGCAGCATCGTCCAGGGCCACATCTACGCCAAGCTCGATGCCGCCCACCATTACGCGATCAAGACGGTGACGCCCTACATCTCTGACTTGATCGGCGTTCGCAGCGCGCAGGTGACTTTCTGGGGTGTGCCCGGGGACCCGGCGCACGATGGAAAGCGCTACTACCGCGAAGCCCAAGAAGTGGAAGGCGAATCAGTCGCCGGAGGGGCCCCCTACGGGGCGCCGATCCGGCCGTTGCTGACCGCGCCGATGGACTGCGGCGAGGAGAACGGCGGCTCGCTGATCCGGACGGATTCCTATAACGACCCCGGCAACTTCACGCCGGTCGAAGAAGACCAGCACCACATGGACGTCGAAGGCTGCGATGACCTGCGCTTCCGCTTCGACCCGCAGGTCGACCTGCAGCCGACCAACCGCGACGCAGGCGCGCCGACCGGCCTCGACGTGCACCTCGAAGTGCCGCAGCGCAGCGACGTGGTCAGCGACGCGAACGACCTCTACGCGGAGAACGGGGACGTGCAGGCGATCCCGACGCCGCCGCTGAAGAAGGCGATTGTCACCTTCCCCGAGGGGATGACGCTGTCGCCGTCGGCCGCGCAAGGGCTCGGCACCTGCTCTGCCGCAGAGATCGGGATCGGCACCGACTCCCCGGTGGCATGCCCTGACAACTCGCGCCTCGGGCAGCTCACCCTGCACACGCCGATCCTGCCCAAGGACGAACCGATGGTCGGCGACATCTTCATCGCAAAGAAGGGGGACAACCCGTTCAACAACTTCCTCTCGATGTACTTCGTCATCCACGACGACCAGCGCGGGCTGCTGATCAAGATCCCGGGGAAGGTCGACCTCGACCCGAACACGGGCCAGATCAAGGTCACGTTCGACGACCTGCCGCAGTTCCCGGTGTCGGACATGCAGCTGTCCTTCAAGGGCGGCGTCCGCGGCGCCCTCGTCAACCCGACGACCTGCGGCCAGAAGAGGATTCGAGCCGAATTCTTCACCTGGCAGGACCCCGGCACTCCGCACGTGGGCGAAAGCAGCTACGACGTCACCCGCAGGCCGGACGGCTCGCCCTGCGTCAACAGCCTTGGCGAACGGCCGTTCAAGCCCCAGCTGCAGGCGGGGACCGTGAACCCCACCGCCGGCGCCTACTCGCCGTTCGTCTTCCGCCTCACGCGGTCCGACGACGACCAGGAGTTCAGTCAGCTCGGGGTCACCCTGCCGCCCGGCCTGCTGGCCAAGATCGCCGGGATCGGCAGATGCTCCGAGGCTGCGATCGGCCAGGCCGGTGCCGTGTTCCGCACCGGCACCGAGGAGGTGGAGCACCCGAGCTGCCCGGCCTCGTCGCAGATCGGCAGCACCGAGGTCGGGACGGGCGTCGGGGTGGCGCTCACCTACGTGCCGGGCAAGGCCTACCTGGCCGGGCCCTACCACGGCGCCCCGCTGTCGATGGTCGTGATCTCTCCGGCGATCGTCGGCCCCTACGACCTCGGGGTGATCGTCGTCAGGAGTGCGATCGACGTCAACCGCGAAACCGCCCAGACCGATGTCAAGACCGACCCCTTCCCGCAGATCTTCCAGGGGATCCCGGTCAGGATCCGCGACATCCGGGTCAACGTCGATCGCCCGGAAACGACGCTGAACCCCACGAACTGCAACCCGATGGCGGTGACCGCGCGGGTGACGGGGACCGGCGGCGACGTCGGTTCCACCGCCGACGACACCGCCGCCGACCTGCGGTCCAGGTTCCAGGCGGCGAACTGCGCGGACCTGGGCTTCAAGCCGAAGCTCACCTTCCGCCTCAGGGGCGGCACTCATCGCGGCGACTTCCCCGCCTTGCAGGCGACGCTCCGCGCCCGGCCGGGCGACGCGAACCTCGCCCGCACCGCGGTCACCCTGCCGCATGCCGAGTTCCTCGAACAGGCGCACATCGCGACCGTCTGCACCCGCATCCAGTTCAACCAGGACGCCTGCCCTGCGGACTCGGTGTACGGCCACGCCGGCGCCGTCTCGCCGCTGTTCGACAAGCCGCTGGAAGGCCCGGTCTACCTGCGTTCGAACGGCGGCGAACGGCTCCTGCCGGACCTGGTCGCCAAACTCGAAGGAGAAGTCGAAGTCGTCCTCCAGGGCTACATCGACACCGCCGACCGCAAGCTGCCGAACGGGGAATCGACCGCCGAGATCCGCAACACGTTCAACGTGATCCCGGACGCGCCGGTCACCCGGTTCTCGCTGCGGATGAAGGGCGGGGCCAAGGGCCTGCTGGTCAACAGCCGCAACCTCTGCGCAAAGCCCCCGCACGCCTCGGTGAGGATGGTCGCTCAGAACGGCAAGATCAGCCAGACCAAGCCGCTCCTGAAGACCCCCTGCCGCGAGCGGGGGAAGCGTCGCCATGGCTAGGCGACGGCCACCGCTCCGGTGGGCCTGATCGATGGCCGGGATGGGCGGGTGGACGAAGAGGCTCTTCGTCTTGGTCACGCTTGCCGCTGCGCTCGCCATCGCCGGCTGCGGGGAAGCGGACAGCTCGGATCAGACCGGACCGCCTGCAGAAGCCGAAGCGGGAAAGGGCTCGCGGAAGGATCAGGAAGGCGAGCTCCAAGGGATCGGCTCTGAGGCGCCCGGCGGCATCCGCTCCGCCATGGTCGGCGCCGAGCGCGCCTACCTCCGGGCGATCGCCAGAGGGGACACCGGGTCTGCCTGCTCGCACCTGTCCAGAACCGTTCGCTCGCAGCTCGGGAGGCTCGCAGCCGGCCGTGCCACGCCTGCCGCTTGCGCGGAGAGTCTTGCGGCCTTGCTCTCGGGTACGGCGGCTCCGGTTGCGCGGCAGCAGGCAAGAGGGCGCATCAGCCATGTTCGGGTTGCGGGCGACCGTGGCTACGTCATCTTCCATGCGCCGGGGGCTGCTCTCTACGTGATCCCCATGCTGCGGGAGGCGGGTGGCTGGAAAGTCGCCATGGTCGGAAGCTCGGTGCTCGTTCCCTCTCGCTCCACCCTGAACGGGACCGGATGAGGCCCCGACCGGGATACCTCTTTGCCTGCCTGGGGATTCTCCTGGCGGGCTGCGGCATCTGGCAGGGGCCGGCCCGGGCGGAGATCGCCCAGCGCGGAACCTTGCGAGTGAAGTTCGACGGCGGGTTGAGTCCTCACCGTCTTCCCGTCCGGACGAGGGCGCCGATCTCGGTCTCGATCGGGGGGAGGATCTCCACCCTGGACCACAGCGCTCCACCCGCGCTCGAACGACTCGAACTGGCTGTGAACCGCCAAGGTCACTTCGACCCCGGAGCGCTGCCGGTGTGCAGCCTTTCTCAGATCCAGCCGGCGACGACCAGAGCTGCTCTGGTCGCCTGCGGCGCGGCCAAAGTGGGGGAAGGCAACTTCAGTGCGGCGGTGACCATCCCCGATCAGTCACCGTTTCCCTCGCGAGGCACGGTGACCGCCTTCAACGGCAAGGTGAACGGCCGACCGGCGATCTTGCTGCATGTCTACGGGCCGAGGCCGATTCCGATCTCCTTCACCGTGCCCCTGCGGCTGAAGAAGAACACCGGAGAATTCGGGACCGCCATCGTCGGAGCCCTGCCATCGGTCAGCGCGAACGTCGGTTTCGTTACCGGCTTGCAGCTGAAGCTGATCGGCAGCAAGGGTCGGCACGGCCGCCACTACCTGAGCGCCGGTTGTCCGGTCCCGAAAGGATTCTCGAGCGCCGCATTTCCGATGGCCCGGGCCGCCTTCATCTTCTCCGACGGCATCGCCATGCGCTCGACCTTGGTCAGGACCTGCAAGTCGATCTGGTAAACGGTATGGCGGTTATGCGATCCCTTCTGCTCGCCTTCGGCTTCATCTTCGCCGGCGTCAGCTCGGCTGCCGCTGCGCCCTCGCCGGTGATGCAGTTCTCGCTGCCCGCCTCCGGCGGGTACACCCTGCACGTCAAGACCGAAGGGAACCAGACCGTCGTCTCCGCCTCCCGCGGCGGATCGCGACTCTCCTCGACCTATTACGTCAGCGAATCGGCCGGCCCGGGTGCGATCGACGCCGACCTCGGGTCGCTCGGCAGCATCGACGTTCACTTCGAACCGTCGGGGGCCGACAAGAGGATCGAGCTCTGCCACGGTGGGCGTCATATCGTCCATCGGCTCGGCGTCTTCACCGGCACGATCTCCTTCCGCGGCGAGAGCGGCTACACGGCTGCCGAGGCCGCCCAGGCACCCGGGTCCGTCGGCCCTTCAGCCCGTGGCCTCTGCCGTGGCCGTGGCAAGGGGCCGGTGGCCACCGCGACCACCGAAGCGCGGCGCCAGGTCGAACGCGTCTGGACCGTGGGCGACGCCACGCTGATGAACAGGAACTCGACTTCGCCCGACGCCGACAACCTGACTCTTCTCCTTGCAACGGCAGAAGGGGGCATCGTCAGGTACCTGGTCGACCGGATCGAACTGCCTTCTCCCAGCCTCACGATCGAGCGCCAGATCGACGTCGTCGGCCCGAGAAGCGGTTTCTCCTACCCCCACGACTACCGCACCGCGGTGCTGCAGCCCCCGGCACCCTTCAGCGGAAAAGCGGTCTTCTCGGCGCGGAGGCAGCGGCTCCGCGGCGATCTGAAGGTGGCGTTCCCGGGGCTGGCCCCTCAGTCGCTCACCGACGGCCAGTTCGAGGCGCGGATCCTCCCCGGTCGTTGAAGTAGCTTCGGGCAGAGCTACCGGTTAGCTGTGGCTCAGGTGCCAGTCCATCCAGGTGCAGATCGCCGGGGTGGCCCCCCACCTCCCGGCCGGACCCTCCTGGGAGGGGTAGTTGCGGATCCGCTGGGGGCCGCGCACCCTGGCAGCGGCTGTGATCGCGGCTTCGGCCTCGACCGGATCGTCGCCGGCGAAGGCAAAGAACGTCGCCGCCTCGACCTTGGCGAGCCCGGCGCCGGCCAGATCCGGCCTGCCTCCGCGGATCGCCACCGCCCTGAGCTCGGGGCCGAGCGCGGCAGCGGCCACCAGCGCCGCCGCCGAGCCGAGGCCCGAGCCGACATAGCCGAGCGGCAGCCCCTCGACCCCCCAGCGCTCCGAGATCCACTCGCTCGCTCCGAGCAGACGCTCGACCAGGATCTCCAGGTCCCCGTCGACATCATCGCCGGGGTCGACGAGGTCGAAGAGCAGCGTCCCCAGCCCGGACTCGTTCAGCGCTTCGCTCAGATCGACCTGGCGGCGGTTCATCCGCATCCAGGCTTGGTCTGAGGCAAAGAGGACGAACCCTCGGGCCTGCGGCGGCACGTGCATCTCGCCGGCGAGCCTTGTTCCGGCGGCTTCCACGCAGATGCCACGCTGAATCTCGGTAGTGGGCACAGTCGACGGGGTGGTCGGGACGGGACTTGAAAGACGCTAGTGCGCCGCTGGCTCAGCGTCTATGTCCGCAGCGGCCCATCCGCGCCCTGCCGGTAGGCCGGTCGGGGGCACGGCGAGAGGGGAAGAAGCATCCCAGCCCTCCAAACGCTACCGTTTACCCAGGTATGCAGATGTTCAAACGGGATGGGTCCCCAGCTGACCGCGCGGAACCGTGTCTCGCCGTTAGAAACGGTACTGTCCTCGCCGGTACAACGACGTTCGAGCGGGGAACGAGATTGAAGAAGTCACCCAGGCGGCCCTTGCAGGGGCGGGTCTGCATACCGGACGGCCGCTGGTGCCAGCTATCCTCCATCCGTGGAAACCATTCCCGGGCACATGGAGCGGCTGCCCGCTGGTGGGGACCGCTTCAGGGCGGAGATGATCTCGCGCAGCCAGCGCGATCGCATCCTCACTGCGATGAGCGAAATCGTCGCCAAGCGCGGCTACCAGGGCGCCACCGTCGAGCTGATCACGAAGCGCGCCGGCGTCGCCCGCGCCACCTTCTACGAGAACTTCGAGAACCGCGAAGCCTGCCTGCTGGGCGGCTTCGAGGAAGCACTGGCCGAGGTCCGCTCGCGAATCGATGCCGCCGCCGAGCTCGAGTCGGACTGGCCCGGGCGCATCCGCGCCGGGCTTGCGGCCTTCCTCGCCTACGTCGCCGAGAACCCGGCCCTCGCCCGCACCTGCCTGGTCGAGCTGATGACCGCCGGGCCGGCGGCGATGGAACGCTACGAGCAGGCGCTGCAGAGCTTCGCTCCGGTCTTCGCCCGCGGCCGCGAGTTCACAGCCGGCTCCGAGGAGCTGCCCGAGACGCTCGAGGACTCGATCGTCGGCGGCATCGTCTGGATGGTCCACCAGCGCCTGCTGCGAGGCGAAGCCGCCCTGGTGCCGAGCCTCTTGCCGACGATGCTCGAGTTCGGGCTTGCGCCCTACCTGGGCGAGCAGCGCGCCGCCGAGGTCGCCGCCGCGGCCTGAGGCTCCAGCCTGCCCCGGGAGGCGTGGGGTGAGCGACCCCCACGACCCCGACTTCGCTGCGGCCTGGGATCGGGTCGACCGCCTGCTGCAGGAGCGGATGATCGCCGCCTTCTGCGGCGAGGAGCCCTGGCGGGAGCGGATGCGCGCCACCTTGGCGGTAGCGTTCGCCTTCCTCGCCGAAGACCCCGAGCGGGCGCGGCTCTACGTCGTCGACTCGCTCTTCGCCGGCGAGCCGGTGCACAAGGCCCGGCACTTGGCGATCGAGCGGCTCGGCGACATGATCGACGGCGGCAGCGAGGAAGCGATGGCCCTGGCGCGCCCACCGATCGTCGCGCTGGGGATCGCCGGAGCGATCTGGAGCCATAGCCACGGCCTGATCCGCGACGGCCGGGTCGCCGAGCTGCCCGGTGACCTGCCCCAGCTGATGTTCTTCACTGTTCTGCCCTACCTCGGCACCGCCGCCGCCCACGAGGAGCTCGAGCGGCCCTTCAGCGGCTCCCTCTAGCCCCTCGCGTCGCTATGTTCTGGCTGTGGAGCAGCCAGGGTCAAGCGCCGCAAGCGGGGAGGAGCCGACCCGTCTGCGACCCCTGCACGGCGGTCGCCACAGCCTGCCTGCGGACGTCGTCGCCCACAACCAGCGCGAGCGCCTGCTCGCCGCCCTCGCCGCGATCGTCGCCGAGCACGGCTACAACGCCGCCACCGTCGCCCAGATATCGAGCGCGGCCCAGGTCTCCCGCCGCACCTTCTACGAGAACTTCGAAGACAAGGAGGACTGCTTCCTCGCCGCCTACGATGCCCTCGACGGCTACCTCGCCTCGCTGATGGAGCAGGCCGTGGAAGGCCAATCGCAGTGGCCCGACCGCGTCGCCGCCACCTTCGCGAGCCTGATCGGCTTTCTCGCTTCCCGCCCCAACTTCGCCCGCCTCTACCTGGTCGAATCCTCGACCGTGGGGGAGGCGATGGCCTCGCGCCGCGACCGCACCACCGAGCGCTTCATCGCCCTCCTGGAGCCCGGCCGCGAGCTGCGCTCCGGCGACCGCGAGCTAGCCGAGGGCATCGAGGAAGCCCTCGTCGGCGGCATCGTCACCCTGCTCGCCCGCCGCATCCTCGCCGGCGAAGCCGAGCGCCTCGCCGACTTCGTCCCGGCAGTGATCGAGTTCGCCCTGGCGCCGTACCTCGGCATCGACGAGGCCCGCCGCGTCGCCCTAGCGCACGCCTGAGGTACGCCGCCGCCTCAGCCGGCGGGTATTGCGCCCGATTTCCAGGAAGCGCGTTTTCCCTTCTGTGATGCCGAAACGCGGCGGCCAGAACGTATATTTACCCCCGCAAATTGTCGCGGCCCTTGACGAATGGGTCCGTATATGTTCTTATTCCCTCTGCTTCCGAGGAACGCATATGGACTGCAGGGAAAGCAGGCGTCTTAGGGAGCAAGGAGACATAGGCAAAGGCCGGCGCCTCGGCCAGGGAATCCGGCAAGCGGATCGGGCAGGGGCAAGGGTCACGGGATCGAGGGAGAGGTATCGAGTGAGAACCCAAGCGAAGGCGCTGTCGGCGGGATCAACCAGGGCCGTCGGCAACGGCCGCAGCCTGCTCGGGCTGGCCTGCCTCTGCGCCCTCGTCCTCGCGGCCTTCCTCGGGAGCGGTGCGCCTTCGGCCGGGGCGACGGCCGGCGACTTTCCCGGGCACGGATTTCTTCCCGACAATCGTGCTTGGGAGATGGTGTCCCCTGCGGACAAGAACGGCGCTGACGTCCTCGTTGACACCACCCAAGTTCGGGCGGCGGCTGATGGCAACGCCATCCAGTTCGCCTCACTGCAGGGCTTCGGCGATCAGCATGGCAACCTGATTACCGCGGAGTACATGGCACTCCGCCGGCCGAGCGGCTGGAACACGCACGCCATAACCCCACTCCAAGAACCGCTCAACAGGTTCGACGCCACCTTCGGCTTCCGTCCCGGCTACTACGGGGAGTTTTCTCCGGACCTTTCTAAGGGCCTCTTCCTCGCCAAGTCACCGCTCACCGATGCGCCTAACGTCGCCGCGGCACGGAACCTTTACCTGCGTGAAGATCTTCGTGTCCCCGGCGCCGGTTCCTACCGTCTGATCAGCGACGCGACGACCCCACAGAGCGCGGGCCCGGTCTTCAACCAGCCGATTCCGTTCGATGCCGCGGCCTCAGCCGATTTCCGCCACGTTCTCTTCGAGTCCACCCGGAATCTCACCGATGACGCCGTCGGAGCCGAACTTTCGACTTCGGCTCCGAAGCTCTACGAGTGGGTCGATGGAACGGTGCGTCTAGCAGGCATCCTCCCTGCATCTGAGGGTGGCGGCCCGGCCCCCGCCTCGCAGGCGGGACAAGGAGCCCTTGGTCGCTTCAACACCGCTCGCACTATCTCTACCGATGGTTCACGCGTCATCTTCACCGTGCCTGACAACGAAGGCGAAAGCTGTGACCCATTTTGCGGAAGCCTCTATCTCCGCGATGACCAGGGAACCGAATCCACCGCCGACGACACCACCACCCGCATCGGCGTTTCCGAGCGCACCAATTGCGCCGAAGCGCCCGACGCCTGTACTGGTACTCCGGCTCCTGATCCGGCGGGTCCTCGGGCAGCAACTTACTGGCGGGCGAGCGCCGATGGCGCGCAGGTCTTCTTTACCAGTAGCGAGCAGCTCACCGATGACGACCACAACGCGCTACCCGATCTCTATCGCTGGGACCTTGAGGCCCCTGTTGGCCACCGTCTTACCCGGATTTCGGTCGATCGGGAACCTGCCGACGGGGACGCCGCTGAAATCATCGGCGTTATCGGCGCCAGCGAAGAGGGTGACTACATCTATTTCATCGCCGGAGGTCAGTTGGTGGAAGGCGGACCCATCGGTTCAGTCGGTGGCCTGGGCGGCATCAATCGAATTTTCGTCTGGCATGAAGGCACCATCCATGAGGTCGGTGGCATCAACGGCGGCGAGATGGACGAGCTGACCGGCATCCAGGGCTGGAAGACCGCAACGACGATCGCTCGCGTCACTCCTAACGGGTCCCACCTCGTCTTCATGTCCGCCGGCACGTCGGAGTTGACCGGCTATGACCAAGGGTCGACCTGCGAATTCCTCGGTGGTACTGCCTGTTCGGAGGTGTACGTCTATGACGCAACCGCCAATGCCGGGGAAGGTGAACTCGTTTGCGCATCTTGCAACCCGGGCGGTCAGACCGCAACTGCAAACGCCACCATCGTCCCCCGCTTTGCCCAAGGTACCGCTGGCCTCACCTCCCATCTTAATCGGACCATCACCAACGATGGCCGCTTGGTCTTCTTCACCTCCGGCGAAGCTCTGCTACCGGGAGACACGAACCACACCGATGACGCTTACGAGTACAACACCACCACGCGCGCCGTGAACCTGCTCTCTAGCGGGACCAGTCCGGATCCATCCTTCTTCCTCGAAGCTTCGAGTGACGGCTCGGATGCATTCTTCGCCACCCGCGAACGACTGTCCGGCTGGGATGTGGACGAATCAACCGACATCTACGACGCCCGCGTCGATGGTGGGCTTACGGAGCCACCGCTGTCATCCCCAACCTGCGACGGTGAAACCTGCCAGCCGCCGTCTGCTCCAATTGTGGAGGTCACGCCAGCATCCACCGTTGTCTTCCAGTCGAGCCAGCAGTGTCGGAAACGGGATAAGCATCGTCACAGGAGGAAACATCGCCACCACCGACGCTCTGCCCGGTGTGCCCATGACCACCACGGAGGCAACCGATGAAGATCGCTAGGCAGCTTCTCATTAATTTCTGCTGGATAGTTGCGGCCGCAGCTCTGGCTCCCGTGAGTGCCTCAGCTGCTTCCTGCGAAGACACCCAATTCGCCGTCTGTGTTTGGGATATGCAGGCCAATGTAGATGCAGCAGGCACTACAGCCTTCACTCAGGCCTCCGGTCATCCCTACTCGATTACTAGCCAGATCCGCCTCACGACTAGGACGGACCCCGTGAACGGGCCTCACTGGCCCTCGGAGGCGATCAAAGACGCCCTCGGCGACTTGCCACCCGGTCTGGTCGGGAACCCCAATGTCCTCGGCAAGTGCACGCTGTCTCAGCTCACCGACCCCGAAGGCAAACCGACGTGTCCAGCTTCATCTCAGGTCGGGATGATCAACCTGTCGCTTTCGCCGGCCACTGAACCGAGCACGAGTCTATTTCCCCTCTACTCGATGGTCGCTCCAGCCGGCGTTCCGGCCCGCTTCGGCTTCACGGCCTTGGGCACCGTCGTCACCCTCAACGCGAGATTGCGGAGCGGAGGAGACTACGGCCTCTCCGTCGACAGCAAGTACATCTCTGAGGGGCTGCCTTTCACGGGCATCGACCTCACCTTCTGGGGGGTGCCCGCAGATCCGGTCCATACCCCAGAACGTTCTTGTCCGGGCGAATTTCCCCCGCTCTCCGGCGGGCCGAGCTGCGAGGCAGGGATCACCCCCGCCGGCTTCATCCGCTTGCCCACCTCGTGCCCCGAAGCCGGGCAGGGTCTGGTTGCAACCCTGCATGCCTCCTCGTGGAAGAACCCTGGCACCTACAACCCCGACGGGTCTCCTGATCTGGGTGATCCGGCATGGAAGAGCGCGGCCACCGAGTCCCATCTTCCTCCGGGTCTTGCGACCGAACCTGACCCTTCCGGCTGGGGTGCGCCGCAGGGTCCGACCGGCTGCGATTCAGTGCCTTTCGAACCGACTATTTCGGTACAGCCCACTACCGAAGCAGCTGATTCGCCGACCGGCCTCGACATCACTCTTCAGCTGCCACAGTTCACCGATCCGGAAGCGATCTCCGAGGCTGACCTGAAGCGGGCCGTCGTCACCCTTCCGCAGGGTATGGCGGTCAATCCGGCCTCCGTCAGCGGACTCGGCGGCTGTTCGCCGGTGGAGATCGATCTTCACGGAGAAAACACGGCACCCAGCTGCCCCGAATCCTCCAAGATTGGCAGCGTCGAACTCACAACCCCGCTGCTCAGCCAGCAGCTCGAGGGGTCCGTCTATGTTGCCGAGCCCGGCGACAACCCCTTCGGTTCCCTCCTCGCCCTATACATCGTCGCCAAGGGCCCGGGGATCTTCGTCAAGCTGCCCGGCGAGGTCAAGACGGACGCCGACACCGGCCAACTGCAGGCCGTCTTCGACGATAACCCGCAATTGCCATTTTCGGAGCTCGACCTGCACCTCAAGAGCGGCCCGAGGGCGCCTCTGCTCACGCCGGATGCCTGCGGCCGGTTTGCCACCGAGGCAGGGCTCAACTCCTGGTCGCGACCCGACGAAGCTTCCCCAACGACTGATTCCTTCGAGGTCACCTCCGGCCCGAACGGCTCCCCCTGCCCGTCTCACCCGGCTGGCTTCGACCCGAAGTTAAGCGCGGGCGTACTCAACTCTGTCGCCGGTGATTTCAGCCCTTTCGCGTTGAAGCTGAGCCGCGACGACGGCACCCAGCGCCTTGCCTCGCTGCAGGTGAGCCCACCCCGAGGTTTGCTTGCTTCGTTGCGGGATTTGCCCTACTGCCCAGACGCCGTGCTGACTGCGATTCCGGGGGGCAAAGGCACCGGCGCGGTGCAGTTCGCTTCGCCGAGCTGCCCGTCAGCCTCCGAGGTGGGCGGGGTGGCGGTCGGAGCCGGGGCGGGGAGCAACCCGTTTTATCTCGACACCGGCCGTGTATACCTCGCTGGCCCCTATAAGGGGGCACCGCTCAGCCTGGCGATCGTCACCCCGGCCGTGGCGGGGCCGTTTGACCTCGGCAACGTGGTGGTCCGAACGGCTCTGAGGATCGATCCCGAATCGGCACAGATCACTGCCGTGAGCGATCCCCTGCCGTCGATTTTGCACGGCATCCCCCTCGACCTACGAGATATCCGCGTCAACCTCGACCGGCCGAACTTCACGATCAACCCGACCGACTGCGAACCGCTGTCGATCGACGCCACGATCGCCGGTGCCGAAGGCGCCTCGGCGCAGCGCTCGGTGCCCTTCCAGGTCGCCAACTGCGCCGCCCTGCCCTTCAAGCCGAAGCTCGCCCTGAAGCTCTCGGGCGCCACCCATCGCAGCGCCCATCCGGCCCTCCGCGCCACCCTGACCATGCGCCCGGGCGGCGCCAACGTCGCTCGGGCGCAGGTCACCTTGCCGAAGACCGAGTTCCTCGACCAGGCCCACATCCGCACGATCTGCACCCGGGTGCAGTACGCGGCCGGTGGGGGAGGGGGCGCGCAGTGTCCGGCGGGCTCGGTGTACGGCCACGCCCGCGCCTTCACCCCGCTGCTCGACCAGCCGCTCGAAGGGCCGGTCTACCTGCGCTCCTCAGACCACGAACTGCCCGACCTCGTCGCCAGCCTCGGCGGCCAGATCCACATCGACCTGGTGGGGCGGATCGACTCGGTCAAGGGCCGGCTCCGCAACACATTCGAAGCGGTCCCCGACGCCCCGGTCACCAAGTTCGTGCTGCAGATGCAGGGCGGCCGCAAGGGCCTCCTGGTCAACAACACCGAACTGTGCCGCGCGAAGCCGCGCGCCACCGCCCGCTTCGACGGCCAGAACGGCAAGCTCGGCGACAGCCGCCCGCCGGTCAAGGCCGACTGTGGGAAGGGGCAGAAGAAGGCCCGGCGCTGAGCCGACCCACCGCACTTCCCCGCGGGCCTCGGCCCCGGAGGGCTCGGCGCCGCGCACTTAGGGCCGGCGCCGATGGCGGCGCCTTCCTCCCTGGCTGGCGCCGTCGTGAGTACCCGCTCGCGCCCGGGCGCCGGCACAAGAAATCTCCTTGTCCCCCGGCGTCCGGGCCGGTCGGTCATAGCGGCGAGGGAGGAGGGCGGTGCTGCGCAGGCGCGGCTACCGAGATTTCGAGCTTTCTGCGAACAGCAACCGTCTGGACCAAATCGGCTCTAGCAAAGCCTTTTGTCTTGTCCGGCGGTGTGTTCATTGCGGAACGCTGTCGTTCTTCCCGGAAAGACAGCTTGCATCCAGGTCCGATCTCTGTCAAGCTGCCCGCGTTCGCTAGGGAGCGAGCAGGGACATTTGTCAGGGAAAACGAGCCGTGTGCTGTTGGGATGGCGTTCGTCAGCAGGGGCTCTCAAGACTAGGAAGGCGCACCGTGATACGTACTGGGAAGGCATCGACCGCGCTGTCGACTCTGCACCGAAAGGGCCCTCTCGGCCTCCTCATCGCCATTGTCGCGCTGCTCGCGTTTGCCGCGCCGCAGGCGATCGCCGCCCCCTCCTTCGAATCGGCCTTCACCGGCGCTGACATCTCCCCGACCCCGGCGAGCCCCTTCAGCCCGCAGGCCACCGCGGTTGATGAAGCAACTGGCGACGTCTACGTGTTCGACAAGGAAAACGGCGCCGTCGACAAGTTCACTTCTGCGGGCGCCTTCATCTCGACCAACGACGGCTCCGGCACGACCCTCGGCTCGTTCGGCAGCGTCGGTGGCCTCAACGCTCTCGCCGTCGATCAGTCGAACGGCAAGCTCTACGTCACGATCGAGCGCCAGAACACCGTCTTCGCCTTCGCTTCGAACGGCGCCTTCCTCTGGCAAATCGACTCATCGAACTTCGCCCCGGCCCAACACTGGGACGCCTGCGGCAGCGCGGTCGATTCTGCCGGGCACCTCTGGGTCTCCGATGCCAACTCCGGCATCCTCCGCTTTGCTTCCACGGGCGCCCCTCCCGCCCAGACCGGGTTCGCTCCGCTCATCGAACACGGCCTGCCCTGCCGGATCGCCTTCGATTCCGCCGATGACCTCTATGTCAGCTTCTACAGCGGCGGCGTCTATCGCTACCCGCTCGACCCCAGCCCGGCGAACCCCGAAGATCCCTATGACCTTCCCGGGGTGCAGATCGAGGCGGGCCCGTTCAGCAGTGCCCCGATCGCGGTCGACCTCTCCAACGACGACCTCTATGTCGACCATGGGACCGAAGTCGCGGGCTACCACTCCGACGGCAGCCCGATCTCCGGCACCCCCTTCGGCTCCGGCACTCTTGTCGGCTCCGACTACCTTGCGGTCGACGGTTCAAGCGGTGGCATGTTCATCTCGGACCCTGCCGCGCTTGTGAGTGGCCGCGGGACCGTTGACATCTTCAACACCGGCGCCGCGGTTCCCAAGCAGTCCCTCGAAGTCACCAAGGCCGGAAGCGGCGAAGGCGTCGTCAGCAGCTCGCCGAACGGCATCGACTGTGGCGCCGTCTGCTCCAACACCTTTGACGAGAACTCCACGGTCACTCTCACCGCTGCGCCTGACGAACGCTCGAGCTTTGCCGGCTGGACGGGCTGTGACTCGGAACCCAGCCCGACCGAATGCGACGTCGAATTGACCGCCGCAAAGCTTGTAGAAGCCGAATTCACCGCGATTCCCCAGCAGACGCTCACCGTCACCGACACCGGTAGCGGCGAAGGGGAAGTCACCGGAACCACCCCGGGCCCCGAATTCGATGCGATCGAATGTGGTTTGACCTGCTCAGCCCAATACAACGAAGGCGCGACGATCGTCCTCACCGCCACCGCCGCCAAACACAGCGCCTTCACCGCCTGGACCGGCTGCGACGCCGAACCGAGCCCTACCGAATGCGAAGTGACGATGAGCACGGCCAAAGCGGTCGAAGCCGAATTCACCGCGATCCCCCAGAAAACCTTGACGGTGGAACTGACCGGCCCTGGTCTCGGCCATGTCATCAATATCACCCCCGGCTTCTTTGAACTCAACTGCTCCGGCGCCCCGGAATCGCCGGCCGAAGAAGTCTGCTCGCTGGGCTTCGACGAAGGCGCCGTCGTCACCCTTATCCCGGCCGGCCCGCCACCACACAACCGCTTCGCCGCCTGGGGAAACTGCCCGGTGGAAACCGAAGCCTTCGGCTTCCCGGCATGCGAAGTTCAAATGGGCGCTGATGCCACGGTCAAAGCCGAATTCGAACCGATCCCCCAGCAGTTGCTCACGGTGTTCGTCACCGGACACGGCTCGGTGAGTGCCACCGAAGGTGCGATCTCCGGCTGTACTTCTGCCGGCGGGACCGAATGTGAAGGCAGCTATGACGAAGGCTCGACCGTCACCCTGGAAGGGACCGCCGAACCCGGCTACGTCCTCGCCGGTTGGCTCGGCTGTCGCCACGCCGGCGAAACGACTTGCACGGTCAAAATGAGCGCCGAAGAGGAAGTCACCGCGATCTTCCTGAAAGAAGGCATCGAAGGTCCTGAAGGACCAGCCGGTGGTGAAGGTCCCGAAGGCCCCGCCGGCTCGGAAGGTCCTGCCGGTACGCCCGGAAGCCCCGGCACGCCCGGCAGTCCCGGAACGCCTGGTGCCCAGGGCCCCACCGGATCCACCGGTGCTCAGGGCGCCGCCGGGCCAGCCGGAAAAGACGGCACCAACGGAGCAAACGGCGCCGCCGGGGCCCCCGGACCCGCCGGTGCCCCGGGTCGCGATGCCAAGGTCACCTGCACGGTCAAGAAGCACGGCACCAAGGTCAAGGTCACCTGCAAGGTGAAGATGACCGCCTCGGCCAGCTCCTCTCGTCTGCGCTGGAGTCTGCGGCGAGGTGGACGGACTTACGCCCAGGGCGTAACCAGTGCCCATAACCACCAGGCCCAGGTGCGACTGGATCTAAGCAATCTGAAGAAGGGCCGCTACCTGCTTCATCTGCAGGGGTCGAAGGGGGGGACCGCGATTGTCGTCGGCTGAGCCCGGACGGCACGCCGCAGACCTTCCTCAGACCGCCAGCGGGTGAAACAGGAGGATTCGACGATGCCTAACACACCACGGTTCAGTCACGGTCAGACCACACCCGGCCCCGTGGCCATCGGCATCATATTCGCACTCATTGCCGTTTTTGGGCTTAGCGCATCGAGTGCACTTGCCGCCGAAGCCCCCGAAGCCTGGGCTGGCAACAACACGCCCGAAAGTTCCTCGACCGTATTGCTACGCGGTGCGGTGAACCCAAAGGGATCACTGCTCACCGACTGCCACTTTGCCTATGGACCGACCACCGCCTACGGCCAGACCGCACCCTGCGAAGGGACGATCGGGTCAGGCGGGGAGCCCGTGTCGGTCACTTCCAGACTGACCGGCCTCGCGCCAGGGACGGTCGGGCACTTCAAAGTCGTCACCTCCAGCGGCGCCGGCAGTGCAGAGAGCCTCGACGCGCCTTTCGCCACCTTCGAGGCTCCCCAGCCAGAAGGCGCTTGCCCCAATGAAACGAGACGCGAAGAACAGCACACGAGCTTCCTGCCCGAATGCCGGGCCTACGAGATGGTCTCGCCGCCGAACAAGAACGGTGGAGACGTGATGACCTACGCCACCCGTACCCGTGCTGCCGTCAGCGGTAATGCAGTCGAGTTCTCGTCCTTCCAAGGCTTCGGTGACTCCAAGAGCGCCGATGTCGCCACCGACTACATCGCGGTTCGCAACGCCTCGGCTGGTAGCCAGGGCTGGTCCACGCACGGTATTTTCCCGATGCTTGACGCTAACAGCGTCCCGGTAGCGGTCAATTTCGAGGGAGCGAACTATCAGGGAGAGTTCTCTGAAGATCTATCCAAAGGGATATTCCGCACTTACACGCAGCTTACCCACGATGTCGACACTGCCGACGTACATAATCTCTACCTGCGTGAAGATCTACTCACCCCGGGTGCCGAATCCAATCTCCTTCTCAGCACCTGCCCGCTATGCGCTGAAACGGGCGAACCGCTTAGTGCACCGCATGGGGGCTACAACCTAAAAGTTGCCGCTTCCACTCCTGACCTAGGTCAAACTCTGTTTGAGGCGGGACGCAATCTTACGGCCGACGGCCCGCCGCTCGCAGAATGCTCCGCTGCATTCGAATTTTCTGGCTGTACGACTCGGCTTTATGAATCGGACCATGGTGCGCTGCGCCTGGTCGGGCGGATCCCCCCTGCTGGTCACATCGAGTGCGACGATGCCGGCGCCTTCGCCTGCGAAGGCGCACCGATCTCGATCGCCGGCGTCGGCGCGTCCGCGGGTACCTACACCTTCGGCACTCTCTCCAGCGACGGTTCCAAGGCCTTCTTCACGGTCCCACCCTCCAACAACGACAGCAATGGCGCCCTCTACATGCGCCTCGCTCATACGATTACCGCCCAACTCAATGCTTCTGAGCGGACTCCTTGTTTAGCTGAACCAGAAAGCTGTGCTGGTGAAGCCCGGCCGGCCCAATTTGCAGCTATCAGCGCCGACGGCTCGAGAGTCTTTTTCTCAACCGACCAACAACTCATGGACCCACCCTGTTCCGGTGAATATTACGTCTATGACACCTCCAAGCCGGCTTCGAATCCGCACAACCTGACCTGCATCCCTGGCACTCCAACCCGAGGAGCGCTTGGGACCAACAGCGATGGTTCCTACTTCTACTTCCTAGCTGGGAGGGCGATTGTTCCCGGCCAACCTGAAATCTCAGGCGGGAGTTACGGTCTATATGTTTGGCACAACGGCACGACCAGATTCATCGGAGCGTCCGATGGTGGCTTGACGGCCAACGCCCTTAATCGTGGGCCCTATCTCCCCACGCGGATTACGCCAGACGGCCGCAACCTGCTTTTCATCGCCTCTGATGGCGATGGATTGACCGGTTATGACCATGGCAACACCTGCTCCTCCCACTCGGTATCAGGCGATGGACCCTGTGACGAGCTGTACCTTTACAAAGCCGGTACCGGCAGCCTTACCTGCGTCTCATGCAATCCAGATGGGAGCACCGCTACTGCCGACGCAGCTGACGGCGCCAGGGAGAAAACCGGCGGCGTAAACACCTCCACGCACCTGAGTCACGCCCTCAGTGACGACGGGAATCGGATCTTTTTCGAAACCGACGCGCGCTTGCAATCCGAGGACACCAACGGGATGCGCGACGTCTACGTCTACGATTCCGCCGAGGGCAGGCTGCGTCTGATCTCCTCCGGCAACGGCGCTCAAGGCTCCTACTTCCTCGACGCCACTCCCGACGGCTCAGATGTCTTCTTCACGACCGGCCACCGTCTGGTCGGCTGGGATTCGGACAACAACTCTGACCTCTATGACGCACGTCGCGGTGGCGGTGTTCCTGAGCCCCAGCCGGCGGCTGCTCCATGCCAAGCAGACGCCTGTCGCAGTTTCTCGGCCGCTCCTGCAGCTGTTCCACCGGCCAGCGAGAGCTTTTCCGGCGCGGCAAGCCCAAAGCCCGACCATCGGCGAGCGAGAAAACACGCCCACAAACGCAAGAAAGCCCACAAACACCGACATCGCGCCAGCCACGGCCGGGGAGAGAACCGATGAAACGTCGCCTACTGTCGCTGCTCGCGGGCTCCTCGGTCGTATTCATCGCGCTCGCCGTCCCAGCCGCTTCGTCGGCCACCCTGGGTCCGCTCGTAACCGTTCATTCAACGGCCAACTCGAGTGTCGCTCCGGGGGGTGAACTGGTCTATCATTTTCAAGTAAGGAATATTGGTGATCAGGACACCAATGGCACTCCCCCTACCGTTACAGTGGAATTGCCGAACGGCCTTGAACTGAGCTCGGCGGCGGGTCCTGCTTGGGATTGCTCGAGCCTCGTGCCAGGGGCCCAGGTCTTGGAATGTAAATTTACTGACACTCTGTTGGCAGGGCTCATCGGGCCGGAACTTACAATTATCGCCAAGGCGAGTGCTGACGCTGAAGGCGTTCTGACTGCGTCCTTTGTGCTTACGGGCGGGGGTGCGCCCGAAGTGGCTACGGTTGACCCGACTGTCGTCACCGCCGACGCTCCCGAATTCGGCATCAGCGCATTCGATCAGCAGACGAGTGACTCCGCAGGCACCCCTTCCGTCGGCGCCGGGGAACACCCGGATCAGACGTCTACCGAGCTGGAGTTCAATAGCACGACCATCCATAGCACCTCAAATAACGGTGGAGATACTAAGCCGGTGCAGCCGACGAAGGACATCTTCGTCGAGCTTCCCCCAGGTATGATCGGAAACCCTTCTGCTGCCGACCGGTGCACGGCTGACCAGCTTGTCCCGGAAAGCCTCTTCCAAGAATCGACCTGCCCCGTTGCTTCCCAGGTCGGCGTCATTTCTGTCGCTGTTTCAGGTGGTCTGTTTTTTGAAGATCGTCCAATTTACAATCTGGTCCGGCCGGTCGGTGTGCCGGCGCGTTTCGGCTTCAGCCTGCTCGGGAATCCGGTCACCCTCGACGCTTCGGTGCGCTCGGGTGAGGATTACGGGCTGACTATCCGCTCGCGAAACGTCAGCGAGGCGTTCGCCATAGCTAGCGTCGAGACCACCTTCTGGGGCGTGCCGGCCGACCCCAGCCATGACCAAAAGCGCGGTTGCCCAGGGGCTGGGGCGGGCACCATCGCCACCTCACAGCGGTGCACTGAAGATGCGGAACGTTTAGGCCTTCCCAACCCCCCCTACGTCCGCCCACCACTAGAAGCGTTCCTCCGCAACCCGACCTCCTGCACTCCCCCCGGCGAGGGCCTGACCACCACCCTCCACATCGACTCCTGGTTCAACCCCGGCCGCGTC
>Ga0068865_100000383_pt1 | contig 24592 bp, 22 predicted proteins | sample KBSMisM12_FD_75293 | JGI IMG/M metagenome (GOLD analysis project Ga0068865, IMG submission 75293) | Miscanthus rhizosphere microbial communities from Kellogg Biological Station, Michigan, USA - KBS Miscanthus M1-2 | ecosystem: Host-associated > Plants > Roots > Rhizosphere > Soil ...
TGCGCCTTCGTAAAGGAGCTCCGTCCGGTCGGTACACCGGGCCTGCAGGAAATGCTCGAGCGCCCGCCGCCGGCCCGCTTCCCCCATCTCTCGCGCTCGAGGGAGGTCGCCTGCAAGCCGGACGATCGCGCTGACGAGCGGATCCGCTTCGCCGGGCGGGACGAGGAGACCCGTGACGCCGTCCTGAACGAGCTCACCCAGTCCACCGATCTCGCCGGCGATCACCGGCCGCGCTCGCTCCATCGCCTCGAGGGCGACCATGCCGAATCCCTCACCCATGGACGGCACGACCACGACCGCGGCTTCCGCAATCGCCTTCTGCACCGGCGCGACATAGCCGAGGAAGTGAACGGCATCCTCGATCCCGAGCTCCTTCGCGAGCGCCCGAAGCGCCGGCTCCAGCGGACCGCGGCCGGCGATTTGCAGCTCGAGCCGCGGAATCCGGCGCCGCGCCTCCGCGAACGCGCGTAGCAACACGATGTGACCCTTGATGGGAATCAGGCGCCCGACACACAAAAGCCGCGGCACACTCCCCTCGTAAGGCTGCGGCTCGCCGTCGGGCTCGATGCCGTAGTGGACGATCTCGAAGCTCGCGCCGTCGAACCCTTCGACCTCCTCCAAATACCGCGCCAGCCCACGGGAGATCGCGATGTGCGTGTGCGCAAAGGTCGCGATCGCCCGGTCGCCGAGCGCAAAGCCCGGATTCTCGCGGAACTCGTTGAAGCCGTGCTTCGTCGACACGCGCACCGGAATTCCCGTGAGCGCGCCGGTTAGCTGTCCATACACGTCGGCGTGCACGAGATGCGTGTGCAGGATCCTCGGTCGCTTGCGCGCGAGGTAGGCGCCGAGCCGCAGGAAGGCAATCGGGTCGACGTCCGCCGCGAGCGAGATCGCGTCCAATGGGATGCCGCGATCCGTCAGCTCGCGCGCGAAGTCCCACGCACCCGGCTCGTGCTCGTGCAACATCAGGAACCTCACGTCCCATCCCCGCTCCTTGAGGCGCGGCAGGAGCGAGAGCAGGTGCGCCTCCGAGCCGGAAATGCCGGCCACCTTCTGCAGATGCAGGACCAGTCCGTTGCCGTTCATCGCGCCGCCGCCAGGATTCCGTCCGCCCACGTGTCCACCGAGTGACGCTCCGCGACACGCTCGCGCAACGTGCGGCCGATCTTCGCGCGCTCGCCCTCGTCGAGGCTCGCAAGCCAGCGCAGCCTCTCCGCAAGGCTCTCCGGCGATTCACGGTCGAACGACAACGGGAAGCCGTCGAAGAGCTCGTCGAAGACGGGATTCGACGCGAGGACCGGTAGACACGCGGCTGCAGCCTCATACACCACCTTGTCGGGAGCGCCGGCCTCCATGTTGTTGATCAGCACGTCCGCGCCGGCGAACAGATCTGGAACTCGTTCACGCGGTACCACATCACCCAGGGGGAAGCCGAGCGCCTCAAGTTCCGCACGGTGCCGGCGCTCCAGGTTGTTCAGCGCCACGCCGTACAGCTTCACCTCGACTCCCTCGACCTGTTGCACGCCGCGCAGGATCGTCTCGATTCCCTTCGCCGGCGAATAGCGTCCGAGCACAAGCGCCCGCAGAGCCGCGTGTGCGCCCCGGTCGGTACAGGTGAACTCGTTCACGTCGATACCGTGCCCGATCCCCCGCACCTTCGCCGACTCGAGCGGGAACGAACGGCGGTCGACGCTGACGATCGCCGTCGCCAGTCGCTCTGCGACGCGCAACGTCGGCGAGGCTTTCCAGTGCGTGTACCAGAGCAGGAGCGGGGTACGGCGCGGACGCACCAGCGGCGCAGCCAGCAGGACGTAGACCGGGATCATGTGAGCCACGACCGCGTCGGCCGGCAGGGCCTGCGCCAGCTCGCGCTCGAAGCGCCACGCGCGACCCAGTTGCGTCGCCGCACCGAACGTGCGCACGTCCACGTTCGAAGGCAGTCCTTCGCCGCGGCCGGATTGCGCGAGCACCACCACTTCGTCGACTCGCGCGGCGAGCGCCCGGATCTTCGGAATCGTCGCGGCCAGAACCGGATGTGCCGGATCGACGCTCTGCGTCAGGAAGACCAGGCGCCGCATCAGAAGAAGTCCGTGTCACCGAGCGTGAAGCGCCACGACCGGGGATCCGTGTCGAGCTCACCGGCAAGCGGCTTGCCCATGAAGTCGAGCGACATCGGGGTCGGAACGAAGCCGTAGGAGGCATACGCGGCGCGCTGCCCTGGGCCCGGAAGCGCGAACAACGCCTGCGTCCCCGGTTTCACGCCCGCGAGGCAGGCGCGCAAGAGCGGCCGTACGGACCCCACGAGATCCGCGACCAGGGCGATCGGCCGACCTCGATGCCGCTTGTGGCCGAGCACCGCGTACCCGTCGCCCGAGCGGTACGCGACGTAGTCGCGCGGCGAATCGAGATAACGCCAGTTCAGGTACTCCGCGGTGCGCACGATGTGGTTCGGCCAGCCCGCACTCGCATCGCCGTCGAACTCGAAACGCTCGATGCGCTCTGCACCGCCGTGTCGCAGCGCGACACGGGGAAAAGGACGCGCCCAGACACGCAGCTTCGCGATCGACGTCCAGCCGAGCGGTCCGACGAAGAGCGGCGCAGTGGGCGCCGACGCGAATGCGAGCACGACCGCCGCACCCTTCGCCTTCGCCTCGTCTTCGTGCTTGCGCTCGAGCCCGACGAAGATGCCTCGGCCACGAGCGATCGGATCCGTCGTCGCGTGCACGGAGAACGTCGCGGGACGCTGCCCGCCTCCGAGGGCCATCCGGTAGATCGAGTGCGCCGCGACGCCGATCACCCGCCCGTCGTCACGAGCGACCGACATGAGTGAGCCTTCGGGGTTCCGCGAGAACCACCAGTCGAACTCCGCACCCGTGAGCGCCGCTTCACCCCACGCGTCCTGCAACAACCGGAGGTAGTCCTCCCGCTGTTTCGGTTCGTAGGCGGCCAGCTCGTAGCCGGACACTTACTTGGTGGACGTGCCGAGCGCTGCGTTGAAGAGTCGCCGCGCGTGCGTCCCCGTGACCGTGTCCTTGAGCGAGATCAGGTCACACGCTCCTGCGAGCACGAGCTCGAACGTTCGCGGAGAGTACGGCTCGATGTTGTACCGGCGGAGCTGCAGCGGATCGGTCGCATGCGAGTTCGCGCCCGAGACTGCCGTGAAGGCGACGTCGTACCCCGCCTGCCGCACGAGGGACAGGTGGACGGGCTTGTAGTGAGCCTCGGAGCCCTTCACGTAGGAGAAGGCGCGCACTGGCCTACCGAGGCGCTCCTCGAGCCTGAGCTTCGAGAGCGCGATCTCCCGAGCAGCCTCGTCCACTTCCAGATCGGCGAGTGGTCTGTGCGAGATCCCATGCGACTCGATCCGGATGCCCTCGCGCTCGAGATCCGCCAGCTCCTCCCACTCGATCGTGCGGTTGAGGATGCCCTGCGCCGCAAGGTGCTCCTCGTGCGGCAGCGGGTGCCGGTCATCGAGGTAGCCGATGGGAACGAAGAGCACGGCCGGGTAGCCGTACTTGCGCAAGACCGTCGCAGCGTTGTCCAGGTTGTCGTAGTAGCCGTCGTCGAATGTGATCAGCACCGCCCGCTCCGGAAGCGGCTTGCAATCGACGTAATGGTCGAGCACTGCGTCGAGGTCGACGACCGTATAGCCCATGTCCCGCAGCTGGTCCATCTGCTCGTCGAAGATCGACACCGGCATCGTCAACGGATTGGCCGGAAGGTCGTTGACCTTGTGGTACATGAGCACGCGCAGGGTGCGATCGCCGTCGCCGTTCCCGCCGATCGCGGTCGCCGTCTCACCGATCGTCCGGTAGACGGAGTTCTTCAACACCTGCTTGAACCGGTCGGCCCGCATCGTGCGGCCTAGCTTAGTCCCGCGGTCCGCTCGACCAGTGCACGCAGACGGAGAGCAAACTCCTCGGGCGAGATCGTCCACTCCCCGGCGCTCGCCTGCGCGCCCGCACCGAGGCGGTCCGCCAGCGCACGGTCGCTGAGCAACCGAACGAGTGCGGCCGCGAGCGTCTCCGTGTCTCCCGGCTCGACCAGCAGCCCGTTGACACCGTCCTCCACGAGATCCGGGATTCCGCCCACCCGGCTGGCAACGAGCGGTCGGCCACGGCAGAAGGCTTCGACGATCACGCGACCCATTCCTTCGGAGCGGGACGGAAGGACGAGCAGCGTCGACTCGTCGAGCGCCGACGACACTTCGGTCTGCGTGAGCCGCTCGGTCCAGCTCGCCTGCTCGGGAAGCTCGGCCACGAGCTCCTCCACCAGCGGTCGCATCGTCCCTGAGCCGACGAGCCGTAGCCGTGCCTGCGGCACCTGGGGTGCTGCGCGGCGCCACGCGTCCGCGAGCCCGTCGACGTTCTTGTAGCGCTCGAGCACGCCGACGAAGAGCGCCGCCGGCCGCTCGGGCAGGTTCAGCGGCGCCGCCTGGAGAAAGGAGTCGAAGTCCATGTACGCGGGAAACTCGTCCGCCGGCTCCAGGCCGAGCTCCCGGACAAGGCCGGTCGTGTAGCCGGTGACGGTTCTGATGCCGTCGGCCTTGCGCAGCGCAGCGAGCGCGACACGGTCGGCGACCGGGTTCAGGGCTCCGCGCAGACGCGAGCCGTAGAGACGCGTTGGAGCCCGCCAGTCACCGTGGAGATCTGCGATCACGGCGGTGTTCGTTCCGGCGAGCCTGCGCGCGCTCAACGCGGCTGCCGTCTCGTGCGCGCCCTGCGCGAGCACCGCGTGCGGCCGGAATTCACGCAGTTCGCGCGCGACGCGCAGCGGCAGTGCCGCGAAGAACGCCGGTCCGTCCAGCACGGGCAACTCGCGCGCCAGTCGAAAGACGCCGTTGCCGCCGCTGCCGCCGGCGAGCACGCGGAAGTCGATCTCCTCACCGATCGCATCCCACTTGCGCGCCAGGCTCGGCGCGAGCGGCAGCTCGATCCGCCGCGAGACGAAGAGGACGCGTGGCTTCACGTTCGCGCGACCCGCCGGAGCGTCCGTTCGAGCTCACCGAAGACCCGCTCGGGCGCGTACTCCGCCACCGATCCGGCAGCCGCACCACGCAGACGCTGACGCAGAGCGTCGTCGCCGAAGTACCGGCGCACCGCCTCGCCGAGCGCCGCCGTGTCTCCCTGCGGAACGAGGAGGCCGTTGACCTCGTTGCGGACCACCTCTGCAACGCCACCGGCCTCCATCGCGAGCACGGGCGTCCCGACGGACAGCGCCTCGACGACCGTGTGCGGGAAGTTCTCCCAGTTCGAAGAGAGGATCGTGGCGTCGGCTGCATGAAAGAGCTCGACGACTCGCTCGCGTGGCTGTGCACCGATAAAGCGCACCCGTTCCTCAACTCCGAGGTCGCGTGCCTTTCCCTCGAGCGGCTGCCGATCCGGCCCTTCCCCCGCGATCACGAGTTGAACACCGTTGGCGCCCGCGACCACCTCGAGCGCACGTTCGAGCGCCTTTTGCGCCGTCAACCGGCCTGCGAATGCGAGCGTGGCGCCGTTCAGGCCCAGCTCGCGCCGCAACTCGTCGCGCGGGCGTAGGGGTGGAAGCGAAGGTGCCGGATTCGGCAGCACCGTCACGCGTTCGGGCGCAACGCCCCAGCCGACGGTGAGCTCCCGGAGATAAGCGCTCGGCGTAAAGACGTGCGCCGCATGACGGAGCTCGACGTCGCGCACGAACCGCAGCAGCGCGGACGCCGCGCCTCCGCCGCCGCGCTGGAACTCGTCGACGTCGCCTTCGACCAGGCCGCGGCGACGCGAGCGCTCGAACGCGGGATCGGCGGTCAGCTTCACGACGTACGGCCTGCGCGCAATGCTTGCGCCGAGCGAGCTCCGCCCGAACATCCCCGTGGTGTACACGACGTCCACCTTCCGCGCGCGGCGTTGCACGAGCGCGGCGCCGCGGTAATGCCGCACTCCGGGCCGGTGCTGTCGTCGAACAGCGCGGACCGGATATGAACGGTCGGGTGGCGGCGCATCTGCGGTCGTGACGACTTCCACCTCGTGTCCGCGTGAGCGCAGGAAGTCGGCGACGTCGGGCGCATGACTCGCAGGGCCGCCGACGTCCGGCGGCCAGATGCCCGACACGACGAGCACCTTCACGGTGTCGCGACCTCGACCTGTGGTGGCGCCGGCGCGTTCTCGCTCTCGGGCTCACGCCGGATCCGCAGGAAGAGAACGGTCCAGAACGCCACGAACACGATGGTCGCGAGGAGCACCGCGCCTGCGGCCCCGGTCGCACCCCACGCGGCGCCGAACGCAACGACAAGCGGAACGAGCACGAGTGTCTCGAGGCCGTGTGCCCAGATGCGTAGGTTCGGCCGGCCGATCGACACCGGGAAGCTCTTCGTCCAGCCGAACACGAACTGCAACGCGCCGGCGATCACGATCAGGCGGAGCGCGTCGGTCGCACCGACATTCTTTTCCGTGAAGAACAGCCGGATGAGATCAGGCGCGAGCCAGAGCAGGATAGGCACGGCGACGAGGGCGCCGGCAGCGGCGCTGAGTGAGTAACGGCGCACTCCTGCGAACACGGCGCTACGCGTGCCGCGCTCCCAGTCCCGCGTCTGTTCTGTGAGGAGGACAAGCCGAGCTGGCGCCGACAGCGCGGCGAATCCCTGGGCAGGGGCCTGTGCGACGCGGAAGTACGCAACCTGAGGAGGCGACGACACGACACCGAGCAGCAACGGGCTGAGCGTGCTCCTGAGCGCGACCACTCCCGTTGCAACGCTGGACTGCATCACGAAGCGAACGATCTCCGGACGCTCGTCGCCGATCGAAGTCGCGGGAGCCAACGGATTCCGCCGGAACGCGGCCCAACCAGCGGAAAGGACAGCGGTCGTGGCGAGTACTTGCGCGACGACCATCGCCACGATCGTCTCCGTCAGCCCGTAGCGAGTCCCGATCGCGATCGCTCCGAGCCGCAGCGCCATCGAGAGAAAGAGGAAGAACGCGCGGACGTCGTAGCGGCCCCGCAGGATGAGCGCAACGCCGCCGACGTTCTCGGGAGACTGCACGAGGGGCAGCGCGGCGGCGATCAGCATCGGTGTCTCGAGACGGGGGTCACCGAAGAGCGCGCCGGAAGCGGGCGCCAGCGCGAGCAGGCAGATGCCGGCCAGGATCCCGCCGGCGAGCTTGACCTGAAGCGCGCGGCCGAACAGCCGGCGCAGCCGCCCCCAGTCCGATCGCTCCTGGAAGCGGAAGCCGTACTTGACGAGGGCCTCCTCGATCGTCAGGTCGAGCAGCGTCTGAAAGAACCCGGTCGCCGCGATGACGATCGCGTACAGACCGAGGGTCCGGGTCGAGAACGCGTGCGCCGCTATGACGGTGCCGAAGAAGCCGAGGGCTACTGAGGCGTAGATCCCAGCGGCTGCCGCCGAACGGCGCCAGAAGAGCCGCGAACGCATCAGGAGCACCATTGTAGGGACGGCAATACCTAGACTCGCCGAGTGCCCACGCCGGAGACACCCGCCGTGACAGGGCGCGCGCTCGTGCTGGCACTCGCGGTTCCTTTCCTCTTCCTGCATATCAGGTACCAGCCGGGGGTGCGCGTGCGCCTCGGCTCGACGCACCTCGGCATCGAGGCGTCCGATCTCGCCGTCGTCGTAGTCGCTCTCGTCGCTCTCCGGGAGGGCCTGCGGGCCGGGTTCGCGCCACTGCGGCCGGCACTGCCGCTCTGGATTGCCTCCGCTGCGCTCGTGGTGTGGATCCTCGTCCGCTCCGAATCACTCGTGCACCTCGTGACAGCGGTGAAGTTCTCCGAGTACGCCCTGCTCGCGATCTCTGCGCCGTTGATCCTGCGACGTAGGGACGACTGGGAGGTCGTGGCCGCGGCGACCGTGGCGTGGAGCGTCGCCGCAACGCTGTTCGCGCTGCTGCAGTTCTTCGGCCTCGACATCGCGGATGCGTGGGCAGCAGGACGCCGTCAGCCGTCGTTCCTCGGCCACTCAGACTTCGCCGCGCTTTCCGCGCTCGCGCTCGGCATCGGCTTCGCCGCCGTCCTGCTCGCGAGCAGGCGCATCGGCTGGCTTGCGATCGTCACCGGCGCGCTCGGGCTCATTCTCTCGGGAGCGAGCGCCGGCCTGATCGGGATCGCTGCGGGAACGGTGGCGTTGCTCTACGCGATCCACCGACGGCGCCCGCTCGTGCTTCGAGACTTCGCCGTCAGCGGCATCGTCGTCGCGGTGGTGGCTGCAGGCGTGGTCGTCCTGCGAGGCGGGGATTTCGAGAGCTTCCTGCGCTTCCTCCACGTGAAAGGGAAGGAAGCGCAGACGACCAACATCGAGACCTACTCGCACCACACGTTGCTCGCGTACATCGGTTACCGAATCTGGCGCGACCATCCTGTCGTCGGCGCGGGCTGGGAGGCCTCCACCGATCCAGGCGTGGTCGATCCGCAACTGCCGGCCGCCCATAAGAGGTTCCCGGATCTCGCCCCCCTCGCCTTTCCGACGCGCGCCCACGAATGGGGCGTTCAGAACGCGTACATCCAGGCCGCGGCCGACCTCGGGTTGATCGGCGTCGTGCTCTGGCTGGCCCCGTTCGCGCTGGCCCTCGTGCTGGCCCTCAGGGCCAACGCCCCGCCCGGCGCGGTCGCGGCCTTCACGATCCTCGCGGTGATGGGACTCTGGGGAGCACAGGGCCTGGTGGCCGGAATCCCGCTCGATGCGGCCACCTGGCTGGCCTTCGGCCTGGCCGCCACGGCAGTTGCTCAGAGGAGTCAGGTAGCTGCTCAGGGAAAATGGGGCGGATGAAGGCACTCGTCACCGGCGGAGCCGGGTTCATCGGCTCGAATCTCGTGGACGCGCTCATCGAGCGCGGAGACGACGTGCGCGTGCTGGACAATTTCTCGACCGGCAACCGGGCAAATCTCGAGGGCCTCGAAATCGAGGTCGTCGAGGGCGAGCTCCGCTCCTACGAACGCGTGCATGCCGCGATGCGCGGGATCGAGGTCGTCTACCACCTCGGCGCGCTCGGCTCCGTTCTGCGTTCAGTGCAGGATCCGCTGACGTCGAGCGCCGTCAACGTCGAAGGCACGCTCAACGTGCTGCTCGCCGCGCGCGACGAAGGCGTGCGGCGGGTGATCTTCTCGTCCTCGACTTCCGTGTACGGCCTCAACCGTGAGCTACCGACCGCGGAGACGACCCCGCCCGACCCGATCTCGCCGTACGGAGTTGCGAAGCTCGCCGCCGAGCGGTACTGCATCAGCTTCAGTCGCGTCTACGAGTCGTTCGAGACGGTCGTGCTTCGCTACTTCAACGTCTTCGGCCCGCGGCAGAGCCCGCACTCGCAGTACGCCGCCGTCGTGCCGCTCTTCATCGCCGCGATCGATCGAGGCGAGCCGGTCACAATCCACGGAGACGGCGAGCAGTCCCGCGACTTCACCTACGTCACGAACGTCGTGGACGCGACGATTCGCGCAGCGGAGGCGACGGGGGCAACCGGACGTGCCTTCAACGTCGCCGCAGGCTCGCCGGCGACCGTGAACGACGTTGCCGACACGATCGGCGTTCTTCTCGGCAAACCGGTCGAGAAGCGCTTCGAGCCGCCTCGGCCCGGAGACATCCGTGACTCCTGGGCCGACATCTCGGCCGCACGCGAGGTTCTCGGATACGAGCCGCGGGTCGACCTCGCCGCCGGGCTGGAGCTCACGGCTGAGGCCATCGTTGCCGCGGTCTGACAAACCCGTCAAGATCCTGCGCGTCATCGCCCGGCTCAATATGGGCGGCCCGGCGCTGCACGTCGCCTATCTCACGGAGGGATTGAGAAAGCGTGGCTACGAGACGACGCTCGTGGCCGGTTCCCTTGCGCGCGGCGAGGACTCGATGGCCTTCGTCGCCGACGCGCACGGCGTCGAGATCGTCCACATCGACGAGCTCGGGCGCGAGATCTCGCCGCTACGGGATCTCGCCGCGACGATCCGGCTGGCGCGACTGATCCGAAAGGAACGGCCGCAGATCCTGCATACGCACACGGCCAAGGCCGGAACCGTCGGGCGCGTGGCCGCGCTGCTCGCAGGGTCTCGGCGGCCGCCGATCGTCGTCCACACCTTCCACGGCCACGTGCTCCGCGGGTACTTCGGCCCGGTTCGCTCGTTGGCCTTCCGGCTGCTCGAGCGCTGGCTCGCCTCTCGTTCGACAGCTCTGATCGCAGTCAGCCCGCAGGTGCGTGACGATCTCGTCGGCCTGGGCGTCGCGCCCCGCGAGCGCTTCGTGGTGATCCGGCTCGGCATCGAGCTCGACGAACGCGTTTCCGGCGAACAGAACGGTCGTGCCGAGGGCCGCCGCTACCTCGGCATCTCCGACGACCGGTTCGCCGTCGGCTGGATCGGGCGCATGACGGCGGTGAAACGCACCGACGACGTGCTGGTCGCGTTCAAGGAGCTCCGCGACGGCGGCGTCGACGCAATGCTCTGCATGGTCGGAGACGGACCCGACCGCCTTCAGCTCGAGCGGCGGGCGCACGAGCTCGGGATCATGCGTGAGGTTCTCTTCCTCGGCTACCAGGAGGAGGTCGCTTCCTTCTATGCCGCATTCGATGCCCTCGTCCTGCCGTCCAGCAACGAGGGAACTCCGGTCAGCGTGATCGAAGCGCTCGCGGCCGAACGCCCCGTCGTGGCCACACGCGTCGGCGGAGTCCCGGACGTCGTGCGCGACGGCGAGGACGGCTTCCTCGTCGAGGCGGGCGAAACCGGCGATCTCGCCGACCGGCTCGAACAGCTCGCACGCGATCCGGAGCTCCGCAAGCGCATGGGGCGCCTGGGACGCGAGCGGGTCCTACCGCGTTACGCGGTCGAGCGCCTCGTCGAGGACGTCGACGAGCTCTATCGGTCGCTGCTCAGTGCGGCAGACGTGCGAAGGCGCTGAACGCCGGCTTCTTCTTGCCAGCGGCGGTGAGGAAACCGGACTGCCAGCCGATGCCGATGTTCGTATCGTCGCGCAGCATGAACCAGACCATCAGGTCGATCCGCGGATTGGCCCGGGCGATCGCGTAGGACTGGCGCACGTACGCCGCCTGGCGGGCAAGGGACACGCCGAAGACCCGATCGGGCGGAGTCTGCCACGCGTACTCGGTGATCCAGATCCGCTTCTTCCCCCAGAGCTTGTTGACGAGAGCGATGAGCTTGTTGATGTTCCCAAGTGTCACCGCGTTACCACGGGGCTTCGATGCGGGCGTCTCGCTCGGACTGCCGTAGTACGGATTGTGTGCGTAAGCATCGAGATTCCGTAGCCCGGCACGTTTTGTCAGCGTCATGAAGGCGAGGGGCGACAAGGAGGGCCGCGACGAGCGCGGTGCGTTGTTGCCACGCGGGCCGGTCACACCGCAGGCGACCTTCTCGCCAGCGAAGTTGGTGAAGTGGACGCCCTGCCAGACCGCAGTGCAGATGCGCGCGTACGAACGCGGACTGACGAATCGCCCGCCCGACGTCTGCTCCAGCCAGATTGGGTTGCTCGGCTCGTTCCACGCTGTCCAATACCGCACTGCAGGCAGGTAGACCTCGTCGAAGTCGTCCGTGTTCGGAACGTAGTGACCGCTGTAGCGCGTCGCCGCGGCGTACGAGAAGTTGCGCAGGTCCGTGTAGTTCGACGGCGGCACGTTTTTCGCCTTGCCACCGTTTGCCCATGACGGCGTGAACAGGACGCTGAGCATCGCCTGCATGCCGTACTGACCGGCATACCGAATGGCGCGGTCATAGACCGTCCAATCGTAGGCCGGGTCCGCCGGATCCTGCGGGTGCGCCGGACGCCGCTTCGCGACCTCGTTCCAGTTGAGGTTGATCCGAATGATCTGGGTGCGCAGGCTCTTCAGCGTGCTGAAGGTGAACTGCGGATTCCCATGCAGCGTCATCGCATCGTCCTGAATACCGACGAGCATGTGCTGCTTCGCCTGCGCGGCGGGCACGGCGAGACCTGCAGCGACGAGAACGATCGCCGCCGCGACCCCCATACGCCTACGCAACGACCGGCTCCCGTCCGAAGCTCGGAAGCATGCGTTGCAGACCCTCTTCCAGCTGAATCTTGGGCTCCCAGCCGAGCAGCTGGCGCGCGCGGGTGATGTCCGGCTGCCGGACCTGCGGGTCGTCCACCGGCAGAGCCTCGTAGACGAGCTCACTCTTCGAGCCGGTGATCCGCAGGACGACCTCGGCCAGCTCGTTGAGCGTGAACTCGGCGGGATTGCCGAGGTTCACGGGCAAGTGCTCACCGGACTCCGCCAAGGCAACGAGCCCACGAATGAGGTCGTCGACGTAACAGAAGCTCCGGGTCTGGGTGCCGTCCCCGAACACAGTCAGGGGCTTGCCCTCTAGGGCCTGTCTCACAAACGTCGGAACCGCACGTCCGTCGCTGGGGCGCATGCGGGGCCCATAAGTGTTGAAGATCCTGGCGATCGACGTGTCCACGCCCTGCTGGGTGTGGTACGCCACCGCCATCGCCTCCGAGTACCGCTTCGCCTCGTCGTAGACGCCACGAGGGCCGATCGGGTTGACGTTCCCCCAGTAGGTCTCCGGCTGGGGATGCACCTGCGGGTCGCCGTAGACCTCGCTCGTCGAGGCCAGCAGGAATCGTGCGCGCTTGAACTTCGCGAGCCCGAGCGCGTTGTGCGTCCCGTAGGAACCGACCTTCAGCGAGTGCAGCGGCATCCGCAAGTAGTCGATCGGGCTGGCGAGGGCCGCAAGGTGGAAGACGACGTCGACGGGCTCGGGGATGTCCAGGTGCAGCGTCACGTCCTGATTGATGAAGAGGAACTCGTCCCCCCGCAGGTGCTCCACGTTCTGGAGCGATCCCGTGTCCAGGTTGTCGATGCAGATGACGCGATACCCCTTCGAGACGAGGTGATCGCAGAGATGGGAACCGAGAAACCCGGCCCCGCCAGTCACGACGGCCGTAGGCATCGGCGGGATGCTACCGGGGGGCTTGGAAGGCTTGGCGCAATCCTTACGGGGCCCTTACAGAAGCCGCCGCCGGCACCCGGGCCGCGGACATCCTCCGGCTGAGCCAGCGGTTAATCTAGACCGTTCTGGACGACCTTACCGTGAAGATCTTCGCCGACGGGGCCGACCTCGATGGCATTCTCTCGCTCGCCGAGGACCCACGCATCTCCGGCTTTACGACGAACCCCACGCTGATGTGGAAGGCCGGTCTGATCGACTACGCGAACTTCGCGCAGCGCCTGCTCGAGCGGATTACGACGCACCCGATCTCGTTCGAGGTCTTCGCCGACGACGCCGGCGAGATGCGGCGCCAGGCACGGATCATCGCGTCGTGGGGCCCGAACGTCTACGTGAAGATCCCGGTCACGACAACTGCGGGCGAGTCGATGGCGCCACTCGTCAGGGAGCTCTCCGAGGGCGGCGTGCAGATCAACGTCACGGCGCTGTTCACCACGGCCCAGGTCGAGCTGATCACGGCGGCACTCAAAGACGGCGCGCCGTCCTCCGTCTCAGTCTTCGCCGGACGGATCGCCGATGCCGGCATCGACCCGCTCGCGATCATGTCGAAGTCGCTGGACGTGCTGTCGGAGGCGCCCCGCTCCGAGCTGATCTGGGCCTCGCCGCGTGAGATCCTCAACGTCGTCCAGGCCGATCAGATCGGCTGTCACATCATCACTCTGACTCAGGACCTCCTGCCCAAGCTCGACTCGCTCGGGAAGGATCTCGACCAGTTCTCCCTCGAAACGGTCCAGATGTTCCATCGCGACGCGCACAACGCCGGCTTCGTTCTCTAGCGCCCGCTCACCGACGCCCGGTCCGCGACGCCGTCGTTCCACTCTGGCGATCGCATGCCGCAGGCCTGATCCGACGAAGTGGCCAGACTACGAGGGTGCAATCGCACCAGGACGACTGGGACCGGCACTGGGCGGACTTCGCGCAGGCGAACGACAGTAATCCCGCGCAGGCCTACCGGCAGAAGTTGGTCCTCGACCTGCTCCGCGAGAGCGGTCGCGGTGAGCGCATCCTGGACATCGGCTCAGGCACCGGCGCGCTCGCCGCGGAGTTGCACCGCTTCTTCCCGAGAGCGGAGATCGTCGGCATCGAACTGAGCCGCGAGGGAGTCGAACGCTCACGGATCACCGTCCCGAGCGCGACTTTCGTCCAGCGTGATCTCCTCCGCGCGGACGACATCGACTCGCGGCTCCAGGGCTGGGCGACCGCCGCGGTCTGCTCGGAGGTGCTCGAGCACGTCGACGACCCGGTGCGTCTTCTCCGAGGAGCCGTCCCCTACCTGGCTCCCGGCTGCCGTGTCATTGTCACCGTGCCCGGCGGTCCGATGTCCGCTTTCGATCGCAGCATCGGCCACCGGCGCCACTTTACGCCCTCGACCCTGACGGGCCTGCTCGCCGAGTCCGGGCTGCATGTGGAGCGAGCGCAGCGCGCCGGGTTTCCGTTCTTCAACCTGTACCGGTTGACGGTGATCGCGCGCGGGCGACGGGTCACGCGCGACCTGCACGGGAACAGCCCCACGGCCGCGGCGGCGATGTCGGCCTTCGATCGGCTCTTTCGCTTCAACCTGCCGGGGTCACCCTTCGGCTGGCAGATCGTGGCGGTCGCGACGCGCCCGTGAAGGTGATCAAGGCCACACCGACGCCGCTCGTTCGCACGGTGTTGCTCCTCGGCTCGGCCGCACTTGCCGCCGCCACCTGCGCGCTCGTCTGGGCGCAGCTTCCACACGCGCTGAACGTGCGGACCGACATCGTCGGCTACCCGGAGGCGGCGGATTTCAACATCGAGCGCTACTTCTGGGCGTACGGGCTCGTCGCGGGTCTCTTTCCGTTCCTGACGCTCGGCCTCTACCTCGTCCTCCGACGCACCGTCGCGCCGGGCCACGCACAGCCGCTCGGGCTGATCGACCTGCTTGACGAGCGGGCCCCCAGCGCGAGCGGCGATCGCGTGAGCCTCGCGACGTGCGCCGGAGCGATTCTCCTCGTCGGTGTGACGATCGGCTTCGAGGCGGCCGTCGGCGGCGGCTGGCAAGACTACGGCGGAATCGTTCTCACCCTCGCCGCCACCGGCTACGGGTTGGTGGTCGCCCTGATCGCAGCCTTGGTCATTTCGGCAGGCCCGTTTCGCGGAGCCGATCTGGCAGCGGCCCTTTCGGCGGTGAACGCCGCGCTCGGAACGCTGACTGTCCTGGGCCTCGCGTGGGTCTCGTCCGGAACGAAAGTGACCGTGTCTGCGGACGGAACCGTGCATCACTACCCATGGTTCCCCTGGTGGCTCGGCGCCGTGATCACCGTTGCTCTGCTAGCCGTGGTCATCCGGTCTCTGCGGTCCACCGTCGCGCACCGTGTCGAGCGGCGCGTGCTGCTGTACGTGATCTCGCCGATCCTGCTCTTTGTCTTCCTCGCGGTCCTCCCCGGAGCTCAGCTCTACATGGACAGCTTTCACGAAGGCGAACAGCTTGGGGCAGCCCACCTCACTGCGGCGGGGCGCTTCCCATGGCGGGACCTGCTGTACATCCACGGCCTGCTCGGCGACGTCTTTCAGCCGCTTCTGAACATGCAGGTCTTCGGCGACACGCGCTGGGGGAACCTGGCCGGCGACGCGGTGATCGCGAGGCCGCTCACGTGGGTGGCGCTCTTCCTGCTCTGCACCTACCTCTTCCGCGACAACTGGCTCTTCCTGGTCGCGACGCAGGTGGCGATCGTGACCGGCTGGATCTACGCGATCCAGACGCGCCTGTTCCTCGTGCCGATCGTGACTCTGCTGCTCGCGTTGCTCCTGCGCCGGGCGACGTGGCCGCGTGCGATCGCGTTCACCACGCTCCTCCTCGTCCAGACCGTGCTGACCCCCGAGGCGAGCTACATGGTCCCCGCGTACCTGGCTGCGGTCGTCCTGTTCGAGATCGTGCACCGCCCAGGGTTCACGCGGACGGTTCGGTGTGCGGTAACCACCGGCGTGCTCGGCGTCGCGTGGATCGTCTTCCTCGCTTCCCAGCATGCGCTGGACGACTTCATCTTCTACTACCGCACCTTTGCTCCCGGCCACGAGCTCACCGGCGGTTTGACCGTCGCGCTCGGAGAAGGCCAGGCGCCTACGATCTTCGGGGGGCATCTGTATTACGTCTTCGCAGCCGCCGCTCCGGTCGTGCTCGTCCTGCTCACGATCTGGTACTTCGCTGCGCGGGCGCCGAACGCGCAGGCGATCCCGGTCGACGACTGGGTGATGGGGGCGACTGCGGTGCTCGTCGGCCTGTACTACGTGAAGTTCATCAGCCGAACGGATCACGTCTACCAGACGCTCGCGATCACGCTGCCCCTGTTGTTCTATGCGATCTACCGCGTCGTCTCGGCCGCAGAGGCGTGGCTTGCAGCGCGGCACCTGCACTGGCTGCCACCGCGGCACACGGTGACGCTCCCGCTCCTCGTGATCCTACTGCTCACCGCACCGACCGGGCTGCTGACGCTCACACGCGCCGTGCCGTCGCATCTGGCGGCCTACTCACCGGCGGAGCCGCCGATCGCGCGCGTGGGCTACGTGCTCAACCCCGTACCGCTCTTTCGATCGGTCGCGCCCGCGCCGCCGAAAGAGGTGGGACCGAGCCTGCCCGGCGACCTCGGCGCGATCATGCGCGCCTACGTCCGTCCCGGCGAGCACATTTTCGACTTCTCGAACAACCCGGGCCTCTTCTGGTACGTGCTCCGGCTCGATCCGGCGACGCGGTACTACCACGTGAGCATGGCGATCCGGCAGGCGACGCAGCACGACCTCATCCGCGAGCTCCGCAAGGCTACTCCGAGGATCACCGTCTTTTCGAGCGAGTGGCTTGGCCTCCCGTCCTGGGACGGAATCTCGAACGAGGTGCGCCACTACGACGTCAGCCGCTATCTGCTCGACCACTACCACCCGCTGCTCTACTCGCACGGCTTCGTCGTCTTCGTCCGGAACGGAGCGCGGGTGCCCCCGGTCTCGAGCCTGACCGGCAAGCTCGCCGAGCCGGCACAGACGAACGGCCTCTACTTCCGCACGTTCCCGTGCGACTGGGGCTACACGCCGGACTTCCTGAGCATTCACCCGCAGTCGACCACCGGCGCGCGTACGCTCGAGGGGACGAGCGTGGTGCAGATTCCGGAGGACCATGCGCGCTACGGCTGGCTCGAAGTCATGGGTTCACGACCGTTTGGCCGCACGCTTTTCGAGCTGTCCGACCGCAAGGCGAACGGCGACGACGGGCACGCGATCCGCTTCAGGACACGCGGGGGCACGGACCACGTGCGCATTCAGATCGGCTCTTGCAGCCAGTGGCACGGTTACCGCAGCCGCACGCTGTACCTCCGCACGGATCCACCTCAGGCGCTGCGTGCGGTCCGGCTGATTCCCTGAGCCTTACTGCCGCAGGATCCAGTCGGCTGCCTCGCCGAGGTCGCTCACCGTCGCGTCGGGCTGCGACATGAGCTCTTCGTCGTAGCTTCGGTCGACGAAGACCGCGCGGCACCCGGCACGGTGCGCGGCTTCGACGTCTCGCCAGCGATCGCCGACGAGAAAGCTCGCCGTGAGGTCGATGCCGAAACGGCGGGCGGCGGCAAGAACCATCCCAGGCTGCGGCTTGCGGCAGTCGCAACCGTCCGCATCGTCGTGCATGCACACGGCGATGTCATCGAGCGGCAGGGCCTGCGCAAGTTCGAGATGCATCGCTTCAACCACCTCGGAAGTGAGGCTCCCACGCGCGACGTCGGGTTGGTTAGTGACGACGATCAGCAGGAAGCCGGCGTCACGCAGGCGCGCGCACGCCTCCGCAACTCCAGAGAGAAGCTCGAGCTCGTCGACGCTCGGCGCAGGCCGCGGCACACCGTCCAAGACTTTCGTCTCGACTAGGACCCCGTCACGGTCGAGGAAGACTGCCCGGCTCACACTGACCGGCGCGCCCGCGTCTCCGAGACGAGCTCGTCGAGCGACTCTCGTAGGGCGTCGCGCGTCGAGCGCGAGCACTTCCAGCCGAGGGTCTCGATCTTCTCTATCTGCAGCCGGACGACCGGAACGTCACCGCGCCAGCCGCGGTCCCCGCCCGCGTAGTCGTACTCCACCGCATCAGGGCTCAACCCCACTGCCTCGGCGGCGAGGTCCGCGATCTCGGCGACGGTGATCTCGTCCCCAGTCGCGACGTTGTAGACGTCGTAGGCGTTAGAGCCTGCGCCATCCGCCAGCAACACGGCGTCGACGACATCGAGCACGTGGATGTACGACTTGCGCTGCGATCCGTCGCCGAGAATGCGTAGTCGAGACGGGTCGGCGAGCAGGGAACGGACGAAGTCGAAACCGACACCGTGGGTCTGGCGCGGGCCGACGACGTTGCCGAACCGGAACGCTCGTCCCTGGAAGCCGAACATCGCCGCGTACGCCGAGATCAGCGTCTCGCCGGCGAGCTTGCTCGCGCCGTAGGTCGAGATCGGCAGCAGCGGCCCCCAGTCCTCGTCGATCGCGGTCTCACCCAGGTCGCCGTACACGCCGCTGCCGGACGCGTAAAGGATCCGCGGCGTCTCCGTCACACGCATCGCCTCGACGACGTTCTGGGTCAGAACAGTTCCCTGGTCGAAGTCGATCGTCGGCTCGACGGCCGCTCGTGCGATATCCGGGTTCGACGCGAGGTGAATCACGGCGTCGTGACCGCGCATGACGGCCGTGAGCGTGTCGAGGTCGCCGACGTCTGCTCGTTGCGCGACCAGGCGATCGTCGTCGCTGTGCTGCTCGAGGTGCCACTCCCGACCCGAGGAGAAGTTGTCGTAGACCGTGACGCTGGCGGCTCCTCCGCTACCGAGCAACCGATCGACGAAGTGGCTACCGAGGAAGCCGGCGCCGCCGACGACGAGCCAGCGCTCGCCCGCGGTCATCCCCGCGACTCCCACACGGGTGCGCTCTGCTGCAGCGCCGGATGGGAGACGAGGAGGTGGCAGATGACGGACGCGAGGCCCTCGGTGTGCGGTGTAACGTGTTCGGCCACTAGCGGCGGGATCACCACGCTCGCATCAGCCGCCTTCTTCGCGTAGCCACCGTCACGTCCCACGATCGCGAAGACGCGCGCACCGGCTCCGCGGGCATAGTCGATGGCCGCAATGAGATTGCCGGAGAGCTTCGTCTCGACGCTGCCGCCGCCAACCGAGAGCACGAGCACAGCGTCGCCGTTGCCGAGCCGCGAGCCTTTGAGCCACTCGACGTACGCGGTCTCCCAGCCGTCGTCGTTCACGCGCGCGGTCAGCTCCGAGACGTTGTCCGTCGGCGCGTAGGTCTCGAAACCGCACAGCTTGCGGAAGTCGTTGACCGCGTGGCCCGCATGCGCGGCCGATCCGCCGACGCCGAGCACGAAGAGACGGCCTCCTCCGTCTCTGACCTCGCCGAGACCGGCCGCGACGCGCTCGACCGTGTCAGCATCGAGCTCGCTGACGATCCGGCCGGTCTCGTCCAGATACCGCTCGGAGAAGCTCATCTCGGGACCTTGCAGACGGCGAAGCTGTTGAGGCCGAACTTGTGCTTGTAGCACTCGATGTCCGCCGGCCGAAAGCCCGCTTCGACAAGCAAAGGCCAGAGGTCGCCCGGGTCGTAGTAGGTCTTGTGGTCTCGGATCTCCTCGGTCGGGCTGAGGCCGAGCCGCGCGGACAGCTCGAGGTACCGCTTGCCGCGCCAACTCGGGACGTTGACGAGGCAGACCCCTCCGGGTGCGGCGACCCGCCGAAGCTCGCGAAGCAGTGAGGCCGGATCCCAGAGATGCTCGAGTACCGACATCGAGAGCACGACGTCGAGCGAGTCCTCACTGATCGCGTCGAGAGCATCGGGAAGCTTCCCCTCGATCGCGGTCACACGGCGATCCTCCTTCAGATCCGGCGCCAGTGCGAGATCGACGAGCGTCGCATGGCCGACCTCGTCGAGGACTGAGCGGGCGAACCGGGCGTCGTAGCCGCAGCCGAAGTCGCCGATCGCCTTGCCGGCGAAGCTCGGGACGTGCTTCCTAAGTGCCCGTCCCGACAGCCAGACGCCCAAGCGGTCGACCGGGGTCAGCCGCCGGTGCTGGCCGTACGCGCCACTGCGCTCCGTCACGTCAGCGCTTGACGACGAGACCATGGCCGTTGAGGTTGTGGATGACCGTGCGGTCGCCGAGCAACCGCTGCTCATCGACGAACTTCGTCACGCCGGGACACGCCGGAAAGCCGTAGTCGTCGAAGACGACCATTCCGCCAAGCTCGAGCCGTGGCCAGACCCAGTCGAAGACGTCCTTCGCGGAGCGGTAGACGTCGACGTCGCAGTGACAGAGCTTTAAGCGGCTGTCCGCGATCTGACCTGCCGTCTCGTCCGGAAAGACGCCCTGCAGGAGCTCGACGTTCGTCGTGCCGAGCGCAGCGACCAGCGCCGCGACCGTTTCCCGCGAGGCGTCGTCGTGCTTACCGTCGCGGTAGTACGTGTCGACGTCACCGGTCTTGACGACTCCCGCCCACGTGTCGCAGAGGTACACCGGCTCGTCCAGTCCGAGCGATGCAGCGCGTCTGGCCATCAGGACGCCCGTGCCACCGCGCCAGACCCCGACCTCGAGAATGGCACCCGGCACGTCGCGGAGCTCGCCGACGAGGCTCCACAGCTCGTAGCAGCGCCAGACGTCGACGAGCGTGTTTTGCCTGACCGCTTCGTACGCGCGGCGGAACTCGCCGTCCGCCTGCCACGGCGCGTACGTCGAGAGCGGGAACGCCATCTCGTGCGCGCCCGAACGCATCGCCTCGCTGCGAAACAACGGCAGGGCGATCCCTTTGGCGATCGAGTGCGCGGACTGGCGCGCGAGCCGACCGTAGTACTTGACGTAAGAGGAAGCCAACGCGTCAGCCGCTACGCGGCATCGAGGGACGGCCGCGCGTCGTCGCTACGACTGTGCCGTGCAGCAGCAGCGTGAAGACGAACAGCTGGGCGCCGAGGATCGCGAGCGCAACGCCGGTGACCGCGAGATGGTTCGGCAGGGCGTCCGACTGCTCGAGTGCAAGGCCGTTGCCGATGTAGGTCGCAACGAGCGGAATGGCGCAGGCGATCCCGAGCAGCACGAGTGCAACGGAGAGCAGCACGGTGCGCGTGTATGGGAAGACGCTCAGCCAGCGCCGCTTCTCGCGTCCGGTGTAGTCGAAGAGCACGCGCGCAATGCAGCCGAGGAAGAACGCCTGCGCGCCGGCTGCCAGCAAGGCGACACCGAGGAACTGCCAGTTGAGCGAGAGACCGAGACCGCCCAGCTGGATGTTGCCGAAGCTGAGCAGCACGGTCAGCAGCAGCCCGAGCACCATCAGCACGAGCCCGGGCTTGTAGACGAAGAAACCGGAGCCGTACACGAACATCGCGCGCAGGTTGATCCACGCCGCCTGCCAGGGCGAGAACCAACCGGAGCGCTTGTGATGGCTCAACCGTCCTTCCCGGTCCTTGAGGAAGGTCACGGGCACCTCGGCGGTGCGCAGCTCCATCTGCACCGACTTGAGCGTCATCTCTGATGCGTACTCCCATGATTCGGAATGCAGATCCATGCGTGCGAGCGCATCGCGGGTGATGCCCCTCATACCGCAATGGATGTCCGAGAACTCGCTCCCGAAGACACGGTTGAGGATCCACGTCGTGACCGGAGTGCCAAGATAGCGGTGCAACGCAGGCATCGACCCGGGCTCGATCGACCCGCGCCAGCGCGAGCCCATCACGAACTCGAAGCCTTCGTGGAAGCGCTCGACGAACGGCGTCAGCCGCCTGAAGTCGTACGTGCAATCGGCGTCTCCCATGAGGACGTAGCTGCCCCGTACGTAGGGCAGGGCGTCGATGTAGGCCCGGCCGAGACCGCGTTTCGGAGTCTTCAGGACTCTGGCGCCGTGCTCGAGGGCGATCTCTGTGGTGCGATCCTCCGAGCTGTCGACGATGAGGACCTCTCCGGCGATCCCTGCCTGAGCAAGGCCCTGCTTGCACCAGTCGACGAACTCGCCCACGGTCAGCTCCTCGTTCAGGGCGGGGATCACGATCGAGAGCTCAGGCTCGGCGACGTCTGCTTCGGGGACGAAAAGCGTGACGTCGCCATCCTCGGCCAGATCCGGTGCCGTTACGATCTCGTGCTCCAGCCGCGCCACGCGGACAGTTAACCAGCCCATGCTGATAACCCGTACACCGCTCCGGATCTCCATCGGCGGCGGCGGAACCGACCTCGCCTCGTACTACTCACGGCACGGCGGCTTCGTCATCTCGGCCGCGATCGACCGGCACGTCTATATCGCCGTGAACCGCACGTTCACTGACGACTACTTTCTCAAGTACGCCGCGCTCGAGCGCGTGAAGCAGATCGACGAGATCGATCATCCGATCATCCGGACCGCACTCCAGCAACACCCGATCGGCCCGTCACTGGAGATCGTCAGCGTCGCCGACATTCCCGCCGGGACGGGTCTAGGCTCCTCCGGGACGTTCACGGTAGGCCTCCTGCGGGCGTTGCACGCATACAAGCGCGAACCTGTGACCCCGGGGGACCTCGCCGAGGAGGCGTGCCACATCGAGATCGACCTTCTCGACCGGCCGGCCGGCAAGCAGGACCAGTACATCGCGTCGTTCGGCGGGATCACGTGCTTCGAGATCGAGCAGGACGGCCGCGTGCACGTGTCGCCGCTCAGCATCAGCACTCCCACGCTGCACGATCTCGAGGAACATCTGCTGATGTTCTTCACGGGATACTCGCGCCGCGCGGAGGAGCTGCTCGACGACCAGCGGGACCGCACCGAGTCGGGAGACGAGGGCATGATCGATGCGCTCCGCGCCGTCGAAGAGGTCGGCGTCCAGATCCGCACCGCGCTCGAGGCGGGCGACACCGGCGCGTTCGGCGGTTTGATGCACGAGCACTGGATGCGAAAGCGCGAGCGCTCGAAGGGGATGTCCCGCCCGGAGATCGACGAGGCCTACGACGCGGCGCGGGCCAACGGCGCGCTCGGCGGCAAGCTCACCGGCGCGGGCGGCGGCGGTTTTCTCGTCGTCTACGCATCGGATCCGACGTCGGTGCGCATGAAGATGGCTGAGCTCGGGCTACCGGAGGTTCGGTTCGGCTTCGACCACGACGGCTCGACACTGCTCGTCCGTGAGTGAGTGCGTCATCCTTGCCGGTGGCGTCGCGTCGAGGCTCGGCGCGCAGGCGGGCGAGCTGCCGAAGACACTCGTGCCCGTTGCAGGCCGCCCGTTCGCCGACCATCAGCTGACGTGGCTCGCGGAGCAGAGCGTCGAGGAGGTCGTGTACTGCATCGCGTACCGCGGCGACCAGATCCGCGAATACGTCGGTGACGGCTCGGGCTGGGGTCTGTCCGTCACGTATGTCGACGAGGGGACGAACCTTCGCGGTACCGGCGGTGCGCTTCGCCTCGCGTACGACGAAGGGGCGCTCGGCGGAAGTTTCGCCGTGTTGTACGGCGACGCATACTTGCGCCTCGACTTGCCAAGGGTCTTCCACACGTTCGAGTCGTCGGGCCAACCGGCACTGATGACAGTCCTCCGAAACGAGGGACGGTGGGACAAGAGCAACGCGGACTTCGACGGTAAACGCGTGACGCATTACTCGAAGTCACAAGGCGAGTTCGAGTGGATCGACTACGGGCTCCTCGTGCTCGAGCGTGACGTCGTCGCCGAGATCCCGGCCGACCAGCCGTCCAACCTGGCGGATCTCCTCACGCGATTGAGCGAGGAGGGACGCCTCGCCGGCTTCGCGACGAAGGAACGCTTCTACGAGATCGGCTCGCCGTCGGGCCTCGCGGAGCTCGAGGCCTTCCTCACGACCTAGTCGCTCTGAGCCACTAGGTCGTTTCAGCGCAGGGTTCGCTGCCACGAGGGGTCGTACGGGAGCATGGCGAAAGGCACGACTCCAATCACGACGCTCAGAGCAATGGCCGCGAGCGCGTAGCTCTTCGGCGCTCTCAGTCGGTACGCCTCTACGAGACCGAAGATGCTGAGGACGGGCAGATGAGACCCACCAGCGGGGAGATCAGTCCGAAGGCCCGAAACGTAAAGAAGACGCCGTCTGCGATCACGTCAAAGACCAGCGCCCACACACCCCAGAACGCGAGGATGCCCAAAGTCAGGCGGGGCATCGAGACTCACAGGCTGCTGGTTGGACTCCGACTTGATCGACGCGTCGCGCGCCGGGCTTGAGACGAGCTACCGCGCTTGGAGTTCGGCTCAGCGCAGGTCTTTGTTCGACTCCATGTCGAACCACATGGCGAAAAGCGTGAACTGCGACCCGAAGATCAACAACAGCGCAACCAGCACGACGGTGCCCACGGACACGGCGTTGCCCATGAGCCGCAGGACTACCTCCGCGATGCCGAGCCCGAGGCCGAGCAGCGTCATCAGGAAGCCGAATGCGTAGAAGAAGACGAGGGGGTGGAAGTCGCGGATCACGTACTTCTCCCTCATCCGCCAGAAGAAGCCTTTCACGAGCAGCCACGAGATGCGCGGGATGACCTTGCGGATCTTGATGCCGGACTGCTCGCCTACCCCATAGACCGGGCGTGAGGGAATGTCGCGCACGCGGGCGTTCCACACGTTCAGGTGCACGAGCATGTCGTTCGGCATCCCGTAGCCGGGATAGATGCGGTCGAGGTCGAGCTGCTCGAGCATCTCCTTGCTCGCC
>Ga0068865_100000389_pt1 | contig 24391 bp, 24 predicted proteins | sample KBSMisM12_FD_75293 | JGI IMG/M metagenome (GOLD analysis project Ga0068865, IMG submission 75293) | Miscanthus rhizosphere microbial communities from Kellogg Biological Station, Michigan, USA - KBS Miscanthus M1-2 | ecosystem: Host-associated > Plants > Roots > Rhizosphere > Soil ...
CCCGAGTACGCCATGGAGTTCTCGTCGCTGAACCCCTCGCTGAAGGTCTTCCTGTCGCGCGCCATCACCGGCGGCACGGGCGAGGACCTGGTGGAGAAACAGAACGCCGAGCAGGGCCAGATGCCGATCGTCGAGGATGAGGCCGGCGTTTACGGCTACATCGGCGAGAACCGCCACATGGTGGACTGCTTCCGGTACAGTAAGACACCTATCGAAACGTTCGTGGACGGGGTGGAGGTCACCAAGATGGTCATGGCGCTCTACAAGTCCGCCGAGACGGGCGCCGTCGTCCGCTTCCCCGATCCCGACCTCGAAACCTATGTGCCGCTTCCCGCGCGGACTGGAGCCTGAGCATGGCGGCTGAACCCTATGACGTGATCATCGTCGGCTCCGGCGCCGGCGGAGGCATGAGCGCCTACAGCCTGACCAAGGCGGGACTGAAGGTGCTGATGCTGGAGGCTGGGCGCCACTACGACCCGGTCACCGAGACCCCGATGTTCAACATCAACGCCGAGGCGCCGCTGCGGGGCGTCGGCACGCCGGACAAGCCGTTCGGCTTCTACGACGCCACCGTCGACGGCGGCTGGCAGGTGCCCAACGAACCCTACACGGTGGCCGAGGGCTCCGAGCCCTTCATCTGGTGGCGGCCGCGGATGCTGGGCGGGCGGACGAACCACTGGGGCCGGATCGCCCTGAGGTTCGGGCCGTTGGACTTCAAGCCGCGCGCCCGCGACGGCCTGGGCTACGACTGGCCGATCACCTACGACGACCTCGCGCCCTGGTACGACAAGACCGAGCGGCTGATCGGGGTTTCCGGCGCCGCCCCGCCGCGGGGCCTGACCAACACGCCGGACTCGCCCCCCGGCTGCCTGATGGAGAACGCCCCGCCGCGGGCCTTCGAGATCTTCTACGAGCGCGCCTTCCGCAAGATGGGCATCCCGGTGATCCCGATGCACGGCGCCGTCGTCACCGGTCAGATGGAGGGGCGCAACAGCTGCGTCTTCGCCACGCCCTGCGGGCGCGGCTGCGCGATCGGCGCGAACTTCCAGTCGACCACGGTGCTGCTCCCGCCGGCCATGGCGACAGGCAATCTCACCATCCGGCCGGACGCCCTGGTCTACGAGGTCGAGGTCGACGCGGGCGGCAAGGCCAAGGGCGTCAGCTTCGTCGACCGCAAGACCGGCGAGCATCACTCGGCGCAGGCCCGGGCGGTGGTCCTGGCGGCCGGCTCCGGCGAGACCGCCCGCATCCTGCTCAACTCCAAGAGCGCGAAGTTCCCCGACGGGCTTTCCAACACCCACGGCATGGTCGGCCGCTACCTGATGGACTCCGTGGGCCTGGGCGTGCGCGGCCAGTTCCCGGGGCTGGAGGGCCTGCCGCCCACCAACGACGACGGCCAGGGGACCGAGCACACCTACGTGCCGTGGTGGGGCTACGACAAGCACAAGGAGCTGGGCTTCCCGCGCGGCTATCACATCGAGATCGGCGGCGGGCGCGGCATGCCGTCGATGGGCCTGGCCGGCCTGCTCGGCAAGGACGACATGAGCGTCGGCAACGATCTGCGGGCCAACCTGCGCCAGAAGTTCGGCTCGACCATCGGCTTCAACGGCCGCGGCGAGATGATCCCCAACGACGACTGCTACTGCGAGCTCGACCCGAGCGTGAAGGACAAGTGGGGCATCCCGGTCCTGCGCTTCCATTGGAAGTGGGGCGAGAGCGAAACCCGCCAGGCCGCCCACATGGTCAAGACCTTCACCGAGGTGATCGAGATGCTGGGCGGCAAGACGCTCGGCAAGGTCGAGACCGATGGCAAGAAGGCGATCTCCAAGGGCGGCGAGATGATCCATGAGGTCGGCACCGCGCGGATGGGCGCGTCCGACAAGGACTCGGTGGTCAACCAGTACGGCCAATCCTGGGCCGTGCCGAACCTCTTCGTGATGGACGGCGCGGTGCTGGTCTCCAGCCCCGACAAGAACCCGACCCTGTCGATCCTGGCGCTGGCCTGGCGCTCGGCCGACAACCTCGCAACCCTGGCCAAGCGGGGGGCCCTCTAGGATGAGCGACGATCAGGAATATGTCTCGAAGGTCGACCGCCGCACCGCCCTGGCGTGGGTGGGCGTGGTCGGCGTGGCGCTCGCGGGCGGCGCCGGCGTGGTGGTCTATGGCCCCAAGATGGGCGGGCCGACGAAAGCCAAGGGCTATGGGACCGATCCCAAGCTGACGCCGCCAGTCAAGGCGCCCTGGCCCCGGATGATGACAGCGGCCCAGCTGCAGATCGCCGCGGTGCTGAGCGACTTCATCCTGCCGGCCAGCGGCGATGCGCCGGCGGCCACCACGCTCGGCGTGCCGGATTTCCTGAACGAGTGGGTCAGCGCGCCCTATCCGGACCAGCTGAAGGACAAGGCGATCATCCTCAATGGCCTCGAGGCGCTCAATCTGCGCGCCCGCAGCCGCCAGGGGGCGGACTTCATGGCCCTGAGCGCCGGCCACCGTCTGGCGCTGCTGCAGGCGTTGCCGAAGGCCGAGGGCGTGGATCGGACCTTCTTCCGGCGGTTCCGCTCGCTGGTGGTGGGCGCCTACTACACGACCGAGGTCGGGTTCAAGGACATCGGCTACATCGGCAACGTCGCGCGCGCCAAGGATCCGGGCCCCTCCGACGAGGTGAAGGCCCATCTGGAACGCGAATTGGCCAAACTCGGTCTGTAGGGAAACGCCCATGAAACGCCTCGCGCTGGGCCTCGCCCTGTCCTTTGTCCTGGCCGGAGCCGCCCCCATTCCTGCAAAAGCCTGGGCCGCGCCCAACGCCCTGACGCCCGCCGAGAAGGCCGCCGGCTGGACGCTGCTCTATGACGGCAAGTCGCTGGCGGGCTGGCGCGGGTTCAAGACCGCCGCCCCGGACAAGGGCTGGACGGCCGCCGACGGCGTGCTGTCGCCCGATCCCAAGACCTCCAAGGACCTCGTCACCAAGGCCAACTACGAGAACTTCGAACTGACCTTCGAGTGGAAGATCTCGCCCAAGGGCAATTCCGGGGTGATGTTCCACGTGATCCCGGTGGGCGAGGAGACCTACGAGAGCGGGCCCGAGTACCAGCTGTTGGACAACGCCCGCGGCGAGCCGCCACTGGAGCGCGCGGGCTCGCTCTTCGCCCTCTACGCGCCGGTGAAGGATGTGCCCAAGCCGGTCGGCGAATGGAACCAGTCGCGTCTGGTCGTTGACCACGGCAAGTGCCAGCACTGGCTAAACGGCGTGAAGGTGGCGGAGTACGAGATCGGCTCGGCCGACTTCAAGGCCCGCGTCGCGGGCTCCAAGTTCAAGCAGTGGCCGCAGTTCGCCACCGGCAGGACCGGCGCGATCGCGCTGCAGAACCACGGCAATCCGGTGTGGTTCCGGGACCTGAAGATCAGGGTGCTGAAGTGACGGCCGCACGCTAGTTTGCCCGCCGTGAGTCGCGCCGCCGATCCCCCTGCCGCCGCGCCCGTGAAGTCCCCGGGTCTGCTGCGCTCGTCAGCGATCTACTCCGGGCTCACGCTCGTCAGCCGCTTCATGGGCCTGGCGCGGGACCTGGTGATCACCGCCAAGTTGGGCGGGGCGGGAAACATCGCGGCGGACGCCTACTACACCGCGCTCACCTTCCCGAACCTGTTCCGGCGCATGTTCGCCGAGGGCGCCTTCGCCGCGGCCTTCGTGCCGGACTATTCCCGCCGCGTGGTCGCTGACGGCAAGGAAGCCGCCGACGCTTTCGCCGCGGACGCCCTGGCCACCATGGCGGCCTTGACCGTCGCGATCACGGTCGTCTGCCAGCTGACCATGCCGTGGATCATGCGGGTCTACAGCTACGGTTTCCTGGCCAATCCGGCCAAGTTCAAACTGGCCGTGATCCTAACCCAGATCACGATGCCCTATCTGCCGGCCGTGGTGATCGCTTCGCTGTTCGCAGGCGTCCTGCAGGCCCGCGGCCGGTTCATCGTCTACGGCCTCTATCCGACGCTTCTGAACGTCGTGATGCTGGTGGCGGTGCTCCCGCAAAGCGACCCCACCCGGGCCGCCTACGCCGCTTCGATCGGGGTCATCATCGCGGGGGTTTCCCAAGCCGCGCTGTGCTGGTGGGGCGCGCACCGGACGGGCGCGCGGATCCATCCGCGGCATCTGAGGCTGACGCCGGACATCCGCGCCCTCCTGCGCCGCATGGTGCCGGGGGTGATCGCGTCCAGCGCCACGCAGATCAACCTCTTCATCTCCGCCATGCTGGCCAGCCAGGTGGCCGGCATGCGGGTCTGGCTGAACATCGCCGAGCGCTTCTACCAGCTGCCGCTTAGCCTGGTCGGCGTGGCTATCGGTGTCGCCCTGCTTCCGCGTCTCTCCACGGCTCTGCAGAAGAAGGACCACGACGATGCGATCGCGGCCATGGACCAGGCGGTGGTCTTCGGTCTGGCGCTTTGCCTCCCGGCCGCCGCGGCGCTGATGGCCATGCCGGGCTACCTGGTCGAAGGCCTCTTCGCGCGCGGCGAGTTCACGGCGAAGGACGCGGCGGCTTCGGCGGCGCTGCTCTTCCACTACGGCTGGGGCCTGCCTGCCTTCGTGCTGATCAAGATCCTGCAGCCGGCCTTTTTCGCCCGCGGCGATACGCGCCGGCCCATGAACTATTCGCTGATCTCGGTCGGGGTGAACATCGCCCTCGGCGTCGCCCTCTTCTTCACGATCGGGTTCCCGGGGATCGCCATGGCGACCGCGGCGGCGTCCTGGATCACGGTGGGCCAGATGGTCGTGCGGCTCTGGCGCGACGACATCTGGCGGCCCTCGCAACGCGCCTCGGGCAAGATGATCCGGGTCGGCGTGGCGTGCCTGGGGCTGGGCGCCGCGCTGGCGGTCGCCTCGCATTATCGCCCGGTGCTGGAGCATCCGTTCGCGGGGGCCAGCCTCGGCCCGTTCCACGCCAAGGAGCTCAGCGTCCTGCTGGTGGTCGCAGCCGGCGCGGCGCTCTATCCGGTGCTGCTGTTCGCGTTCGGCGGCGTCACGCCCGCCGAGGCGCGCGCAGCCCTGCGTCGCCGGAAAGGCGAGCCCGGGCCCGTCGCCTCGGGCTTGCCGTAGGCCCACCGGCGGCCTATTCCCCCCGTCATGACTTCTCTGCGCACCTGGCGATGGCGTTGATCGGCTGACCCGCTGAACCCGGGCCTTGCGCCCGCACGCCCATTCCCTGAGAAGCCTCTTCCATGACCGACCAAGCTCCGGCCTCCGACGCGGGCCCCCAACCCTATTCCGGAAAACAGCGCGTGTTCTCCGGCGTGCAGCCCTCCGGCGCGCTGCACCTGGGCAACTATCTCGGCGCGCTCGTGAAGTTCGTGCGCATGCAGCACGAGATGGACTGCATCTTCTGCGTGGTGGATTCCCACGCGATCACCGTCTGGCAGGACCCGGCCGCGCTGGCCGCCCAGACCCGCGAGATCGCCGCCGCCTACCTGGCCGCGGGCGTGGATCCCAAGAAGGCGGTGATCTTCGCCCAGTCGAGCGTGCCGCAGCACACCGAACTCGCCTGGATCTTCCAGTGTGTGGCCCGCCTGGGCTGGCTCGACCGGATGACCCAGTTCAAGGAGAAGTCGGGCAAGCACAAGGAGCGCTCGAGCGTCGGGCTCTACACCTACCCGGTGCTGCAGGCGGCCGACATCCTGCTCTACAAGGCCACCCACGTGCCGGTGGGCGAGGACCAGAAGCAGCACATCGAGCTGACCCGCGACATCGCGCAGAAGTTCAATCACGACTTCGACAAGCCGGGCTTCTTCCCGCTGCCGGAGGCGATGGTGCAGGGGCCGGGCGCGCGGATCATGAGCCTGCGCGACGGCAAGGCGAAGATGTCGAAGTCCGACCCCTCGGACTATTCCCGCATCAACCTCACCGACGACGCCGACGCGATCTCGCAGAAGATCCGCAAGGCCCGCACCGACGCCGATCCGTTGCCCGGGACGACGGAGGGCCTGAAGGACCGGCCCGAGGCCGAGAACCTGGTCGGCGTCTATGCCGCCCTGGCGGGGACGACGCCCGAGGCGGTGCTGGGCGAGTTTGCCGGCCAGGGTTTCGGCGCCTTCAAGCCGAAGCTCGCCGACCTGGCGGTCTCGGTGATGGGCCCAGTGGGCGAGACGATGCGCCGGCTGATGGCCGACCCCGCCGAGATCGACCGCATCTTGGCTCAGGGCGGCGAGCGCTGCCGCGACGAGGCCGCGCCCGTGATCGCCGAGGTGAAGAAGATCGTGGGCTTTTGGGCGGGCTGAGGACGCTGAACGCCTAGCTCTTGCGTTGGGATTGGGCTTGTGGCCCGCTCCGAGCATGAGCCGACGCAAGTTCCTGGTGGTGGCCGACGATACGCCGGAGTTCCAGGCGGCGCTCCGCTACGCCTGCCGCCGCGCGCATTCGACCAGCGGCCACGTGGCGATCCTGCGGGTGATCGAGCCGGCGATCTTCGAGCATTGGAGCGGCGTGCGCGAGGAGATCGAGCGCCAGGCGCGCGAGGAGGCCGAGGCCGTGCTGCGCGAATCCGCCGAGTTCGTGCAGGCCGAGACCGGCTATCCGCCCGAGTACCTGATCGTCCACGCCGAGACGATGCGGCTGGCGCTGCGCCAGGTGATCGGCCAGGACCCCGACATCAAGATCCTGGTGCTGGCCGCCGCCGCCGACAGCCGCGGGCCCGGCCCCCTGATCGCCTCGCTCGCCAAGGAGGGCCTCAGGTGGGGCGAGCGCAAGGTGCCGGTGACCCTGGTGCCCGGCGACCTGACCGACGCGGAGATCGCCGAACTGGCGTGAGTCATCCCTCCCCCTTGTGGGGAGGGTGTCTGGCGCGAAGCGACAGACGGGTGGGGTGACCAGGATCAAGCACGGACGCGGCATTCCGGCCTGCCATTCCCCACCCGTCTCGGCTTCGCCTCGCCCCCTCCCCACAAGGGGGAGGGATGATGCCCCGCTTGCTTTGCGAGCGGGGCCACGCCACATCTCCCCCATGTTCATCCAGACCGAACCCACCCCGAACCCCGAGGTGCTGAAGTTCCTGCCCGGCCGTGACGTCATGGGCGAGGGCACGCGCGACTTCCGCGCCGCCGCCGACGCCGGCGTCTCGCCGCTCGCGGCCGAGCTCTTCGCCATCGACGGCGTCGAGCGCGTTTTCTTCGGTCCCGACTTCCTGACCGTCGGCAAGCTGCCCGCGCGCGATTGGGCGCACCTGAAGGCCCCGATCCTGGCGGCCATCATGGACCACTACACCTCCGGCCAGCCGCTGTTCCTTGACGGCTCTCTGGACGCCGGCGGCCATGACGAGGGCGTCTACGAGGGCGAAACCGCCCAGATCGTGGCGGAAATCAAGGATCTGCTCGACACCCGCATCCGCCCGGCCGTGGCCCAGGACGGCGGCGACATCCTCTTCTCCCGCTTCGATGAGCGCACCGGCGTCGTCTACCTGAACATGCGCGGCGCTTGCTCCGGCTGCCCGTCGTCCTCGGCGACGCTGAAGGCAGGTGTGGAGAACATGCTCAAGCACTACGTTCCGGAAGTGACGGGCGTCGAACAAACGCTCTAAACAGCCGCGGATGATTGTCCTCGGGCTCGATACCTGCCTGTCCGTCTGCTCGGTCGCCGTCCTCGACGGCGGGCGCGTGGTCGCCTCGGCGCGCGAGGCGATGGCCCGGGGCCACCAGGAGCGGCTAGCGCCGATGGCGCGCGAGGTGATGGCCGAGGCCGGCCTGCCGTTCGAACGCCTGGACCGGATCGCCGCCACGGTCGGACCGGGCTCCTTCACGGGCCTGCGGGTCGGCATCGCATTCGCCAAGGGCCTGGCGCTCGCGCTGGATCGGCCCACGGTCGGGATCGGCACGCTGGAGGCGCTGGCGGCGGAAGCCGACGGGTTGGTCTTTTCGGCCATCGACGCGCGCCGCGGCCAACTCTACCTGCAGGGCTTCGAGGCCGGCCGCGCCTTGATGGCCCCCGACGCGCTCACCGTCGAGACCGCCGCCGCCCGGATCGCCGAACTGAGCCAGGGGCGGCCGTTCGCGCTGGTGGGCTCCGGCGCGGCCCTGCTTGCTGACTTCGCGCCGGCGGCCGCCGTCGTCGACGCCGAGGGCTGCGATGCAGTCAAGGTCGCCCGCCTTGCGCAGGACCGGCCGCCGGGCCCGCTGAAGCCGCTCTACCTGCGCGCGCCCGACGCGAAGCTGCCGGCCGCGGCGCTCGCATGAGGCTGATCCGCGCCACCGAGGCCGAGGCGCTGGTGATGGCGACCGTCCATGCCCAGGCGTTCGAGAATTCCTGGCGCGAGGACGAGTTCGAGGACCTGCTGGACGGTGAGGGCATCTACGGCTTCGTCGCCGAGGGCGGGGCTGAAACGGACGGGTCCCCGTGGGGCGTGATCCTCTGCCGCGCGGTGGCCGGCGAGATGGAGATCCTGACCGTTGGCGTGGCGCCCGCCGCGCGCCGCCGGGGCGTCGCCGCGGCCCTGATCGCCGCCGCCCTGCCGGTGGCCCGGGGCGAGTTCGGCGCCATCGAGGTGTTCCTGGAGGTGGCGGTCGACAACGAGGGCGCGATCGCCCTCTACGAACGCTTGGGATTTGTGGGCTCGGGCCTGCGCAAGAGCTACTACGACCGCGGCGCCGAAGGGGTGATGGACGCGCTCGTGATGCGGCTCGACCTCGCCGCGCGCGGCTCCTATCTTCCGCGCGACGAGGTGGGATGACGGACGTGCCGGACAGGATCGAGAAGCTCTGCGTCGAGAAGGGCATGCGGATGACCGAGCAGCGCCGCGTGATCGCGCGCGTGCTGAGCCAGGCCCACGACCACCCCGATGTCGAGGAATTGCACCGCCGGGCGCATGCCGTCGACCCGCACATCTCGATCGCCACCGTCTATCGGACCGTGCGCCTGTTCGACGAAGCCGGGATCATCCAGCGCCACGACTTCCGCGACGGCCGCTCGCGCTACGAAGAGCATCCGGACGTCCATCACGACCACCTGATCGACATGAAGACGGGCAAGGTGATCGAGTTCGTCGACGACGAGATCGAGGCCCTGCAGGAGGCCATCGCCCGCAAGCTCGGCTACCGGCTTGTCGATCACCGCCTCGAGCTCTACGGCGTGCCCGTCGAGGAGACGTGAGCGCCGGTCGCGATCCGATGATCCTGTCGAGGGCGGACCGCTGATGGCCGAGTGGCTTGTCGTCTTCGGCGCGGCGGTCCGCGCGAACGGGGAGCCCTCGGGGTCGCTGCAGCGGCGTCTGGAGGGCGCCCTGACCGCCGCGCAGGGCCGCGTCGACCCCCGTTTCTTCGTCTCCGGCGGGCAGGGCGCGGAAGGCCCGCCCGAAGCCCACGTCATGGCCGACTGGCTCGCCGCGCGCGGCGTCTCCCGAGAGCACATACTTGTCGACGACCTCTCCACCGACACCCTGCAGACGGTCCGAGCCTGCGCCAAGGCGCTGAAGCCGCTGACCCGGTGGGTCGTCGTCTGCTCCAGCGGCTACCACAACCCGCGCTGCGCGGTGCTGCTGACGCTCGCGGGGTTCGGGGCCGAAATCCCGACGATGCCGCCGGACCGAGCGGCGCTGGGCTGGCGCAAGTTCGCCTTCTATGTCCTGCGCGAGATGGTTGCGCTGCCCTGGGACGCCCTACTTCTGCTTGTCCGCCGAACGACGTGAGCGCAAAATCGCCCCGGTCTTAGCTTTGCGGGGGCGCGAGCCATGCCTGAAGGCCGGACATCCAACTCCCGGATCCTCCTGATCGGCGGCCTGGCGCTGCTGGCCGTCGTCGTCGGCGCGGTGATCTGGTTGATGAACCACCCGATCGGCGGCAAGCCCCCGTCCGACCCCGTGGCCGTCAAGATCGCGACGGCGATGAAGGTGCTGGATGAGCTCTGCCTTTCGGGCACCAGCGCCGAGGAGAAGGCCGACGTTCACGCCAAGATGGAGGCCGCCCTCAAGGCGCCGGGCGCCGACGCCGGCGCGACGCATTCCCAGCAGGTGCTGAACGGCGTCGCCGAGAACCTCAGCCAGGACGGCCAACTCAAGGACCGCGAAGCGATCCGCGCGTGCATGCAGCAGAACCTGCCGACGATCCTCGGCGCCTTCAGCGTCGTGACGCCGGCCTCCACCGAGCACTACCCGCAGCCGCTCGAGACGCGGCTGATGGCGAAGTTCACCCTGCCGTCCGGCCAGCTCGCCGACAACCACATGATCATCGCGTTGCGCGGCGCCAACTGGGTCAATGAACCCGACGACCAGGTCCCGCAGCCGGCTGGCTACTACCACGTCGCCGTGGGCTATCCCTCCCCCAACGAGAAGGTCGAAGGCTCTATCGGGCCGCGCATGTTCGACGAGGTGCACGCCGCCAACAGCGTCGCCAAGATCTGTTTCCGCCGTCCGCCGGTCTACGCCTTCCAGCAGAACAACTACGTCCTCCTGGACTGCGAGGTCGGCAAGGTGTGCGGGCTGAACCAGATGTCCCCGAAATGGGTCGACATCTGCGATCCTTCGCAGCAGACCGCCCAGGCCGCGCCGCGCCGCTCGACTTGGGTCAGCTTCAACCCGCTGGCGACGCCGGCCTATGCCCAGACGCAGCCGGCCCCGGGATGGTCGGTGCCGAGCCTGAGGACCTGGAAGGAGCGCGCGCCCAAGCTGCAGGGTGTCGGCTACACGGAATTCACCGTCTCGACCGCCGCGTTCCAGGGCCAGCCGGTCTATGGCGTGGAGATCGGGCTGAAGGTCAACGGCGAGCCGATCCGCGAGGACGGCCTTTCGCCGGCCCAGCGCCCGCAGCCCTACGACGGCAAGGCGCCCTTCACCTACGGCTTTGGCCTGCGTTCCCTGGACATGCGCGGCCGCGACGGCGGCTGCGATCGCCTCGAGTTGACGCTGCGACCGCTGATCCGCGACAAGGGCGCCGGCGCGCCGCTGACCGTGGTGCGCGAATATGCGGCGCTGCGACCGCTGCCGCACGCCGATCTCAGGGCCGGATCCGCAACCGTCGGCTGGTGGGGCGTCTACCGTACGCCGCCAGGCAAGGCCTACGAGACCGAGGTGTTCATCGCCTCCAACGAGTTCGATCCGGCCAATCCGGCCTCTCGCGCCGGCGCGCTGGCCCGGATCGAGAGGCTGCGCGCCGCCTTTGATGCGGCCGGCGTCACCTATGGCGACCGGCCGCTCGTCGGCGTGATCCGGCCGCCGCTCACCAAGCCGAGCTTCGGCCTGGCGGTGGCCACCCGCGGGACGCCCGAGGCGCCCGGTCAGCTGCGCTTCACGTTCCCGGTCTCCACCGCCAGGGCGCTGAAGACGGCGATGGACGCCAGCCCCCGGGTGCGCGAGCTTACAGGCGCCGGGGGCGCGTTCATGTATTCCGCCGCCAGCAACCCGGAGCGCGCCAGGGCTGCGACCCCGGAGGGCGGCTGCCCGAGTCCCGCCTAAACGGGCAGGTGAGGCGCGCGGCCTGAAGGCCGCTCGAACTTGCGCCGCTCCGGCCGCGCCCCCATAACGCCCGCCATGTCCGAGACCGCGCCCACGAAGCGCCTCTACATCAAGACGTACGGCTGTCAGATGAACGTCTACGACAGCGAGCGGATGGCCGACGTGCTCGGGCCGCTGGGCTACGCCATGACCGACACGCCCGAGGGCGCGGACCTCGTGGTGCTGAACACCTGCCACATCCGCGAGAAGGCCACCGAGAAGGTCTATTCCGAGCTCGGCAAGATCCGCGAGATGAAGGAGGCGCGCGCCGAGGCCGGCGCGTCCATGACCATCGCCGTCGCCGGCTGCGTCGCCCAGGCCGAGGGCGAGGAGATCATGCGCCGCCAGCCCGCCGTGGACCTGGTCGTGGGACCCCAGGCCTATCACCAGCTGCCGGAGCTGATCGCGCGCACCCACCGCGCCCGCGGCGAGCGTCTGGCCGCCGACTTCGCGCCGGAGGACAAGTTCGACGCGCTGGCGCCCGCGGGCCGCAAGGCCGGCGGCGTCACCGCGTTCCTGACCGTGCAGGAGGGCTGCGACAAGTTCTGCACCTTCTGCGTGGTGCCCTATACGCGCGGCGGCGAGTGGTCGCGTCCCGCCGAGGCCATCGAGGCCGAGGCCCGCGACCTCGCCGGCCAGGGCGTGCGCGAGGTCACCCTGCTGGGCCAGAACGTCAACGCCTATGACGGGGAAGGCGGCCTGGCGGCCCTGGTCCGCCGGCTGGCGAAGATCCCGGGCCTGGATCGCATCCGCTACACCACCAGCCACCCGCGCGACATGGACGAGGCCCTGATCTCCGCCCACGGCGATCTGCCGGAGCTGATGCCCTACCTGCACCTGCCGGTGCAGTCGGGTTCGGACCGCATCTTGAAGGCCATGAACCGGGCGCACACCGCCGAAAGCTACCTGCGCCTGATCGAGAAGATCCGCAGCCGCCGGCCCGACATCGCCATTTCCGGCGACTTCATCGTGGGCTTCCCGGGCGAGCGCGACGCCGACTTCGAGGCGACGCTGCAGCTGGTCCGCGAGGTCGGCCACGCGAGCGCGTTCTCGTTCAAGTATTCGCGCCGCCCCGGCACGCCCGCCGCCGCCATGCCGGGCCAGGTGGCCGAGGCCGTCAAGGAAGAGCGGCTCGCCCGCCTCAACGCCCTGTTGGACGACCAGGCCCGCGCCTTCAACACGAGTCAGGTGGGCCGCACCCTGCCCGTGCTCTTCGAGCGCAAGGGCCGCCACCCCGGCCAGCTGATCGGCCGCAGCCCCTATCTGCAGGCGGTTCATGCCACCGCCCCGGATCGCCTGATCGGCCAGATCGTTCCGGTCAGGATCGAGAGCGCCGCTCGGATGAGCCTGGGCGGGGTCCTCGCCGAGCAGTTGGAGCCAGCTTGAGCCGGGCGCCTGAATTCATCACCCTCTCCGACGCCGCCGTCCGCGCGGTGGCCGGCGCCAACTCCCGCCACGCCGCCCTGATCGAGGACGCCTTCGGGGTGCTGGTCGAGACGCCGGGCGGCGGGGTGTCGCTGAGCGGCGACGCCAAGTCCCGCGGCCAGGCCAAGAAGGCGGTCGCCGCCATCGCCGCGCGCGCCGACCAGGGCCTGGAGATCAGCGAGGCCGACGTGCGCGTGGCGATCGGCAATGCGCGCTCCGGCGCGCCCGGCGCCGGCGCCCTGCCGGTCGGCCGCCGCGGCCAGGTGGCGCCCAAGACCGCGACCCAGGCCAACTACCTGCAGGCGCTCGCGGCCTGTGAGCTCGTCTTCGGCCTCGGCCCCGCCGGCACCGGCAAGACCTTCCTGGCCGTGGCGCACGGCGCGGGCCTCTTGCTGCGCGGCGAGGTCGACCGCCTGATCGTCAGCCGCCCGGCCGTGGAGGCCGGCGAGCGGCTCGGATTCCTCCCCGGCGACCTGACCGAGAAGGTCGATCCCTACATGGCGCCGGTCTGGGAGGCGCTCACCGACATCCTCGGCGCCGAACAGCTGCGCCGCAGGCGGGAGAAGGGCGAGATCGAGGTGGCGCCCATCGCCTTCCTGCGCGGCCGCACGCTGGCCCACGCCTTCGTCATCGTCGACGAGGCCCAGAACGCCACGCGCCTGCAGATGAAGATGGTGCTGACCCGCCTGGGCGAGGGCGCACGCATGGTGGTCACCGGCGATCCCACCCAGATCGACCTGGTCAATGTCCGCGACAGTGGTCTCGCCCACGCCGTCGGCCTGCTGGAGGGCGTCAAGGGCATCGGCGTCGTCCGCTTCTCCGCCGAGGACGTGGTTCGACATCCGCTCGTCGAGCGCATCGTCCGCGCTTACGATGCCGATGCAGCCAAAGCGGGTCGTGCTATTTGATCGACATCGAAACCGAGGACGCCGCCTGGACCGGGGCCCTGCCGGACGCCGAGGCGCTCACCCGCGCGGCGGCCGAGGCGACCCTGGCGTCGGAAGGCGCGGTCGGCGAGGGCGTCAGCCTGCTGCTCACCGACGATGCGGCGGTGCGCGAGCTCAACGCCCGCTTCCGCGCGCAGGACAAGCCGACCAACGTGCTGAGCTTTCCCGCGCCGCCGAATCCGGAGCGCTTCCTGGGCGATGTGGCCCTGGCGTTCGGGGTCTGCGAGCGCGAGGCGCGCGAGCAGGGCAAGCCCCTGGCCCACCATCTGCAGCATCTGGTGGCGCATGGGGTCCTGCACCTTCTAGGATATGACCACATGAACGACGCGGAGGCTCACGAGATGGAGGGGCTGGAACGCGTCATCCTGGCCGGGCTGGGGATCCCCGATCCCTACCTGGCGCAAGACTAGGCTCCTCTGGGGAGATGATGGCCGAGACTGACTCCGCGCCGGACGCCGCCCACAGGAGCAGGGGCGTGCTCTCGCTTTTCGACCGCTTCCGCAGCCGGCCCTCCCAGGCGCCGGAGCCCGCCGCCGATGCGCCGACCGCGGCCACCGGCGCGTTGCTCACCCAGGCCCGCGCCTTTCAGGACCTGCGCGTGGGCGACGTGATGAAGCCGCGCGCGGACATCGTGGCCGTGGCCAGGAGCTCGACCTTCGCCGAGCTCGTCGCCCGCTTCGTCGAGGCCGAGCACAGCCGCATGCCGGTCTACAAGGAGACTCTGGACGAGCCCGTGGGCGTGGTTCACGTGAAGGACGTCTTCAAGCTGCTGGCCCGCAAGTCGCGCGGGCCGAAGCCCGCCGATCATGTGCTGAGCGCCCGCCACAACCTGGTGCGCCCGGTCATCTATGTGCCGGCCTCCATGCGCGCGTCCGAGCTGCTGGGCCAGATGCGCGAGAACCAGACCCACATGGCCCTGGTGATCGACGAGTTCGGCGGCGTCGACGGGCTGGTGACGCTGGAGGACCTGCTGGAGACCCTGGTCGGCGAGATCGCCGACGAGCATGACGAGTCCGCGGAGGACGGCGAGGCCGCCATCGCCCCCGACGGCGACGGCTGGATCGTCGATGCGCGGGCGCCGCTGGAAGAGCTGGAAGCCGCCCTCAGGGAGGCGACCGGCGAAGGCGTGGACCTGGCCCCGCCGGACCTGGACGAGGAGATCGACACCGTGGCCGGCCTGGTCAACGCGCTGGCCGGGCGCGTGCCGCAGCGGCGCGAGGTGATCGACCATCCCGGCGGCTTCGTGATCGAGGTGCTGACGGCCGATCCGCGGCGGGTGAAGCGCGTGCGCGTCCGCCTGGCGCCGCCGCCGCCGCCGCCCGCCCCGTCGCTGGCGGACTGAGGCCCTGATGGCCTGGAAGACCGGCTGGACCGCCCGGGCGCTTGCCCTGGCCTCCGGTCTGGCCGCCGGCTTCGCCCATCCGCCCTTCGGGATCCTGCCGGGGCTGCTGGGCTATGCGCTGCTGCTGGCGCTGATCGACACGGAGGGGCCGCGGCCGCTCCGCTCGGCCTTCTTCCGCGGCTGGCTGGGCGGCGTCGGCTACTTCGCCGTCTGCATCCACTGGATCACCGAGCCCTTCATGGTCGACGCCAAGGCGCAGGGCTGGATGGCGCCCTTCGCCCTGGTGCTGATGGCCGGCGGCCTGGCGCTGTTCTGGGCGGTGGCGGCGAGCGTCTTCCGCGCGCTGCGGACGCGGCGGACGGCGGATGTGCTGGTGTTCGCCGGCGTCTTCGCGGGCTTCGAATGGCTGCGCGGGCACATCTTCACCGGCTTTCCCTGGGACCTCGTCGGCGAGACCTGGCGGGCCGGCTCGGAGCTGTCGCAGGCCGCGGCCTATGTCGGCGCCTACGGCCTGACCTTCCTGACCCTGTTGATCGCCGCAGCGCCGGCGGCGTTCACACTGCCGCTCGTCCGGTGGCGGCAGGCGGGGGTGACGCTGGCCGCCGGGGTCGCCCTGGCCGGGCTCTGGGGCGCCGGGCATGCACGCCTGGCGGCCGCGCATGCGCCCGCATCGGGCGCGCCGGTGGTCCGCGTCGTCCAGGCCAACATCGACCAGAAGGACAAGTGGAAGCCCGAGAACCTGGCGATGGTGTTCGACGCCTACGCCGGGCTCAGCGACCGTCCCGCCGGCCCGATCGGGCCGCCGTCCGTCATCATCTGGCCCGAGGGCGCCTTGCCGGCGGTGATCGACGAACTGGTCCAGCCGGGTTCGCCCTACGGCTTCGGGCTGCGCAACCTGCTGCAGCCCGGCCAGACGCTGCTGATGGGCGCCAACCGGGTCGAGGCCGCGCCGAGCGGGCCCGCCCACTACTTCAACAGCCTGGTCGCCTTCCGCCGCGAGGCCGAGGGCCTGCGGGTCACGGCCGTCTACGACAAGCACCAGCTGGTGCCGTTCGGCGAGTACATGCCCGCCGGCGACCTGGCGGGGAAGGTCGGCTTCCGCAGCCTGGTCCACATGCCCGACGACTTCACCGCCGGGCCCGATCCGAAACCCATCGCGCCGTGGGGCGTGCCCGCGGCCCAGGTGCTGATCTGCTACGAGGCGCTGTTCCCGGGCGTCACCCGCCGGGCCGCCGCGCGCGCGGGCCTGCGGCCGGCCTGGATCCTCAATGTGTCGAACGACGCTTGGTTCGGGGCCACCAGCGGGCCGCTGCAGCACCTCAACATCGCCAGCTACCGCGCCATCGAGGAAGGTCTGCCGATCGTCCGCGCAACGCCGACCGGGGTCTCGGCGGTGATCGACGCCTACGGGCGGATCGCGCCGGGCGCACGCCTGGGTTTGGGCGCCATAGGTATAGTCGACGCGCCACTCCCGTCATCGTTGCAGCCGACTCCCTATTATGGGTTGGGAGACCTCTATTTCGGCCTCATGCTGCTATTGTCTGGCTTGATCGGAGCGGCCTATCGTGTTCGTCGATCGCCGTAATTCCAAGGCCGCGCCGTGACTTAAGCTTTTCGGCGGCTCGGTCCTGAGGAGCTGAATGGAAAAGTCCGAAGACCAGGACCGACTGCCAAATCCCGTTGATCGCCACGTCGGCCTGCGGATCCGCCTTCGACGCAAGGAACTCGGCGTCAGCCAGGAGCGCCTGGCCGAGGCGATCGGGCTGACCTTCCAGCAGGTCCAGAAATACGAGCGCGCCGCCAATCGCGTCAGCGCCTCGAAGCTCTGGGAGATGTCGCGGGCGCTCTCGACCCACATCGGCTACTTCTACGAGGGCCTGCCGGATATCGTGCCGCCGATCGGCGCCGACGCTCCGCGCGACGCGGTGCAGGACTTCCTGATGACCTCCGAGGGCCTCGAGCTGGCCTCGAGCTTTCCGCAGATCCCGCGCGGCAAGGTGCGCCGGCGGATCCTCGACCTGGTGCGCGCCCTGAGCGGCGGGGCCGACGTCACCTAGCGATTTTTCAGGGCGGACGATCTGTCCAATCCGGCCCGCCACTGCGCGCTTGAGGGGACATAAGGATATCTTTATAGGATTGCGCCCTTAGTGGACCGGGCGCCCTGGCGCCGAGGTACCTTTTCCGGAGCCCAGCGCCTTGAGCCGTTCCAGCTACATCTTCACGTCCGAAAGCGTGTCCGAGGGTCACCCGGACAAGGTCGCCGACCGGATCTCCGACACCGTCGTGGACGCCTTCCTGAGCGCCGAGCCCCAGGCCCGCGTGGCCTGCGAGACCCTGGTGACCACCAACCGCATCGTGCTGGCGGGCGAAGTCCGCGCCGGCCGTCCGGGCGGGTCGAAGGCCGAGAGCAAGGCTCTGACCAAGGAGATCATCAAGGGCCTGGAGCCCAAGGTGCGCCAGGCGGTGAAGGACATCGGCTACGAGCAGAAGGGCTTCCACTGGGCCAAGGCCCGGTTCGCCTGCCACCTGCACGCCCAGTCGGCGCACATCGCCCAGGGCGTCGACGCCAGCGACAAGAAGGATGAGGGCGCCGGCGACCAGGGGATCATGTTCGGCTACGCCTGCGACGAGACCCCGTCGCTGATGCCGGCCACCCTGCAGTACAGCCACGACATCCTGCGCAAGCTGGCCGAGGTGCGCCATTCCGGCGAATGCCCCGTGCTGGAGCCCGACGCCAAGAGCCAGGTCACCCTGCGCTACGAGGACAATCGGCCCGTCGAGGTGCTGCAGATCGTCGTCTCCACCCAGCACAAGAAGCGCCTGGGCCTGCTTTCGGCGACGCCCAAGCGCATCGAGGGCGTCATCCGCCCGTACGTTGAAGGCGTCTTCCCCGCGGGCCTGATCACCAAGAAGACCAAGTGGCACGTCAACCCGACCGGCCGCTTCGAGATCGGCGGGCCGGACGGCGACGCGGGGCTGACCGGCCGCAAGATCATCGTCGACACCTACGGCGGCGCGGCCCCGCATGGCGGCGGCGCCTTCTCGGGCAAGGACCCGACCAAGGTGGACCGCTCGGCGGCCTATCTCTGCCGCTACCTGGCCAAGAACGTGGTCGCCTCGGGCCTGGCCAGGAAGTGTACGATCCAGATCAGTTATGCGATCGGCGTGGCCCAGCCGCTCAGCTTCTACGTCGACCTGCACAACACCGGCGAGATCGACCCGGCCAAGCTGGAGCTGGCCCTGCCGGAGATGGTGGGCGGCGCGACCCCGCGCGCCATCCGCGAGCACCTGCAGCTGAACCGCCCGATCTACGCCCGCACCGCGGCCTACGGCCACTTCGGCCGCCAGCCCGACAACGAGGGCGGCTTCTCGTGGGAAAAGACCGACCTGGCCGACACGCTGAAGGGACTGGCGTAGGCTTCAGTCACGGTGTCATCCCGGAAAGCGCGCAGCGCTTATCCGGGACCCATTGACGCCGACGGTCGGTGGCTATCCGGAGAGGTTCACGTGTATGGGTCCCGGTCTTCGCGTGCCGCGAAACCGGGATGACACGATTGTTGAATGAGTGACGACCACCCCCTCCTCCGCTCCTACGGCCGGCTCAAGTCGCGCCCGATCAAGCCGCGCCAGGCGGCGCTGGTGGAGACCCTGCTGCCACGGCTTCGCCCGCCGGCGGAGGCCTTCGATCCCCGCACTCTGATCCCCGGCGCCCGCGAGGCGTGGCTGGAGATCGGCTTCGGGGGCGGCGAGCACATGGCCGCGCAGGCGGGGCGGCGTACGGACATCACGATCCTGGGCGCCGAGCCCTTCCAGAACGGCGTCGCCAGCGCGGTGCGCCACATCGACGAGCAGGCGCTCTCCAACGTCCGCGTCCATGACGGCGATGCGCGCGAGCTGATGGCGCGACTGCCCGACGCCAGCCTGGCGCGGGTGTTCGTGCTGTTCCCCGATCCCTGGCCCAAGGGCCGCCACAAGAAGCGCAGGATCGTCCAGGCCGAGACCGTGGCGGAGTTCGCCCGTCTGCTCGCTCCCGGCGGCCGCCTCCGCTTCGCCAGCGACTGGGCCGACTACGTGGACTGGACGCTGGAGCGCTTCCTGGCCAACCCTGCTTTTCGTTGGCCGGCCCAGCGCGCCGACGACTGGCGCGTCCCGCCCGCCGACCACATCACCACGCGCTATGAGGAAAAGCGCCTCGGCGACTGCGCGCCGGTCTTCTTGGATTTCGAGAGGACGTAACCCGTCTCGGCGTCACTCGGGATGCGGTTCGTCGCTTGCCCGCCGGCGAGGCGTCCCTTCCGAGGCGGCTTTGTACAGCTCGATCGAGGCGCGGATCAGTTCGGCCGCCTCCTCGGGATCGGCCCAGCGGACGATCTCCACCGACTTGCCCTTTTCCAGGTCCTTGTAGTGCTGGAAGAAGTGGGCGATCTGCTCGGTCAGGATCGCCGGCAGCGAGCGCCAGGAATCCACGCCCGTATAGAACGGGTGCAGCTTGTCGACCGGCACCGCCAGGATCTTCTCGTCGCCGCCGGCCTCGTCGCGCATGATCAACGCGCCCACGGGCCGCGCCCGGATGATCGCGCCGGGCACCACCGGCGTCTGGCCCACCACGATGATGTCCATCGGGTCGCCGTCGTCGGCGAGCGTATGCGGGATGAAGCCGTAGTTGCCCGGATAGAACATCGCCGTGTGCAGGAAGCGGTCGACGAAGAGGGCGCCCGACTCCTTGTCGATCTCGTACTTCACCGGCTCGCCGCCCTGCGGGATCTCGATGATGGCGTTGACGTCGTAAGGCGGGTTCACGCCCACCGGAATCTTGGAGAGGTCCATGGGCGCTCTTTAGGGCCTTTCGGACTTTGTGGCAGCCCCACTCGGCGCCCGCGTGACAAAGCCCTACGCCTGGCCTATATGTCCTCCAGACATCGCTGATAGCGCTGGATGGTGCTTTCAAGCGGCGGGCTGCGGCCCGGCCGCTTTTTTCTTGGCCTGAAGGAGGGCCTGCGTTGCGCGGCAAAACCGCCGAGGATCTGAAGCTTCTGGACCTGCTGGACCCTGTCGCAGAGGCCGCCGGCTATGCCGTCGTGCGCCTGCGGCTGATGGGCGGCGAGCATCAGCGCCGGCTGCAGATCATGGCCGAGCGGCCGAGCGACGGCGAGATGAACGTCGAGGATTGCGCGCGGCTGTCGCGGGCGATCTCGGAGATTATGGACGCCGCCGATCCGATCGCCGGCGAATATGTGCTGGAGGTTTCCTCGCCCGGCGTCGACCGGCCGCTGACCCGGCTTGCCGACTTCGAGACCTATCAGGGCTACGAGGTCCGCCTCGAGCTCGACCGCCTGGCCGAGGGGCGCAAGCGTTTCAAGGGAACGCTGGCCGGCGTCGAGGACCAGTCCGTCGCGATCGACCTCGAGGGCGAGGCCGAGACGGCGCTGATCCCGTTCGCCTGGATCACCGACGCCAAGCTGGTGCTGACCGATCAATTGATGAAGCGGGGGGCCGAGATACGCGCCGCCCGCGTTCAACCCGAACAACCGACATCCGAGTAAGAGGGACCACCCATGAGCCTGACCGGCATTTCCGCCAACCGGCTTGAACTCCTGCAGATCGCCGACGCGGTCGCCCGCGAGAAGTCGATCGACAAGGAGATCGTCATCGAGGCGATCGAGGAGGCGATCCAGAAGGGCGCGCGCGCCCGCTACGGCGCCGAGCACGATATCCGCGTGCACATCGACCAGAAGACCGGCGAGGTCACCGTCAAGCGCGTCCAGACCGTGGTCGCCGATGACGCCACCTTCGGCACGGTGGTCAACGAGGAAGGCGAAGAGGTTCCGGCCGACGAGCCCGTGGGCATCATCCGCCTCTCCGACGCCAAGCGGAACGACAAGGCCGCCGAGATCGGCAAGACCTACGAAGAGGTCCTGCCGCCGTTCGAGTTCGGCCGGGTGCAGACCCAGATGGCCCGCCAGGTGGTGACCGGAAAGGTCCGCGAGGCCGAGCGCGAGCGCCAGTTCGAGGAGTACAAGGATCGCGTCGGTGAGATCGTCAACGGCACGGTCAAGCGGGTCGAGTACGGCAACATCGTCGTCGACCTGGGCCGCGGCGAAGGCATTGTGCGGCGCGATCAGTCGATCCCGCGCGAGAACTTCAACATCGGCGACCGGATCCGCTGCTACATCTACGACGTCCGCCGCGAGACCAAGGGCCCGCAGATCCTGCTGTCCCGCGCGCACGGCGGCTTCATGGCCAAGCTGTTCGCCCAGGAAGTGCCGGAGGTCTACGACGGGGTCATCGAGATCCGCGCCGTGGCCCGCGATCCGGGCAGCCGCGCCAAGATGGCGGTGGTCTCCAACGACAGCTCCATCGACCCGGTCGGCGCCTGCGTCGGCATGCGCGGTTCGCGCGTGCAGGCGGTGGTGGCTGAGCTGCAGGGCGAGAAGATCGACATCATCCAGTGGAGCCCGGACGAGGCGACGTTCATCGTCAACGCCCTGGCCCCCGCCGAAGTCTCCAAGGTCGTCATGGACGAGGAGGACGAGCGGGTCGAAGTCGTGGTGCCGGACGAGCAGCTCAGCCTCGCCATCGGCCGCCGCGGCCAGAACGTGCGCCTGGCCTCCCAGCTGACCGGCTGGCAGATCGACATCATGACCGAGAGCCAGGAGAGCGAGCGTCGCCAGCGCGAGTTCACCGAGCGCACCCAGCTCTTCCAGGAAGCCCTGGACGTGGACGAAGTCATCGCCCAGCTGCTGGTCACCGAAGGCTTCGCGACGGTCGAGGACGTGGCCTACGTCGACGTCTCTGAGATCGCCTCCATCGAGGGCTTCGACGAGGACACCGGCGCCGAGATCCAGGCGCGCGCCACCGACTTCCTCGACAAGATCGCCGCCGAATACGACGCCAAGCGCCTTGAGCTGGGTGTCGAGGACGCCCTGCTGGAGATCGAAGGCGTCACCCTGCCGATCGCGGTGGCGCTGGGCGAGGGCGACGTGAAGTCCGTCGAGGACCTCGCGGGCCTGGTGCCGGACGATCTGCGCGGCTGGTTCGAGACCAAGAACGGCGAGCGGGTCCGCGAGCCGGGCATCCTGGAAGCCTTCGGCCTGGAGCCGCAGGACGCCGAGACCCTGATCATGCGCGCCCGCGTCGCCATGGGCTGGATCGAGGCCCCGCCTGAGCCCGAGGTCGAGGACGAGCCCATCGAGGAAACCGAAGCCTTCGCCGAAGCCGAACTCGAAGGGGAAGCGCGCGACGCCTGAGGGCCGAGCGCGCGCAGGTGACGGACCGTGACGGCCCGTACCGACATTGCCAGTCCCGCCACCCTCGCCGCCGCGATGCGCGAGCGGCGGGACATCGTCACCGGCGAGGTGCGCGATGAGGCGGGCCTGATCCGCTTTGTCGCGGGGCCCGACGGCGTCGTGGTCCCCGACCTGGCGCGCAAGCTTCCGGGCCGCGGGCTCTGGGTCGCCGCCGACCGCGCCTCGGTCGAGACGGCGGCGAAGAAGGGCCTCTTCGCCCGCGCGGCCAAGGCCAAGGTCACCGCGCCGGGCGACCTCGCCGATCTGGTCGAGTCCCTGCTGAAACGCCGGCTTTTGTCGGCCCTGGGGCTTGCGCGGCGAGGCGGCGATCTTACCTCCGGGTTCGAGAAGGTCGCCGCCGCCATCGAAGGTGGCAGAGCGGCCTGGCTGATCGAGGCGTCCGACGGCGCCGCGGACGGCCGCCAGAAGCTCTGGGGCAAGACCCGCAAGCAGTCTCCGCCGACGCCGATTTTCGGCCTCTTCACCTCGGCGGAATTGGGTTTGGCCTTGGGCGGCGAGAATGTGATACACACCGCCTTCCTTGCGGGGCGAGCCGCCGATCGATGGGCCGAAGACGCCCTGCGGTTGTCAGGCTTCTGTCCGCTCCTTCCTGCGAGTTGGCGCGAGGAGCCTTAGAGGCGAACGGGGCCGCAAACCCCGGGCGTCTCTATTTGAGTTATCGACCTTTTGGCCGGATCCGCCGGCCGCCGAGTAAAGCGAGCGCATGAGCGACGAGAACAACAACGGCCGTACCCCCGCCCCGGGCGGGCGCCAGCCCCTGACCCTTAAGCCCCGCGGGGCCGGATCGGTCAGCGCCGGCACGGTGAAGCAGAGCTTCAGCCACGGCCGTTCCAAGACGGTGGTCGTCGAGACCAAGCGCGCACGCACGCACCTCCCTGGCGGCGGCGGCAACCTTGCCGCGCCCTCTTCGGCCGAACAGCGCCGTTTCGAGCCGCGTCCGCCGGCCCCGGCGCCCGGCCGTCCCGCAGCGCCCGGCGACGGCCTCTCGGCCGAGGAACGCGCCGCGCGCCAGCGCGTCATCGAGCAGCAGGTCCAGCGCCAGGCCGCCGAGCGCGCCGCCGCCGAGGCCCGCGCCGCGGCCGCCCGCACTGCGCCTGCGCCGACGCCCGTCGCGGAGGCCCCGGCTCCTGAAGCCAAGGCTGAGGCGCCCGCGCCCGCGCCTGTCGCCGAAGCGCCTGCGGCCCCGCCGCCGGCCGCCGCTGCGCCGGAAGCCGCCGAGCCGTCTGCGCCGGCCCGCCAGCCCGCCGCACAGCTCAGCGGCCAGACCCGCACCTATCAGCCGTCCGCGGACCGCCGCGACGACCGGCCCTCGACCACGACCTACCGCCCCGAACGGCCCACCGGCCGCTTCGAGAACGCCAACTTCGGCCAGCGCGCGCCGCGCCCTGACGACGACCGCCGTCCGATGCGCGACGACCGCGGCCCGCGCCCAGGGGGCTCTGACCGCGACGATCGCGGCCCGCCGCGCAGCGCTCCCGCCGGCGGCGAGACCGTCCGCTACTCGGCGAACGCGCCGCGTCCGGCCGGCCCGCGTCCGATGGGCCCGGGCGGCGCGCGCGGTCCCGGTGGCCCGCGCCTCGGCCCCGCCGCCCCGCCGGCGACGCCCGAGATCCAGCGCGCCACCCGCCAGGCGCCGCGTCCCGGCGGCGCGGCCATGGACCGGCGTCCCGACGACGACGAGGGCGGCCGCAAGGGCGCGCCGGCCTCCAAGGCGATCAGCCGCGCCAAGGGCGCGCCGCAGCGCCGCGAAGGCCGCCTGACCATCCAGGCCGTGGCCGGTGACGACGAGGGCGCTGTCGACCGGATGCGCTCGTTGGCCTCGGTGCGCCGGGCCCGCGAACGCGAACGCGAGAAGCGCAAGGGCGGCGCCCAGGAGCAGGCCCGCGCGGCCCGCGAGGTCGTCATTCCCGA
>Ga0068865_100000392_pt1 | contig 24370 bp, 19 predicted proteins | sample KBSMisM12_FD_75293 | JGI IMG/M metagenome (GOLD analysis project Ga0068865, IMG submission 75293) | Miscanthus rhizosphere microbial communities from Kellogg Biological Station, Michigan, USA - KBS Miscanthus M1-2 | ecosystem: Host-associated > Plants > Roots > Rhizosphere > Soil ...
TCACCGGGTCGAGGCCGGAGAAGGGCTCGTCCAGGATGATCAGGCGCGGCGAGGTCACCAGGGCGGCGGCGATCTGCGCCTTCTGCGCCATGCCCTTGGAGAGCTGTTCCACCTTGCGTTCGGCGGCGGCGGAGAGGCCGAAGCGGTCCAGCAACGCCCGCGCGCTGGCCTCGGCGTCGCCCGCCGTCATGCCCTTCAGCCGCCCGAAGTAGATGACGGTCTCCAGCGCGGTCATCTGGCGGTAGAGCCCGCGCTCCTCCGGCAGGAAGCCGACGTCGCCCCCGCCGCGGCGGTCGGGCGCGCGGCCCAGGACCTCGATGGTTCCGCTGGTGGGCCGCAGGATGTCCAGCGCCATGCGCAGGGTCGTCGTCTTGCCCGCACCATTGGCGCCAAGAAAGCCGAAGATCCCGCCTTCGGGAACCTGGAAGCTGAGGTCGTCGACCGCCGTGAAGGCGTCGAACCGTTTGGTCACCCGATCGAGGACCAGGACCGCCATGGCGCACGCCTCCCCCTGCCGCGCGCACTCAACCGCAAACCGGGCTGGCGGCCAAGACGTCGCCGCGCTATCGCGGGCCATGCCTCAGCTCGGACGCGTCCTGATCATCGCCGGCTCCGACTCCGGCGGCGGCGCCGGGATCCAGGCTGACATCAAGACGGTCACCGCGCTCGGCGGCTATGCGGCGACCGCCATCACCGCGATAACCGTGCAGAACACGCTCGGCGTCAGCCGCGCCGAGCCCCTGTCCGCCGACCTGATCGCCGACCAGGCGCGGGCGGTGCTGGAGGACATCGGCGCCGACGTGATCAAGACCGGCATGCTGGGCGAGCCGGCCGTGGTGGAGATGGTCGCGCGGCTACTGGACGAGGCGGCCCGCCCCTCCGTGATCGATCCGGTGATGGTCGCCAAGGGCGGCGCGCGCCTCTTGGCCGACGACGCCATCGCACCGGTCCGCAGCCTGCTCGTCCCGCGCGCCGCGCTCCTGACCCCGAACGCGCCCGAGGCCGAGGCCCTGACCGGGCTCTCGGTGGCGACCACGGACGACCTGCGGCGCGCCGGCGAGGCGCTGCTGAAGGCCGGCGCCGGCGCCGTCCTGATGAAGGGCGGCCACGTGCCGGGGCCGCGGGTGGTCGACGTGCTGATGACGCCCTATGGCGAGACCACATTCGAGGCCGAGCGCATCGACACACGCCACACTCACGGCACCGGCTGCACCCTGGCCTCGGCGGTCGCCACGGGCCTGGCGCAGGGCCAGTCGCTCGAGGCGGCGGCGGCGCGCGCGTGGGACTATGTGCACCGCGCGATCCTGGGCGCGCCGGGCCTCGGCCGCGGGGCCGGGCCGTTGGACCATGGCTGGACGTTGAGGGGGAAGGCTTGAGCGAGACCTTGAAGGCCCGGCTGGAGGCGATCGTCCGCGCCACGCCCAGCCTGATGACCGTGCTGGAGACCACCCGCGACCTCGCGCTCCCGGACTGGCTGATCTTCTCCGGCGCCGTCTACCAGCGCGTGCTGAACCATTTGACCGGCCGCGATCCCGACTACGGGATCCGGGACTACGACCTGGGTTATTTCGATCCGGCGGACACCTCCTACGAGGCCGAGGACGTCGTGATCCGGCGGGTGGCCGACGCCTTCGAGCCGCCGCTCCGCGAGCTGGTCGAGGTGCGAAACCAGGCCCGCGTGCACCTCTGGTTCGAGGGCAAGTTCGGCGAGCCTTATGCGCCGCTGACCCACACCGCCGAGGCGCTGGAGCGGTTCACCAGCACGACCTTCTCGGTGGGCGTGCGTCTGGAGGACTCCGGGCGGCTCACCATCGCCGCGCCGTTCGGCCTGGAGGATCTCTTCGCACTGCGCCTTGCGCCGAACCCGACGCGCAAGACCAACGGCTTCGCACGCACGGCCGCCTCGGCGCTGGCACGCTGGCCCGAGTTGACCGTGGTGGACGAGTCCTGATGCGAAGACGCCCCCGGATTGCTCCGGGGGCGTCTGGCTCGCCTGGATGAGGCCGGGCCTTAGCGGCGCCAGCGATAGTCGTCGCGGTCGTTGTAGGCGTAGCGGTTTACGGCCGCCTCGACCCGGTCGAGGGTGTAGTCGAGCCGGCGCACGTCCATGCGGTCGGCGCGGTGGGTCTGAACCCGGTAGGCCAAGTCGTGCGCATAGTTCAACTGGCCGCGCAGCTCACGCGCTTCGCGCCAGGAGATCTGCCGCGTGCGGGCCGCCTGGTCCACACGCGCCAGCAACTGGTTCACGTAGCCGGTCGTCATGCGGCGGCTGTCATAGGCGGGGTTGGCGTAGCCGGGGTTGGAATACCGGGCGTCGCCATAGCCATGCCAGGGCTGCGCCTGGGCGGCAGCGGTCGAAACGCTGACGGCAAGCGCGGAAGCCCCGATCAGAGCCAGTGTTTTGAGCGTCTTCATGATCAGTTCCTCGCTTTAGTCCCTCGCCCCGGGTCCGCCGAACGGCGAAACCCGAAGGTGTGGGGGTCAAAACTCATTCGACCCGGATTGGTTCTTCGAAAATCCGACCCGGACCAGGAACGCGGGGGTCGCGCTCCATGACTGCGAGGAAAACACGCGGCGTCTGACGCGCGCCTGAGGCGGGCGTTGTTCGCCGTTCAGCTTCGTGAAGGGCCGCCTGTGGCGGCTAAGCGACCTGCGAGGCGGCCGGGCGGTTCGCAGCCCCGGTGGCCGCGGCGTTGAGCGCGGCGCTGATCGCCTCGTAGAGCTTGGCGATCTCGATCGGCTTGGCGACGTGGCCGTCCATGCCGGCGGCCATGTACTCGTCTACCTGGTAGGTGAGCGCGTTGGCGGTCAGCGCCACGATCGGCGTGCGCTTGCGCTTCTCGGCGCTCTCCACCGCACGGATCTCGCGGGCGGCGTCGATGCCGTCCATGACGGGCATCTGGATGTCCATCAGGATCAGGTCGTAGCCGCCGACCTTCCAGGCGTCGACCGCTTGCTTGCCGTCGCCCACGATGTCGATGTCGATGCCGAGCGACTCCATGACCGCGGCCAGCACCTGCTGGTTGGTCGGGTTGTCCTCGGCGGCGAGCAGCCGCAGGTTGCGGTCGTAGGAGTTGTCGGCGGTGGCTTCGGACTCGGCGGCGGTCGCCTCTCCCCGGCCCAGCGGCAGCTCGACAGTGAACGTCGAACCCTGGCCCTCGACGCTCTCCACGTGGATCGAGCCGCCCATCATCTGGGTCAGCTCGCGGCAGATCGCCAGGCCCAGGCCCGTGCCGCCGAAGCGGCGCGTGGCGGAGTTGTCGGCCTGGGTGAACTTCTCGAACAGCGCCGGCAGCTTCTCCGGGGCGATGCCGACGCCGGTGTCCTTGACCACGAGGCGCAGCGCCTGGGTCTCGGGATTGGTGTCCACATGGACGCTGACGGCGCCCTGCGGGGTGAACTTGACGGCGTTGGAGAGCAGGTTGCCCACGATCTGGCGCAGGCGGTCGGAGTCGCCGCGCCACCAGCCCTTGGCCTCCTCGGCGATCTCGAAGCTGAACCCGAGGTTCTTGCCGCCGGCCATCACCTGGAAGGTCTCGGCGGTCGCGTTCAGGGCCGGCTCCAGCTCGAAGTCTTCCTTGATCAGCGACAGCTTGCCGGCCTCGATCTTCGAGAGGTCGAGCACGTCGTTCAGCACGGCCAGCAGCAGGTTTCCCGACTGGCGGATAATGCCGAGGCGGTCGCGTTGCACCGGTTCCAGGTCGCCCATGGACATGACTTCCGCCATGGCCAGGACGCCGTTCAGCGGCGTGCGGATCTCGTGGCTCATGTTCGCCAGGAACTGGGTCTTCAGCACGTTGGCCGCGTTGGCCGCGTCCCGCGCCGTCTCCAGGTCGCGCATGGCCCGCTTCAGGTCGTCCTCGCGCTGACCCAGCTTGCCCAGCAGGTGGTTGAAGCTGTTGGTCAGGCTGCGGAACAGCTCGTCCTGCGCCATGACCTCGACCGGCTGGAAGCTGCCGCCCTCGGCGACCTCATGCATCTTGTCGGACAGCAGCTGCACGGGCGCGATCACCCGATGGGCCATGCCGCGCGCCAGGAACAGGGCGACGCCGATACCTCCGAACAGCAGGGCGGCGGTGAGCGCGAAGAACTGCGGCAGCAGCGGCGTCAGCGCGGGACGGCGGACCTGGAGGGTCAGCTTGCCGACCGGCTTTCCGCCCACGTCGGCCTGGCGCGTAATGGTGTCGATGGCGTCGGCGGGCAGTTTCTCGCCGCGGCTGTAACTGGCGATGGTGCGGCCGTCGGCGCCGTCGAGGCGCACCGCCAGCACCGTCTTGCTGCGCGCCAGGGCGGCGACCACGGCGCGGGCGTCGCCAGGCTGGCCGGCGCTCAGCGGCGCGGCGGCCGTCACCGCGCTGATCTCCGCCAGGGCCTGATGCATCTGGTGCGACTGGGTCCGCGCCACTGCCCACTGCTGAAGCATGAAGGTCGCGCACGCGGCCACCAGCACCACGAGGGCCGTGACCAGGCCGACGCTCGCCACGCGGGCGTGGAACGTTGCCGTCGGGGGCGAACCGGAGGTGCCGGGGGGCTGAGTCATGACTCTCGCGTAGGTCGCACGGACTCTCGCTATAGAGGCACTTTGCTAACGCTTCGCTTCCGTCGGGCGCGTCTCAGAAGCGCATGGAATCCAGATGCAACTTCGGGTGGGCGACAGTTTACCGCAGGCAGCGATGAAAGCGTGGTCTCCGAGACACAGGCACAACCGGCTGGGGTAGAAATTATGGTTAACAACCGATGAATCGATTGCGCGAAGCTTAACCTTATGTTTACCCTGAATTGTGGTTGCTAACCCTAGTGGGGGATATCGGGATATGGAAAAGGCGTTTGTCGCCCAACGTGTGGCCAAGAAGCTCTTCGTGACCGAGGCCGCGGTTGACGGCGCCCTGGTCGAAGCGTCTGAACTGATGAGCGAAATGCTCAAGGCTCGTCAGGACGTTAAGGTCTCGATGGTGTTCGCCGACGAGGCGCAAGCCAAGCTGATGGACGCCATGAAGGCTCTCAGCGAGGCCCGCTCCGCGATGGTGGCGGTCCACAGCGAGCTCAACGAGGCCAAGCTGCGCCTCGGCATCCGCGCGACGATGAGCGGCCAGGACAAGCCGCCGCTGCTCGCGAAGGCTGACGCTGCCGAAATGCGGAAGGTCGGCTGAGACCTTCCTGCGTCGGGCAGTCGACGCAACGTTGCGATAGATTAACTACTGGGCGCCTCTAATTTGCGTTAGGGGCGCCCTAGTCATGCCAGACCTTTCAATCCGACTGCTGATCAACCTGCTCTCGATAGCTGGCGCCCTGTTCGCATTCTGGAAGGGCGGTCCGGCGGAGCGCGCGGCCGCCCTGATCGTCTTGGCCAACGCGCTGATCGGCGAAGCGGCGCACTGGCTGGCGCTCGGCAGCGAAGACATCATCCGCCTGGTCAACGACGGCCTGACGGCGCTGATCCTGCTTGCTGTGACCGTACGCTACGGCGCGCTCTGGATGGGCGGGGTGATGCTGTTCTTCGCCGCCCAGTTCACCCTGCACTCCTTCTATCTCGTGACCGAAAGGTCGCCCACCGACTACGCGCATGCGTTGATCAACAACCTGGATTGGTCCGCGATAACCTGGTGCCTGGTGATCGGGACTGCGGTGTCCTGGCGCCGCCGCGTCCGCGAAGCGAAGATGCGATCCCCGGCGGCATAGCGTCGCTATAGGTCCCGCCAGAAAACTTCTTCTTGCACTGCAGCAAGAACGCTGGCTTTTGGCCGGCGGGCCACGCCCTCCCAACGGGGCGCTGCCTATCTGCAAGGATAGGAGACACTGCAGTGACTGAACTCGCCAAGCCGGCGATGCGCCCCGCGCGTCCCGAATTCTCGTCCGGTCCGTGCGCCAAGCGCCCCGGCTGGACTCCCGAAAATCTACACGGCGCAGTGCTGGGACGGTCGCACCGTTCCAAGCTCGGCAAGGCGCGCCTGAAGGACGCCATCGACCGCACCCGCCAAGTGCTGGAGGTCCCCGACGACTTCCTGATCGGCATCGTCCCCGGCTCCGACACCGGCGCCGTCGAGATGGCCATGTGGTCGATGCTGGGCGGGCGGCCCGTGCAACTCCTGGCCTTCGAGAGTTTCGGCAAGGACTGGGTGACCGACGTCACCAAGCAGCTGAAGCTGGACGCCGAGGTCCTGGACGCCCCCTACGGCGAGCTGCCGGACCTGACCAAGGTGCGGCCCGACGCCGACTTGGTGTTCACCTGGAACGGCACGACCTCGGGCGTGCGCGTACCGAACGCCGACTTCATCGCCGCCGACCGCACCGGCATCACGATCTGCGACGCCACCAGCGCCGCCTTCGCCCAGCCGCTCGAGTGGGACAAGCTCGATGTGGTCACCTTCTCCTGGCAGAAGGCGCTCGGCGGCGAGGCCGCCCACGGCGTCCTGATCCTGTCGCCCCGCGCGGTCGCCCGGCTCGAGAGCTACAGCCCGCCGTGGCCGATGCCGAAGCTGTTCCGCATGACCAAGGGTGGCAAGATCAACGGCGAGATCTTCGAGGGCTCGACCATCAACACGCCCTCGATGCTCTGCGTCGAGGACTACCTCGACACGCTGAAGTGGGCGGCCTCTATCGGCGGCCTGCCCGAGCTGCAGCGGCGCGCCAACGCCAACCTGGGCGTGCTCGAAGTCTGGGCGCAGAAGACCGGCTGGGTCGCCTTCCTGGCTGGCGATCCGGCCACGCGGTCCAACACCTCGGTGTGCTTGAAGGTGATCGATCCGAAGGTCACCTCCCTCTCGGACGACGCCCAGGCCGACTTCGCCAAGAAGCTGGCCTCGGTGCTCGAGAAGGAGGGCGTGGCCCTCGACGTCGGCGGCTACCGCGACGCGCCTCCCGGCCTTCGCATCTGGTGCGGCGCCACCGTCGACACCGCCGACCTCGACGCGCTCACGCCCTGGCTCGACTGGGCCTTCGCGTCCGTCAGCGCCGAACTCGCCGCCGCGTAGCCCTCTTTTCCGCCGTCATGGCCGGGCTTGTCCCGGCCACCCATAGACACCGGTTTTCGACAATTGGCCGCGGCAGCGCCGCACTCCTCCAAGTCGTCGCCGAGATCATGGATGGCCGACAAGCCCGGCCATGACGATCCAAAAATAGCAGGATCAATTCACATGCCCCGCGTTCTCATCGCAGACAGCCTCAGCCCCGCCGCCGTCGAGATCTTCCGCCAGCGCGGCGTCGACACCGACATCAAGACCGGTCTCTCCAAGGAAGACCTGATCAAGGTGATCGGCGACTACGATGGCCTGGTCGTCCGTTCGGACACCAAGCCGAACAAGGACGTCATCGCCGCGGCCAAGAACCTCAAGGTGATCGGCCGCGCCGGCATCGGCGTCGACAACATCGACATCCCGGCCGCCACCGCCGCCGGGATCGTGGTGATGAACACGCCCTTCGGCAACTCGATCACCACGGCCGAGCACGCCATCGCCATGATGTTCGCGCTCGCCCGCCAGATGCCCGCCGCCGACGCATCGACCCAGGCCGGCAAGTGGGAGAAGAGCCGGTTCATGGGCATGGAGCTCTACGCCAAGACTCTGGGCCTGATCGGCGCGGGCAACATCGGCGGCATCGTCGCCGACCGGGCGCTGGGCCTGAAGATGAAGGTGGTGGCCTACGACCCCTTCCTGTCTCCGGAGCGCGCCGTGGAGATGGGTGTCGAGAAGGTCGAGCTCGACGAGCTGCTGGCCCGCGCCGACATCATCACCCTGCACACCCCGCTCACCGACAAGACCCGCAACATCCTGTCGGCCGAGGCCCTGGCGAAGACCAAGAAGGGCGTCTTGATCGTCAACTGCGCGCGCGGCGGGCTGGTCGACGAGGCGGCGCTGCGCGCGGCCCTGGAGTCCGGCCATGTGGGCGGCGCGGGCTTCGACGTGTTCGTGACCGAACCCGCCAAGGAGAACGTGCTGTTCGGCGCCCCGAACTTCGTGGCCACGCCGCACCTGGGCGCCTCGACCAACGAGGCTCAAGAGAACGTCGCCCTGCAGGTCGCCGAACAGATCAGCGACTACCTGCTGACCGGCGCGGTCACCAATGCGCTGAACAGCCCCTCGGTCACGGCCGAGGAGGCGCCGCGGCTGAGGCCCTTCGTGGCGCTGGCCGAAAAGCTGGGCGCGCTCGCCGGCCAGATGGTCGACTTCGGGATCAAGTCGATCGACATCGCCTACGAAGGCGAGGTGGCGCGGCTGAACGCCAAGCCGATGACGGCCGCGGCGCTCGCCGGCGTCATGCGGCCCATGCTGGCCGAGATCAACATGGTCTCCGCGCCGGCGGTGGCGAAGGAGCGCGGCATCACCGTCTCGGAGAGCCGTCAGGACGACTCGCCGATCTACGAGAGCCTGATGCGGATCACGGTCACCACCGAGAAGGGCAAGCGCTCGTTCGCCGGCTCCGTGCTGGCCGGCGCGCCGCGCGTGGTCGAGGTCAAGGGCATGGACTTGGACGCCCCGTTCGCGCCCACCATGCTCTACGTCAACAACCTGGATAAGCCCGGCTTCATCGGCGCGCTCGGCAATGCGCTGGCCGAAGCCAATGTGAATATCGCCACATTCAACCTGGGCCGGGTGTCCGCCGGCGACGACGCGATCGCCCTGGTCGGCGTCGACCAACTGCCCTCCGAGGCCCTGATCGGCAAGATCCAGGGACTGCCGAACGTCAAGGAAGCCCGCGTCCTGCGGTTCTAGCCGCCGCTGAGCGCGCCGAAGATCAGGAGTTCGTCGGCGGGCCCGAGCGCGCGTGTCACGTCGCGGGTCTCCGACTGGCCGACGAACAGGCGCATGTGCTTGCGCACCCGGTCCTGCTCGTCCACGACCCGGAACTTGAGGCCGGGGAAACGGGCGTCCAGATCGTCGAGCACGGCCCCCACCGTCGCCCCGGCTGCCGCCACGCGGGTCGCGCCGTCGGTGTAGGAGGTCAGCTGCGAGGGGACCAGCACCTGGACCATGGCGATCAAGCCTTCGGGGCGACCTTGACCGAGTAGATCTCGGGCAAGTGGGCTGCGATCTGGCGCCAGCTTTCGCCCTCGTCCGTGCTGGCCCAGACCTCGCCGCTCGTGGTGCCCAGGTAGAGGCCCATCGGGTCGCGGCCGTCGCCGCACATGGCCTGGCGCTTGACGGTGAACCAGCCCTGCTCGCGCGGGAAACCCTTGTCCTGGCGCTCCCAACTCGCGCCGCCGTCGCGCGTCCGGTAGACCGCCGGGCGCCCGTCCGGGCTGATCCGCGGCCACACCTCGGTGCCATCCATCGGAAACACCCAGGCCGTGTCGGCGCATCGTGGGTGCGGGACGATGGAAAAGCCGATGTCGCCGACGTCGCGGGGCATGGCGTCGCCGATGCGCTCCCAGCGCTCGTCCGGCCGGTCAAGGCGATAGATGCCGCAGTGGTTCTGCTGCCAGATGCGGTCAGGATTGGTCGGCGCCAGCGCGATCTGGTGGGCGTCCTGGCCGATCTCCGGATCGGGGTCCGGCAGGTAGTCGCAGCGCACATTCTGGTTCAGTGGCCGCCAGTTCGATCCCTGATCGGTGGTCTCGAGCACGCCGGCCATGGGCGTGGCGAGGTACATGTGCCTGGCGTCGCGCGGGTCGATGACGATGCCGGCGATCATCGGCCCGTCCGGCGTGCCCTCGTCCATGGGCGGGAACCAGTCCATCACCTTGGGGTGTTCGTTCAGGCCCGTCACGCCCTCCCAGGTCTCGCCGTTGTCGGCGCTGCGGAACAGCGCCGGCGGAGACGAACCCGCCCACCAGACGCCGGGCTCGCTCTCATGCCCCGGCTCCAGCCAGAAGGTGTGGTGCACGGAACGGCCATGCGGCTCGCCGCTCGCGAACGCCGGCGGCTTGCTGACCTCGGACCAGGTCGCCCCGCCGTCGGTCGAGCGCTGGATCGTGGGGCCCAGGTGGCCCGTCGAGGCCGCGGCCATCAGGACGTCGGGGTCACGCGGGTCGGCCACCAGGTGGTTGATGATCTGGCCCAGGAACTGGGGGCCGGTGAGACGCCAGCCCGTGCGGTCGGCGGCGGAATCCAGGTACCAGGCGCCCTTGCGGGTGCCGATCAGCAGGCGTGTGGCGTCGGTCATGGAGCGTCCTCCCACCCCAAGGACGTTTCATAACACGTGATCCCGACACGCCGCGACGGGGTGACGCCGGAGGCTCAGGCCTTCCTGGGGTCCGGCGTGGTCGGGACCGCATCGGCGATCATGCGCACGAAGTCGCCGCGGTAGTCGTCGACGACCTTCATGTCGCTGTTGAACACCATGGTGGCGCGCCGCCTGGCGTCATAGGCCGGCCAGTGCGGGATCAGGTTGTTGTTCGGATCGCCCGTGGCGGCGAACGCCACCCAGGTCGCCGCCAGCCGGTCGCTCATCAAGCGGCCACCCTTCATGCCGGCGCCGCCGATGGCATTGCGCGACAGGTGGAAGCTGGCTTCCACATCGTGGCCGTGCACCGCGCCGAACTTGCCGTCGAAGGCCGGGGTCTCCCAGTCCCAGACGTACATATAGACTGGCGCCTTGCCGAGCGCGGCCTTGCGCAGGGCCTGGATCTGCGAGTTGCCGCGCGTGGCGTCGGTGAAGGCCTCGGCCTGGGTCAGGTACGGCGACTGGCGCGAATTGGCCTGGCGATAGGCCGCCAGGATCGCGTCGCCCTTGCCCCCGAACCGTTGGCGGAACAGCGCCGCGGCGCCGGACTCCGTCAGGTCGAAGTTGGTCAGGCGCAGGGCCGCGTCGTGCAGGGTGGTCGAGATGATCACCGGCACGTCGGCCGATTCCTGCGGGGCTGCGGGATCGAACGGGTGGTGCGGCAGGGTCTTGTCGCCAACCACCGGCCGGAAGGCGCCGTTCGAGGCGACCTGCGCCTCCAAGAGCTTCTGCCAGGGGACCTGCTGGATCGCCGCCAGGTTCTTCTTGCTGAGGCCCAGCGTCTTGATCAGCTTCTCGGCCTCGGCGTTGGCCTCCTCCGGCGTCGCCTGGCGAAGCGTCGAGCCCGACTGCACCGCGGCGCGGTGGAAGAGGCCCTTGGCGCTGGGCGTCGCCAGCAGCGTCGAGGTCTTCGAGCCGCCGCCCGACTGGCCGAAGATCATCACCCGGTTCGGATCGCCGCCGAAGCGGCCGATGTTGTCGCGCACCCAGCGCAGCGAGGCGACCATGTCCTGGACGCCGCAGTTGCCGGCGTTGGCGAACTCCGCCGGCGCGCCCAGGCCCGCCAGGTTCAGGTAGCCGAACGAGGCCAGGCGGTGGTTCACCGTCACCACCACCACGTCGCCCAGGTTGGCCATCCGCGCGCCGTCGTACATCGGCCCGTTGCCGGAGCCCGTAGCCCAGCCGCCGCCGTGGAAGCTGACCAGCACGGGCCGCTTGGCCGTGTCGTTCACGGACGGCGTCCAGACGTTCAGGTTCAGGCAGCTCTCGCCCATGCCGCCGGGGCCGACGTGCCGGTCCCAGGCGATCAGCGAGGAATAGTCGCTGTCCAGCGCCGCAGGCGTCTGCGGCGAGATCGGTCCATAGCCGATGCAGTCGCGCACCCCGGTCCAGGGCGTCGGCTTCTTCGGCGACATGTAGCGGTTCTTGCCGCCGGTGGAGGCGCCGTAGGGGATGCCCTTGAACTCCTTCACCCGGCCGTTGGCGATGCCCTGCACCTTGCCGGAGGTCGTCTCGACGGTGTGGAAGATGCCGCCGGGCGCGCCGCCGCCGCCCAGGATGCGGGCCGGCGGCGCGGGCGGGGCCGGCTGGGCCTCGGCCTTCGGCGCGGCGGCGACCGCGCCGGCCACGCTCGCCGTGAACGCCGCTGCCTGCATCATGTCGCGCCGGCTGAGGGCGCCGTCCTTGGACTTGGTCATGCTCTGTCCTCCCTAACCGCCCCGTTCTAGCCTCTGGGCCCGGGGGCCGGCGGATTGGCGTCCCAGTACGCGCGGATCTCGGCGCGCGGGTTCACCTCCTGGCGCGTGTCGTTGTCGAACAGCATGACGTTGCGCTGGGCGTCGCTGTAGGGCTTCCACGGCGGGATGTGCGGGTTGTTCGGATCGCCCGTCCTGGCGAAGGCCGCGAAGCTCGACGCCAACCGGTCGGCCATCTTCTTGCCCGCCGTCGACCCCGAGAAGAACCCGTCGCGCACCGAGTGGAAGCTGGCCGAGACGTCGATCCCATGCACGGCGCCGAACTGGCCGTCATAGCCCTGGGTCCGCCAGTTCCATTGGTAGACATAGGCCGGCGCGGCCCCCAGCGCCGCCTTGCGCGCGGCCTGGGTGTAGCAGGCGCGGCGGCCGCCGGAATCGGTGAACGCCTGCGCCTGGATCAGGAACGGCGTCGCGATCGGGTCGTAGCGGCGATAGAGCGCCACCAGCTCCTTGCCCTTGCCGGGCCAACGCTTCTCGAAGAGGTCCTGCAGCCCGGCCTCGGTCAGGTTGAAGTTGGTCAGGCCGAGGGCGGCGTCCTCCAGCGTCGTCGAGACGATCATCGGCACGTTGGCCGAAGCCGCCGGGGCCACCGGGTCGAACGGGTGGGTGGGCAGCGCATCGGTGCCGATCACCGGGCTGAAGTTGCCGCCGGCCGCGGTCTGGGCCTCCAGCAGCTGCTGCCAGGAGACCTTCTGCAGGTCGCCCATGTTGGCCTTGGATATGCCGAGCTGCTTGAGGAACTTGTCGGCGGTCGCCGCGCCCGCCTCGGGCGTCACCAGCCGGAGCGCCGAGCCCGATTGGACGGCGGCGCGGTGGAAGAGGCCCTTGGCCGGCGGCATGGCCAGCACCGTCGAGGTCTTCGCCCCGCCGCCCGACTGGCCGAAGATCATCACCCGGCCCGGGTCGCCGCCGAAGTTCTCGATGTTGTCGTGCACCCACTGCAGCGAGGCGACCATGTCCAGTGCGCCCGCCACGCCGGCGTACTTGTAAATCTCCGGCGCGCCGGCCCCGACCAGGTTGGTGTAGCCGAAGCTCGCCAGCCGGTGGTTGATGCACACCACCACCACGTCGCCGTAGTAGGCCAGGTTCTTGCCGTCGAAGCCTGGGGCGTTTCCCGATCCGGTGGCGAAACCGCCGCCGTGGAAGCTGACCATCACCGCCTTCTTGGCCGACCGATCGGTGGTGGTCGTCCAGACGTTCAGCGACAGGCAGTCCTCGCCCATGCCGCCGACCTGGCGGTCCCACATGATGAACTGGCCGTACTCGCCGCGGATGTCGGATTGGGTCTGCGGGCAGACCGAGGTGAAGGCGAAGCACTCGCGCACGCCCTTCCAGGGCGCGGGCTTCTGGGGCGGCATGTAGCGGTTCTTGCCGCCGGTGGGCGCGCCGTACGGGATCCCTTTGAACTCCCAGACCGGGCCGTTGGCGATGCCCTGCACCCTGCCGGTGGCCGTGTCGGTGGTCTCGAAGATCTTGCGGGTGGCCCCGCCGGTTCCGAGACCCGCGGGCGGCGCGGCCGGCGCCTGGGCCAGCGCCCTGGGCGCCGCGGCGGCCGCCGCCAACGCCGCGCCGGCAATCAGCACCGCGCGGCGGTCGGACTCCGTGCGTGAGTTGTCCTTGGTCATGCCCCGCCTCCCAGCCAGATCTTGGTCATGAGGGGCGGCGCCTGGCTGCCCCGCCCCCGGTTGGCGCCAGCTTAGGCCTCGGCGCCTTTTATGGTCAATCCTGCCTACAGGTTGTCGCGTCCCGCCTGCAGCTCATCGACCAGTCGCTGACGCAGCAGCTTCAGCAACCCCAGCACGCGCGGCGAATCCGGCGACGTGCGGCCGATGAAGACCGACTCCATCGCCAGCCCGTTCAGAGCCATGCGCGTCAGATGGGCGACCGCCTCGATCTCCTCCAGCCGCTCCGGGGCGCCGAGGTTCTTGGCCATCCGGATGCGCGCCCGGTGCAGCCGCTCCTCCACGTCGCCGGCGAAGGCCGGATAGCGCTCGGCTAGCTCCGGGTCGGAGCGGGCGGCGATGGTGACTTCCATCAGCGCGATGGCGGCGGGCGTGTGCAGCGAGGCCCAGACCGCGTCCACGCCCATCAGGAACCGGTCGGGCCCTTCGGGATAGGGGCGAAGCTCGTCGAACACCTTCGCGCCGCGCGCGTCGGCGGCGTACTCGGCCACCGCCAGGATCAGGTCCACCTTGGTGGGGAACTGGTGCAGCAGCGAGCCTCGGCTGACCTTGGCCAGGCGCGCGACCAGCGGCGTCGAGGTGGCCGCATAGCCGAACTCCGCCAGGCAGCGGACGGCCGCCTCCATGATCTTCGCGCGCGTCGCCGCCCGACGCTCGGCGTTGGGGCCCCGGGGGGCCCTTTGCGGCGTCCGCTTGGACGGTTTCGCCGCCGCTGTCTGTTGGGCCTTCTGGGGGCCCGTCGGCTTTGCTGCCTTGACCATGATGCAACCATGGCCGGGCGAACGCGCTACGCCAAGCCTAATGAAAATCCCGGCTGCGGATCAGCCGGCCGGTGACTCGGCTGTGGACCTGCGGCGCCGGGGCCTGCGGCCCGTCCTCGTGGTCGCGCAGTTCGGCCAGCTTGCCGGTGAGTTCGGTGAAGCGTTCGGCGACCACGTGGATCACGCCGCTGGCCTCCTGCAGCCGGCCGTGGACGGCCAGGAACGCAGCCCCCATCACCAGCCGCCGGTTGGCCTCGAAGACGTCGTTCCAGACCACGATGTTGGCGATGCCGCTCTCGTCCTCCAGGGTCAGGAACACCACGCCCTTGGCGGTGCCCGGCCGCTGGCGCACCAGCACCAGCCCGCCCACCGACACGCGCCGCCCGTTCCGCATGCCCTTCAGCGAGGCGCACGCCGCCACGCCCATCCGCGCCAGGTCGTCGCGGAAGAAGCTGACCGGGTGGCGCCTCAGAGACAGGCTAGTGGTGCGGTAGTCCTCGGCCACCTCCTTGGGCAGACTCATGAACGGCAGCTGCACCTGGGCCTCGCGCACGGCCTGGCGCGCGATCAGCGGCGCGGAGCGTTCGGCGCCCACCTCGTCGGCCATGCCCTTCACCGCCCACAGCGCCTGGCGGCGGGACAGGCCCAGGGCGCGGAAGGCGTCGGCCTCGGCCAGCAGCTCCAGCCCCCGCCGCGATAGCCCCGAACGCAGGACATAGTCCTCCAGGGTGACGAGCCCGCCCGCGCCGCGCACCGCCATGAGCGCCTTGGCCTCCTCCTCCTTGAAGCCCTTGATCTGGCGCAGGCCCAGCCGGACCGCGCGGAAGGGCATGCGTGGATCGTCGGGGGGTTCGAGCGTGCAGTCCCAGTCGCTGACCACGATGTCGGGGCCGCGCACTTCCACACCGTGCTCGCGCGCGTCGCGGACCAGCTGGGCCGGCTGGTAGAAGCCCATCGGCTGGCTGTTCAGCAGCGAGGCGCAGAAGGCGTCGGGGTGATAGCGCTTCACCCAGGCCGAGACGTAGACCAGGATCGCGAAGCTGATCGCGTGGCTTTCCGGGAAGCCGTAGGAGCCGAACCCCTCGATCTGCTTGAAGCACCGCTCGGCGAAGTCGCGCTGATAGCCGCGCCGCACCATGCCCTCGATGAACATCGCCTTGTATTCCCAGAGCCTCCCGTTGGCGCGGAAGGTGGCCATAGAGCGGCGCAGGCCGTCGGCGTCGCTGTCGCTGAACTTGGCCGCCTCGATGGCCAGCCGCATGGCCTGCTCCTGGAAGAGCGGCACGCCGAAGGTCTTGCCCAGCACCTGGCGCAGCTCGTCCGCCGGGCCGTGTTCGGGCGACGGCGCCGGGAACTCGGGCGTCTCCAGCCCCTCGCGGCGGCGCAGGTACGGATGCACCATGTCGCCCTGGATCGGGCCCGGCCGCACGATCGCCACCTCGATCACCAGGTCGTAGAACTTGCGCGGCCGAAGCCTCGGCAGCATCGACATTTGCGCCCGGCTCTCCACCTGGAAGACGCCCACCGAGTCCGCCGCGCACAGCATGTCGTAGACGCCCGGATCCTCCTGCGGGATGTGGGCGATGTCAGTGATCACCCGCCCGTCCGGCAGCGGCGGCAGCATGTCGAAGCTCTTCTTCAGCGCCGTCAGCATGCCCAGCGCCAGCACGTCGACCTTCATCAGCCCGAGCGCGTCGATGTCGTCCTTGTCCCACTCGATGAAGGTGCGGTCCTTCATGGCCGCGTTGCCGATCGGCACGGTCTCGTCCAGCCGCCGCTTGGTCAGCACATAGCCGCCGACGTGCTGCGACAGGTGGCGCGGGAAGCCCAGAAGTTGTTCGGCCAGCGTGGTGGCGCGGCGGATCTCCGGGCTGTCGGGATCCAGGCCCGCCTGGCGGATGTGGTCGTCGGGGACGTTGTCGCCGTAGCTGCCCCAGATGGTGCCCGCGAGTGCGGCGGTGATGTCCTCGGTCAGGCCCAGCGCCTTGCCCACCTGGCGGATCGCCATGCGCGGGCGGTAGTGGATGACGGTCGCCACGATCGCGGCCCGGTCGCGGGTGTAGCGGCGGTAGACGTACTGCATCACCTCCTCGCGCCGCTCGTGCTCGAAGTCGACGTCGATGTCCGGCGGCTCGCCGCGCTTCTCGGAGATGAAGCGAGAGAACAGCAGGTCCTGGTCCTCCTTGGTGGGATCGACCGCGGTGATGCCCAGGCAGTAGCAGACGCAGGAGTTGGCCGCCGAGCCGCGACCCTGGCAGAGGATGCCCTGATCGCGGGCCCAGCGGACGATGTCGTGCACGGTCAGGAAGTAGTTGGGGAACTTCAGTTTCTCGATGAGGTCCAGCTCGTAGGCGATCAGCCGTTTGACCTTCTCCGGCACGCCGCGCGGATAGCGCCACCCGGCGCCGGCCCAGGCCAGGTCGCGCAGGTGGCCGATGGCGGTCTTGCCGGGCGGGACCGGCTCGTCGGGGTATTCGTAGGAGAGGTCGGAGAGGTCGAAGGCGATGCGCTCGGCGATCTCGACGCTGCGTTCGACCGCGCCGGGGAATTTCGCGAACAGGCGCGCCATCTCGGCCGGCGCCTTCAGATGCCGCTCGGCGTTGGCCGCAAGCCTCAGGCCCGCGTCGTGGATCGTGCAGGTCTCGCGGATGCAGGTCAGCACGTCCTGCAGGGCCCGCCGTTCGGGGGCGTGGTAGAGCACGTCGTTCGTCGCCACCATCGGCGCGCCGTGGGCCCCGGCCAGCGCCGACAGCTGCGACAGCCGTTTCAGGTCGCGCGGACCGTACCGCCGCGCCGCCGCCAGCCAGACGCTTCCGGACAGGGCGCCGGCGATGCGCGCCAGATCGGCCTCGAACGCCTCGTCGAGCCGGTCCGGCGGGACCACCAGGGTGAGCTGGCCCTCGGCATGCTCCAGGAAATCGGCCCAGTGGAGCTCACAGTCCGCCTTCTTCGCCCGCCGCTGGCCGAGCGTGAGCAGGCGGGTGAGCCGCCCGTAGGCCTCGCGGTCGGACGGATAGACCAGCAGGCTCGGCGTCCCGTCAGCGAAGTCCAGGCGACAGCCGGTGAGGTGGCGGATGGCCGAGCCGCCGTCCCGAAGGTCGTTCTTCGCCGACCAGGCCCGCACGACGCCGGCCAGGGAGTTGCGGTCGCAGATCCCGATGGCGCTGAGGCCCAGGACGTCGGCGGTCATCACCAGCTCGCCCGGATGCGAAGCGCCCCGCAGGAACGAGAAGTTGCTGGCCGCCTGCAGCTCGACGTAGCGCGTCATGGATTCCCTTCTCCCCTTGCGGGAGAAGGTGTCACCCGCAGGGTGACGGATGAGGGGTTGAGCGGACGTTGAGGGAGAGATGCGGAAGCGGCTTCGAGGATGCGGCCCAGCACTCGATCCCTGGCCGCCACTTCATCGTTGCTGAAGCGCAAGACCCGGAAACCCTGGCTCGCAAGCCAGGCGTCACGGACGGCATCTGCCTCTGGATCGTGAAAGGGACCATCCGCCTCGACGATCAAACGTCGGCCAAGGCAAGCGAAGTCCGCCACATAAGGCCCAATAGGAACTTGCCGCCGGAACTTGAGGCCATCGAGCCGCCGGTCGCGCAGGAGTTTCCACAGGCCGCGTTCACTCGCCGGCTGCGTCTGTCGCAGTGACCGGGCCTGTCTGACGGTGGCCTTTCTCATGATGTTCCTTGCGCTTTTCGACCCCTCATCCGTCGGCTGCGCCGACACCTTCTCCCGCAAGGGGAGAAGGATGTTTCTCTTCATCCGAACACCCCATGCAGCCACCATTTCGGGGGCGTGTCTGAGGCGCCGTAGAGGCCGGCGCGGAACAGCCAGTAGCGGCCGCCGCCCTCGTCCTCCACGCGGTAGTAGTCGCGCACGTGGCCGGTGCTCACCTCGTCGATCGCGCCCTTCCACCATTCCTCGCCGATGCGCTCGGGGCCCTCGGCGCGGCGCACGCGGTGCAGCTGGCCGCGCCAGCGGAACTGGGTGGGCGGCTCGTCGGGGGTGAGCGCCATCACCGCCTCCACCGGCTCGGGGCGGCGGAACAGGCGCGCCGGACGGGGCGCGCCAATGTCCCAAGAGGGGGCGTCCCCGGGTTGGGGCGGCGTTTTCCGTGGCGACGCCAGCGGCCGGGCGCGGGCGGCGGCCAGCTCGGGGACATGGCTCTCCGCCGGGGCGGCCCGCCAGACGCGCTCCTCGCCCAGGCGGTTCACCAGCCGGTCGACGAGGGGCGCGAGGCCCTCCTCCACCGTTGGCTGGCGCGCGGAATCCAGGCTGGCCTGGCGGCCGGAGATCGGTTCGACGTCATGGGCGGCCAGCGTCACCACCTCGATCCCGAAGCCCGGATCGACGGTCTCCAGCTTCGGCCCGAAAAGCTTGGCGATGCGGACCGGGTCGCGGCCGGGCAACGCCAGGCCGACGCCGAGCGGCAGCGCCTTGCCGTCCAGCCGGTGGAAGGCGATCTCGAAGCGGCGGCCGCCCCGGCCCTCGGCCTCCAGCCGCGCGCAGAGCTTGGCGCAGATGTCGGCGGTGACGCGGGCCATGTCCTCCGGCGCGCTGATCGGCTCGGCGAAGGCCAGGCGGGCGAACCACGGGGTCGGCGGGCGGCGGAAGGCGAGCGCCTCGGCCTCGCGGCCCAGGGCCTGGTCCAGGCGGGTCAGCGCGGCCTGGCCGAAGCGGCGGCCGAACGGAGCCCGCGGGATGTCCATCAGCTGGCCCACCGTGCGCAGGCCCAGCCGCTCGATCTGGGCCCAGGTCTGCATCTCCAGGCGCAGGGCCGCCGGCGGCAGGGGCGCCAGCAGGGGCGCCTGCTCTCCCGGCGGGGCGATCGCGCCGTCCTGCCCGAAATGCGCCAGGGCCCAGGCCGCGCCGGGGGTGTCGGCGATGGCGCAGCGGAACGGCAGGCCCCCCGCGGCCAGGCGGCGGCGGAAGTCGGCCAGCATCGCGGGCTCCCCGCCCCACAGGTGGTCGACCCCGGCCACGTCGAGGAACAGCCCGTCCGGCGCATCGGCCGCCACGGCCGGCGAGAAGCGCACGCACCAGTCGATGAGCGCGGTCAGCGCCGCCGCATCAGCCTCGGGCTCGGCCTCGGCGGTCGAAAGCTCCGGGACCAGGGCCATGGCGTCGGTGGCCTTCTGGCCAGCGTGCAGGCCGAGCCGGGCGGCCTCGGCGTCGACAGCGGCCAGCCGGCGCACCGCGCGCACCGTCTCGATCAGCGCGAACGGCCCCGGATCAACCGGCGAGTCGGAGGGGTTGCGCCGGCGCCAGTTGGCGATCGCCCAGTTCGGCGACCAGGCGCAGAGGATGCGTCCCATCGTTTGCCTCCAATGCGTACGCCCCCTCGGCCTCCATCAGCCACGCGCCCGTCCGTCCGCCCCGGCAGCGTTCCAGCGTCACGGAGAAGCGCGGGTCGCCCAGGCCGAACTCGCCGGCCGGCGGCTGCGACGGCGCCGAGGCGACCCGCCAGCGCGTGGCGGCCGCCGAGCCCGTGGCCGCGCGCCGGGCCTGGCCGCCATAGGGCCGGCGGCGGATCAGGAAGCCGGTCGCCCCCTGCTTCTCGCAGGCCAGCTGCAGGCGGCGTCCCGCGGTCAGGTCGCAGCCCTCGACCTCGCCCACCACGGCGGCCACCCCGACCGTGGCCAGCGCATCCTCCATCACTGAGAGCGCCTCGGCCTCGTCGCGGGCGCAAACCTGGATCAGCCGCTCCGGCGGAAAGCCCAGCCCCGCCAGCCCGGGCGCCCAGAGGTCGTCGCGGCGCAGCACCCAGACCACCTCGCCGTGCTTCGCCAGGGGCGCGGCCAGGCGCGCCGTGAACGCGGTGGGGGCCGCGGCCGTCTCCGCCTCCAGACCCTCGCCGCCGATCTCGTGCCAATGGCCCAGCGGCAAGCCCCCACCCGGCAGGCAACCGTCGATCCGCCCGTCGCCGAACGGCAGGACGCCGGCCTCGGCGCGGCCGCCCGCCTCGATGGCGGCGATCTTCACCCGCAGGGCGGCCAGCCCTGATGAGCGAAAACCGGACATGGCATCAGGACTCCTTTTGTTCCATCTTTGTTCTAGAACGAGAACATGGAGAGTCAAGGTCCCCGAATCCCTTCTCCCCTTGCGGGAGAAGGTGTCGCCGCAGGCGACGGATGAGGGGTCGAAAGCAGGTTCAGGAGGAACAATGCCCGCAGCCACAATCGCCCGAGCCAGATCACTACGACGAAGCCAGCCCGCCACCGAGCGCATCCTCTGGAAGCACCTGCGCGACAGATGCCTCGAGGGGCTGAAGTTCCGCCGACAGGTCCCGATCGGCCCCTACGTCGTCGACTTCGCCTGCCTTCGCTATCGCGTGATCGTCGAAGCCGATGGCCCGTTCCATGATCCCGCCGCTGACAGCCTTCGCGACACCTGGCTCGCCTCCCAAGGCTTCCGCGTCCTGCGGTTCAGCAACGACGAGATTGGGGCCAGGGATCGTGTCCTTGGCCGCATCATGAGGCCACCGAAGCGCCGCTTCTCCAACGTCCCCTCGACCCCTCATCCGGCCCGCTTCGCGAGCCACCTTCTCCCGCAAGGGGAGAAGGGTAGAATATGGCTCGCCTTGACCGTCGTTCACCACCGCCGGAAGGTCTGTGCGAGAGACCGGCGTCATGCCGGCGGGGAGGATGAAACGATGCGGATCGCAGCCATTCTGGGGGCCCTTGCGGCGCTGGCCGCAGGCGCCGCTCAAGCGCAGGCCGACAAGCCCGTCACTGTGAAGATCGACTCCGGCCCGGTGGTCGGCGTGGCGACGGACAAGGCCAATGTCTTCCGCAACATCCCCTTCGCCGCCGCGCCCGTGGGCGCGTTGCGCTGGGCGCCGCCGCAGGCGGTGAAGCCCTGGACCGCGCCCCGGCCGGCGGCCGAGAACGGCCCCTCCTGCCCGCAGCCGATGAACGCCGACGGCTCGCCCAACGGCGGCGGCGCCAATGGGCCCATCAGCGAGGACTGCCTGCAGCTCAACGTCTTCGCCCCCAAGACCGCGAAAGGCGCGCCGGTGATGGTCTGGATCCACGGCGGCGCCCACGTCGTCGGCGCGGGCTGGATCTACGGCGGCGAGAACTTCGCCCGCGACGGCGCCGTCGTGGTCAGCATCAACTACCGCCTGGGCGCGCTCGGCTACTTCGCGACGCCCGAGATCAGTGCGGCCGCCAAGCCGGGCGAGCCCACCGGCAACTTCGGCCTGATGGACCAGATCGCGGCGTTGAAATGGGTGCAGCGGAACATCGCCGCCTTTGGGGGCGATCCGAAGAACGTCACCGTCTTCGGCGAGAGCGCCGGCGGCATGAGCACGCTCGCGGTCCTCTCCACGCCCGCCGCGAAGGGGCTCTACGCCAAGGCCATCGTCGAATCCGGCGCCGGCTGGTTCCAGCCAAAAACCCTGGCGATGAAGGAGAAGGAGGGCGCCGCGGCGCTGCAGAAGGCCGGGATCACCACGACCTCGGTCGGCGACCTGCGCGCCGTGCCGGCGGAGAAGCTGGCGCTGCTGCCCGGCGACTACCAGCCGTTCATCGACGGCAAGCTGATGACCGAGACCCCGTCCCAGGCCCTGGCCAACGGCCATTTCGCCGACGTCCCGCTGATCATCGGCTCCAACTCCGGCGAGGACTCGCTGATGGGCCCGGGCCCGGCGCCCGCTCCGGCGAAGGCCCGGATGCTGGCCGCGATCCCGCCGGCGGCTCGGGCGACGGCCTACAAGGACGAGGCGGCCGCCGGCGACGAGGTCCTGGCCCGCGCCATCTTCACCGACCTGGTCATGGGCGGACCGGCCCGCTGGGTGGCCGCCAAGGCGTCGACCGGCAAGCCCAGCTACCTCTATTACTTCAGCTACGTCGGCTCGCGCTTCCCGGCGTCCAAGACCCGCGCCAGCCATGCCGACGAGATCCAGTACGCCTGGGAATACTGGGGCCGGCGCACGCCCGCGAGCATGATCAACGCCAAGGACCAGGAGGTGGCCAGCCTGATGCACGCCTGCTGGGTCAGCTTCGCCAGGACCTCGGTTCCCAAGTGCGGGTCCGTGGCCTGGCCCGCCTACACGCCGGCCGCCGACCAGCTGATGGAGTTCGGCAAGGAGAGCGGCGTGCGCACCCATCTGCGCAAGACCCAGCTCGACGCCCAGGAAGCCGCGGCGCTTCCGACGCTCGCGCTGGGCGCCGGGAAATAGCCGCCCTCGTCGCCTAGGGCGGCGGCGCCGTCGCCGGGGAGCCGCAGTTCAGGCGGCCGCCGGCCCACATCCGGCAACGGTGGTCGTGCATCCGCATCCAGGTCGAGACGACGAGGAAGATCGCCACGATCGCCAGCGCGAGATAGGCGAAGATCGGCGGCCGGGTGGTCACGAAACGCTCCGCTCTGGACCCGCCCGGGATGCCAGCGCGCCGGGCCCGGCAAGTCAAGACGGCGCCGCGGCCCGCGGCTAGGCTGGCCGCCAGCCGCAGGGAGCCCGCGCATGACCGCCTATGTCGTCAACGAGATCTGGGTCAGCGATCCCGAGGTCTTCCAGACCTACGTCGTCCAGGTGCCGCCGATCCTGGCGGCGCACGGCGGCCGCTACGTCGTGCGCAGCGGCGCGACGGAAGCCGTCGAGGGCGAGCCGCCCGGCCGCATCGTGATCCTGGAGTTCCCTGACCGCGCGGCCGCTCTGGCTTGGCGGTCCTCGCCCGCCTACCAGGCCATCCTGCCGATCCGCGACGCCAGCTCGACGTCGCGGGTCTATGTGGTCGACGGCTACGATCCGTGAGGCCGGGGCCCTACTTCTTCACCGTCGCTTCGATGAAGTCGCGCCAGGACTTCAGAAAGTGCTGGCGGGGCTGGGCGCCGTCCGCGCCGAACTCGATCTGGCCCTCGTTGGCCGCATCGAACTTCGGCCAGGCCGGGCCGCCGGCCGAGCCCGGCTGGCCGGTCTTCGCGAAGGCGGTCCAGTAGGCGTTCATCGAGTCACTGAGTGCTACGTCCTCGGGCGCGAACTTCGCCCGCGGCTGGCCGAACACGAAGCGCACCTCGTCGGTGTGCGCCGCCCCGAACGGCTTGCGCGCCTTCTCCGCCGCCGGGACGTAGGAGAAGTAGTAGGTCCAGGCCGGATTGCCGTTCTTGGCGTGCATGCGCGCGATCGCCCGGTCGGGCTCGGTAATGGTCTGCACGGTGACCACGTTGTTGATCGCGGCGGCCTTGTCGCCGGTCCCGCCGGTATCGAACGTCTTCAGGATCGCCGCCTGCTGAGGCGCGGGCAGGGCGTCGAACGTCGCCGCCGTCGGCCGGGTCAGGCTGGCCTCGTTCGAGTTGCCGCCGATGATCAGCGGGATCTTGGCCTCGTGGCCGGCGGTGAAGCCGGCGATGACCGTCTCGACGTAGAGCTTGCCGTCCATCATCGGGAACGGCCGCCCGGGCGCGGTGACCCCGCCGCGCGGGCCGGCCAGCGCGGTGAGCGGCAGCTTGCGCAGCGCCGCGGCGGCCGCGGCGTCATCGCCCTTCACGCCGGCGGCTTCGGCCAGCTTCACACCGTTCGCCTCGGCCTCGGCCAGCGTGTTCGGCGTGTTGCGCGCGAAGCCGGACTCGACGATGGCCTTGCTGAAGAGACCCTTGGCTTCCGGCGAGATCATCATGTTCAGGATCGCCATGGCGCCGGCGCTCTCGCCGACGACGGTGACGTTGGCCGGGTCGCCGCCGAAGGCCGCGATGTTGGCCTTGGTCCACTTCAGGCCGGCGATCTGGTCCATGTTGCCGTAATTGCCGACGAGGCCGCCTTCCTTGGTGATCGCCGGGTGGGCGAACCAGCCGGCGCGGCCCAGGCGGTGGTTGGCGCTGACCACGATCACGCCCTTCTTGGCGAACTCGGTCCCCTCGGTGTCGGCGCCGAAGGCCCCGATCGCCTGGCCGACCACGAAGGCCGAGCCGTGGATCCAGAAGATCACCGGCAGCTTGGCGCCCGCCTTGGCGTTCGCCGGCCGCACGACGTTCAGGTAGAGGCAGTCCTCCTGGTTCTGGCAGCTGGGCGGCGCCTTGG
>Ga0068865_100000400_pt1 | contig 24127 bp, 20 predicted proteins | sample KBSMisM12_FD_75293 | JGI IMG/M metagenome (GOLD analysis project Ga0068865, IMG submission 75293) | Miscanthus rhizosphere microbial communities from Kellogg Biological Station, Michigan, USA - KBS Miscanthus M1-2 | ecosystem: Host-associated > Plants > Roots > Rhizosphere > Soil ...
TTCGACTATCACGACGGCGACATCTACTGGTGCACCGCCGACGTCGGCTGGGTCACCGGACACAGCTACATCGTCTATGGTCCGCTCGCCAACGGTGCGACTTCGCTGATGTTCGAGGGCGTGCCGAACCATCCGGATGCCGGGCGCTTCTGGCAGGTCATCGACAAGCACAAGGTCACATTGTTCTACACCGCGCCGACCGCGATCCGCGCGCTGATGCGCGAGGGCGAAGGCCCAGTGAAAAAGTGGAAACGTTCGAGTCTGCGCCTGCTCGGTAGCGTCGGCGAGCCGATCAACCCGGAAGCGTGGGAGTGGTATTGGCGCGTGGTCGGCGACGGCCGTTGCCCGATCGTCGACACCTGGTGGCAGACCGAGACCGGCGGCATCCTGATCACGCCGCTGCCGGGGGCGATCGACCAGAAGCCCGGCTCGGCAACCAAGCCGTTCTTCGGCGTGAAGCCGGCGATCGTCGACGCAACCGGAACCGTGCTCGAAGGCGAGGCCGAAGGCAACCTGGTTCTCACCGATGCCTGGCCGGGCATGATGCGCACGGTCTACGGCGATCACCAGCGCTTCATCGACACTTATTTCAAGACGTATCCGGGAACCTATTTCACCGGCGACGGTGCACGCCGCGATGCCGACGGCTACTACTGGATTACCGGCCGCGTCGATGACGTGATCAACGTCTCCGGACACCGCCTCGGCACCGCCGAAGTCGAAAGTGCGCTGGTCGCGCATGCGAAAGTCGCGGAAGCCGCAGTGGTCGGCTGTCCGCACGACATCAAGGGCCAGGGCATCTACGCCTATGTCACGCTCAAGTCCGGCGAGCAGCCGAGCGACGCCCTGCGCAAGGAACTGATCGCCTGGGTGCGCAAGGAGATCGGTCCGATCGCGACGCCGGACTATCTGCAATGGGCGCCCGGCCTGCCGAAGACGCGCTCCGGCAAGATCATGCGCCGCATCCTGCGCAAGATCGCCGAGAACGCGCCGGACCAACTCGGTGACATCTCGACGCTGGCCGATCCATCGGTCGTGCAGAACCTTGTCAACGAGCGGTTGGTGAGATGAAGCCGGGAATCGGGAATCGGGAATCGCGAGTCGTCGAAAGCGACGCTCACGTTAACTCGTGCCGCTCGTCCGATTCCCGATTCTCGATTCCCGATTCCCGGCTCTCATGCGCGAAATCCTGATCGCCGACGATCATCCGCTGTTCCGCGACGCGCTCAAACGTGCGCTGGCGCAGGCGGTGCCGGAGGCTACGCTGTTCGAGGCGGACAGCGTGCCGGCGCTGCAGGCGCTCGTCGAGGCGCACGCCGATGCCGAGCTGCTGCTGCTCGACCTGCACATGCCAGGCGCGAGCGGATTCTCCACGCTCGCTTATCTGCGCGGCCAGCACCCCGGCCTGCCTGTTGTCGTCGTATCGGCACAGGAAGAACCGGCCGTGATCCGGCGTGCAATCGCCCACGGCGCGTCCGGCTATATCCCGAAATCGGCGTCGGTCGACACGATCGTCACCGCGGTACGACGCATTCTCGATGGCGACGTCTGGCTGCCGCCGCACCTGCTTTCGGCGAGCGGTGCGCTCGATGCGGACGAAGCCAGCGCTGCAGCGCGCGTCGCCGAATTGACGCCGCAGCAATTCCGCGTACTCGGCATGATCGCGGCGGGCCTGCTGAACAAGCAGATCGCCTTTGAGCTCAGCGTGTCGGAAGCAACCATAAAGGCGCACATGACGGCGATCATGCGCAAATTGCACGTCTCCAACCGCACCCAGGTCGCTCTCTACGCCAATCACCTGGCGCTCGAGCAGGCTGCGGCATTGCCGGGTGCGCAGGAATCCTCCGCCTAGGAGGAAGTCACGCCGCGGGTTGCGCCTGCGCGCTGTTGCTGCGTCCGAGTTGCGCAATCAGCGCGCGCAGCGCGGCCGGCTTGACCGGCTTGCGCAGCAGCGCATAGCCCAGATCGCGCGCGCGCGTCTTCAACTCGATGCTGGCATCGGCGGTGATCAAGGCGCCGGGCGGCGGCGGCGTGCAGATTTCGCGCAAGTGGTCCAGCGCGGCCAAGCCGTCGAGTTCGTCGTCGAGATGATAGTCGGCAAGAATCAGGTCGGGGCGCCGCCGGCGCGCGACCTGTTCGGCTTCCTCGATGTTGCGTGAAATGTCGCAGCTCAGACCCCAGCGCGTGAGCAGCGCCAGCATGCCGTCGAGGATCGACGGATCGTTGTCCAGACACAGGATGTGCAAGGCGCTCGGCAAGCCGATCGGTGCGGTCCGCCGCAGTGCGCGCGCCGACGCGCCGGCCGTGGCTTCCGCGGCGCGCGGCACGCGAATCGAGAAGCGGCTGCCGTGTCCGGGATGTGATTCGGCCCCGAGCTCGTGGTTGAGGATGCCGGCGATGCGCTCGCAGATCGCCAGTCCTAGGCCGAGGCCTTTCTCACCCCACGGCGAGGGCTGCTCGAGCCGGCGGAACTCGTCGAAGATCATGCGCAGGTTTTCGTGCGCGATGCCGGGGCCGGTATCCCACACCTCGATGCTGGCGTGGCCGGCGCGGCGGCGCACGCCGAGCAGCACGCGTCCCCGGCGCGTATAGCGCAACGCATTCGACAGGAAATTCTGCACGATGCGCCGCAGCAGGTGCTGGTCGCTGCGCACGTACAGCCGGGTCGGCACCACGTGCAGCTGCAGGCCGCGCGTCTGCGCGAGCACCGAGAACTGGTGGCGCATGGATTCGAACAAATCGTTCAACGGGAAGCTGGTGATTTCCGGCCGATAGCGTCCGGCATCGAGCCGGGAAGCTTCGAGCAACGCTTCCAGCAGATCTTCGGCAGCCTTGAACGACGCATCGATGCGCTCGGCGAGCTGCGCCGATTCGTTGTCGAGGCGCGGCTGGTGGCGCAGCGCCGAAGTGAACAGGCGCGCGGCATTGAGCGGCTGCAACAGGTCGTGCGACGCTGCGGCGAGAAAGCGCGTCTTGCTCGCGTTCGCGGCTTCGGCCTGACGTTTGGCCTGTTCCTGCGAGACGAGCGCCTCACGCAGTTCGCTGGTGCGCTGGGCGACGCGTTGCTCGAGCGTCTCGTTCGCATCGCGCAACGCGCGCTCGGCGTGCTTGTAATCGGTGATGTCGCTGAACGTAGTCAGATAGCCGCCGCCGGGCAGCGGCTCGCCACGCGTTTCGATGACGCGCCCATCGGGCCGCTCACGCACGAAGACATGCGGCGTGCCCTGGCGCAGAAAGTCGAGGCGGCGGCGGATCTGCTGCTCGACGTCGCCCGGTCCGAGCAGGCCGACCTGCGCGTTCTGGCGGATCAGGTCGGCGACGGGCCGGCCGACGTAGACGAAACCTTCCGGGTAGTCGAACAGATCCGAATAGCGACGATTCCAGGCGACGATGCACAGGTCGCTGTCGACGACGCTGATGCCCTGGGTCATGTTCTGGAACGTCACGCCGATCAGTTCGCGGCTGAAGCGCAGCTCCTGCGAGGTTTCATCGAGCAGAGTCGCTGCCTCGGAGAGGTCCAGGCCGGTGCCGCGCAAGGCGCTCGTCAAAATGCGGCGCGCGGACGCTGCACCGATGGCGCCGGCCATCAGGCGTTCGGTGAACTGCAGCAACGGACGGTCCGCCGCGGCGTGCGCGTTCAAGGTCTGGCCGGTCGTCAACGCGTAGTCGGCGAACGCGCGCTGCGCCGCGGCCTCGCCGACGATGCGCTCGCCCAGCGCGCGCAGGTCGGCCACCGGAACGCGGCCGCGCCACTCGCCAACGGCGCTGCGCTCGGCGTCCAGATTGAGGAACGCCGCCGCGCGCAGGCGCTCGTCGACGCCGGGCCGGAAGCGCCACGAGAGCAGGATCAGGCAGCCGACGTTGGCGAACAGGGACCAGAACGTGCCGTGGCTGATCGCATCCCAGCCGTCCATGTGGAACAGTGCGCGCGGGCGCAGGACGGCGATGCCGAAAGGGCCGCCCTGCACCCAGTCCGCAGCGAGCCAGCCGTTCTCCGCGAGGCCCGGCAGCAGCAGCGTGTAGACCCACATGAGAAATCCGGCGATCAGGCCAGCGCTGACGCCGATGCGGCTGGCGCCGCGCCAGTACAGGCCGCTGATGATCGCCGGCGCGAACTGCGCGAGCGCCACGAACGCGAGCAGGCCGATCGAGGCGAGCTGCACGTTCAGTGCCGTCGCGCGGTAGTACGCGTAGGCCAGTGCAGCGAGGACGACGATGGCGATGCGGCGCACGGTCAACACCGTCGCCGACAGGTCGCGTTGCTCCAGGCCCAGGCGGCGGATGCGCAACAACGCCGGCACGACGAGGTCGTTGCTGATCATCGTCGACAAGGCGACCGACTCGACGATGACCATGCCGGTCGCGGCGGAGAAGCCGCCGATGTAGGCGAACAACGCGAGCAGGTCGTGGCCGCCGGCCAGCGGCAGCCAGAGCACGTAGCCGTCCGGATCGATGCCGCGCGCGGCCGCGACCGGAGCGCCGGCGGCGACGATCGGCAGCACGAACACGCAGATCAGCAGCAGGTACAGCGGAAACAACCGGCGCGCGTGCGCCACGTCGCCGGGGTCCTCGCATTCGATCACGCCAACCTGGAACTGGCGCGGCAGGCAGAAGATCGCGACGAAGGCGAGCAGGCACTGCGAAACGAAACCGGACGGCAATCCACGTGCGGCGAACTCGCGGGCCGGCAGCGCGAACGCGGCGCCGATGCCGCTGACGTGCATCGCGTAGAGGCCGATGACGACGAAGGCGACGAGCTTGATCAGCGACTCGGCGGCGATCGCCAGCATCATGCCGTGATGGTGTTCGGTCGCGTCGATGCGGCGCGTGCCGAAGAGGATCGCGAAAATCGCCAGCAGCGCCGCGATGTACAGCGCGCTGTCGTGCAGCAAAGGCGTGTGCTGGACCGATTCGCCGCCGAGGATGTTGATGCTCATGGCGACGGCCTTGAACTGCAGCGCCAGATAGGGCACGGCCGCCGTTACGGCGATGACCGTGACCAGCGCTGCCAATCCATGCGACTTGCCGAAGCGCGAGGCGATGAAGTCGGCGATCGAGGTGATGTTGCGCTGCTTGGCAACGATGGTCAGGCGCTGGAACATGCCGCTGCCGAAGACGAACAGCAGGATCGGCCCGAGGTAGATCGGCAGGTAGGACAGGCTCGATCCGGCAGAACTGCCGACTGCGCCATAGAAAGTCCACGACGAGCAATACACCGCGAGCGCAAGACTGTAGACCAGCGGCCGCAACCAGGCGCGGCTCGGATACAGCGGCCGGCGATCGCCGTAGTAGGCCAGCGCGAACAGGCCGGCCACGTAACCAAGCGACACCAGCAACAGCACCCACCCTGCGATCACCGTGCGCGTCCCTCTTGACTGGAAGAATCCTTCGCGCCGCCCGATTCTCGTCATGGCGGTCGGCAACGAAGCGTTTGCAGCGCGACATTAGCCACTTGACCGGCGCTGCGCCAGAGCCAAGCATGCGGCCATGCGCATCCTGGCCGCCGATGATTTCGTTTCCGCCCGTTACCCGGTTCCGCTGGCGGCCGATGAAATTCAGCTGTGGTTCGTTCCCTCGAGCGCCAGGCGCGGCGCGCACGCGGAGGAACCCTGGTTGCGCCCGTTGCTGGCCGCTTACCTCGGCTGCCGTACCGACGAGCTGACACTGACCCGGGGCGAGCATGGCAAGCCCGGCCTGGCAGGACCGGCAACACTCGAATTCAATCTCTCGCACACGCGCGGCGGTGTGCTGGTCGGCATCAGTCGCGAGCAGGCCTTGGGGGTCGACATCGAGACGCAGTATCGGTCCCGCCCGGTCGTCGAGCTGGCGGGCCGCTACTTCGCCGAGGCCGAAGCCGCTGCGCTGTCGCGCGTCGCCGCGCCGCATCGACAGGTCGCGTTCCTGCGCCTGTGGAGCTGCAAGGAGGCGGTCGTCAAGGCACTCGGTCGCGGCATCGGCTTCGGCCTGGCACGCGTGGCCTTCGCGCTGGACGCCGGCGGGGAGCCGATGCATCTGAACGTGATCGATGCCTCGGCAGGATCGATCGCAGAATGGCAGATTGTCGGTTTGGCGCCGACGACGGAACACGTCGGTGCGCTCGCCTGGCGCGGGCCGATCCGTCCGCTGCGGGCGTTCGCCATGCAACCACTCAATGTGCCGGTGCACGCATCCGGCTGATCGTAAGTTGCCGGTCTCGCCCAATCCGGTTAAGTTTCATCATCTACGCTCGAAACCTTTCGCATGTGGAAGCTGCTGCGTAACCTGGTCATCGTCGCGGTACTGCTGGTCGCGATGCTCAAGCTCGTGCTTTGGTACGAGACGCAGCAGGGTGCAGCGCGGCTGGTCGCGCGGCTGGCGCCGTACGCGCAGGTTCAGATCGGCAACGTGAGTTCCAGCCTGGACGGCAGCGTCGAGATGTCTGGCGTCAACGTGACGATCGGCAAGGGCGCCGCTCGCGAGAACTGGCGGGCAACGCAGGTTTCGCTTACGACTCCCGGAGCGCTGTGGCTGCTGCGGCGACTCCTGTTCGGCGACGAGAGCCTGCCGGAGCAGCTCGGCGTCACGCTCAAAGGCCTGCTGGCGCCCGCCGCATTGCTCGGTGTTGGCGCGGACGCCGCGTGGCTGAGCCCCTTGAGCCTGGTGCCATTCGAAACGCTGGGCTGCGGCGTAGTCTCACGTTTCAGCGTCGCCGACTACCAGCGCATGGGGCTCAATCCCGGCGCCCAGCAGCAGCATCTGGAATACCGCTACGATGCGACCGGTCACGCGCTGACTTTTGCCGCGGAGTTTGCCTCGCCACCGTTTTCTACGGTCAGCGTGCGCGGCGAACTGCAGAAATTCGATCCCCATGGCGTTGCTTCCGGCGCCTGGCAGCAACTTCATGTCAGCGAAGTCTCCGTCGGCTATCTCGACGGCGGCTACCTGGTCAAACGCAACCGCTTCTGCGCGCAGCAAGCCGGAATTTCGCCGGCGCAGTTCGTCGACCAGCACCTTTCTGCCGTTGCCGCTTTTCTCTCGGATCGCGGCGTGCAGCCTGGCGTGCAGGTCGAAGCGATCTACCGCAGCCTGGTAACCGAAGGCGGTCACGTCAGCGTGTTGAGCCTTCCGCCTGCGGCGTCTTCGATCGGCCAGTTGCTCGGCGAGACGGCGGATGTGATGACGCGCCAGTTGAATCTCACCGCGCGCCGCAATGACACGCCGCCGGTGATGGTACGGCTCGCGTTCCACCCGGTGAGCGACGTACCCGGCGCAGCGACTGCTGCGGAGACACCTGCAAGCAGCACCGGCGAAACAGGCAAGCCGGCGACCGCGCCTGTCGCTCCAACCGCAGCAACGCCACCAGTCACGCCGACAACGGCCGCGGCGACTGCCGCCGCGCCGCCGAAACCGGCGCCATCGCCAACACCGACGACGGTCAAACCTGCTATCCCGCCATCTGCGACTCCCGTCGCCGTCGCAAAGCCGCCGACTCCGGCGCCGGTGCCGGCGCGTCCTACCGGCACGGAAGCGGTATCACCGGTTGCCAAAACACCGTCGCCGACTCCGAAGACACCCGATGCGGCGACCGGACCCAAGCCCCAGGCCACCGACGCGGCAGGTGCTCAGGCGAGTGGACCACCGCCCGATGCGGGATCAACCCTGGCGCTGGTCTGGAAGCCCGGAGAGGAGGTACGGCTGCAAGCCCCTCCACCGGCGCCACGCGACTACGATGTGATCGAATTCTCGGCGCTGAGCGGTTATTCCGGGCGCTTCGTCCGCCTGCTCACGACCACCGGCAAGAAGGTCGAGGGCCGCATCATCGGCGTCGACAACACCTCAGTCAGTTTGCGAATCCAGAAGGCGGGCGGAACCGCTGAACTGCAGGTCCCGCGCACCGTGATTTTCGAGATCCGACTGCCGCACCGGCGCGACGCCGACAGCAACGGCTGACGTCGCGCTGCGACGGCTGAGCCTGCTGAGTCGTCAGTATGACAATGGAAAACACCAGCGATCCGGCGGGCGGATTCGCACAACGCGTGGACGCAATGACCCTGGCGCGGGCGCAAGCCGGCGATATGCAGGCTTTCGCGACGCTGTATTCGAGCTTCGGCAAGCCGTGTTTCAACCTGGCGTTGCGCATACTCGGCAATCGTGCGCAGGCGGAGGATCTCGTGCAGGAGGTATTTTTGAAGATGTTCGGTGCAATCCGCAGTTACCGGGGCGATGCCCCGTTCGGCAGCTGGCTCAAGCGCATGGCCGTGAATGCCACCATCGACCAGCTGCGCGGCCAGCGCCATGACGCCGATGTCGACGCCGAAGCGATCTTTGCGCAGCAGCCCGCGCTCGACTCGGCCGGCCCGGCAGCAACGCTGGATGCATGGGCGCTGCTGCTGCGGCTGCCCGCTCGCGCGCGCGCCGTGCTCGTGCTGCATGAGTTCGAGGGCTACACGCACACTGAGCTCGCTGAATTGTTCGGCCAGAGCGAGAGCTATTCGAAGTCGATCCTCGCGCGGGCGCTCAAGCGTCTGAACGAGTTGGTCGTCAGAACCGCGGAACCGGAAACATGTCCGACCCGATCATGACCTTTCACCAGTTCGCCAGGCGCATGCGCCTGGACGAGTTGCCGGTGCTCGAGCCGTCTGCCGACCTGTGGCAGAAGATCGCCGGCGCACAGCAGCAGCGCAGGCGCCGCGCACATTTGCGCCGGATAGTGCTGTGGTGCGGCAGCAGCGTCGTCGTGCTTGCCGCGCTGATTGTCGGCGCGGACGGCTGGTTCGCGCGAACACAGGCCAGCGTGGATGTCGACTGGCAGGCGCGCGCGCAGGCATTGGAGCTGCAGTTGCGCGCCCTGAACACCGGCACATCGGCGCGAGCGGCCAATGCGATTGCCATCGACGCACAGAACGAGCTCGCCCTGGTCGATGTCGCCCTGCAGAGCGCCTACGACGAGGGCGCCGAACAACAGCGTGTGAGTGCGCTGTGGAAGCGCCGCAGCGAACTGCTGAGTGCGCTGGTGAATGCGCGCCGGCAAAATCTGGAAATCAGCAGGATCTGACCGATGACCTACAACAACATCCATCTCCGCGCGACGCGCACGAAGTTTTTCTGCGCCGTTGCCACGACCTTCTTTGCGGCGCCAGCGTTCGGCGGTGGTGAGAGGCCAGTCACCGCTGCGCCGGCGGCGGCCGCCACTACACCGGTGGGCGCAGCCGCGAGCGCATCGGCGCATCCAGCCGCCGCCGGCGGCGAGACGGCGCAACGGATGCGCCAGGACATGCAATCCGTGCTGTCGCACATGGCCGAGACCGGCGCGCTCGGCCAGCATCCGGAGCACGTCTCGCTGCGCGTCGAAGAACCTGCGCGCCGCGTCACGAGCGTCGGCGCGCTCGTTGATTCGACCAGTGCGCAGAGCGCGCGTGACGGCCTGCATGTGCTGGGCGCGACGCCGGGCAGCACCGCCGATCGCCTCGGCCTTCATCCGGGCGACGTGATCGTTGCCGTCAACGGCACATCGCTGCGCGATCTGGGCGCAGATGATCGCGGCCGCGCGCTCGCGGCAACAACGATGCGCACGGTCGTCGAAGGTCTGCCGGATGACGCCACTTTGAACGTCGATGTCGTGCGCGGCGGCAATGCGCTGACGTTGAATGCGCCGGTGCAAGCGGTTTATGTCCCGGCGATGCGCGTGGAGCTCGGTGACTCCGTCGACAGCGGCGGATCGGGGGCGGCTGTCGTCGCGCCGTCGCCCGGCGGTGGCGAGGGTTGCGGCCGCATCAGTGCATTGGATCTTGCGCCGCGCGGTGAGCACTTGTACGCGGTGCGCATATTGCTGCTCGACGGCAGCACGCCGGGGCCAACCGGGTCGCCGTCGTTCCGCGTCGGCGCCGGCGAGCATCAGCTGCTGGTCGCCGAGAATATTCCGACCCAGGCCCTGGGCGTCGGCGCAATCGCAACGCTGCGGCGGCAGACGAGCAAGCCGCTGACCGTGACGGTGCCGCCGGGCAAGACCGTGCTGCTTGCCGCCAAGCTGCATCTGGCCAACGGTTCCGACCTCTCGCATGGCACCTACTGGGATCCGGTCGCGTGGAAGGAGATCACTGAATCCTGCCCGTGAGCTTTCGCACACGGGAACTCGAGCGCATTGGTCGAGGTCTCAAAATTACCCTCCTCCACAGGGACCATGCGCCACAGGGACGTGGCCTTCTTTTACACGGGTCGTGCACGCCGCGTTATCCTGCGGCGCGTGAGCATGCGTAGTGAGCTTCGCGCGACGCGCGCGCCAGGATTTGTTGCGCTGATTCTTGCGCTGCTTGTCAGCGCGCCGGTAGACGCTGTGCAACCCAAGGCGTCGAAGAAGCCGGCCCCGGCCACTGCGGCAGCAGCAGCGCCAAAATTGTCCGACAGCTATCGCCGTATTTTCGCCGCGGGTGCCGCGAACGGCGCGTACAACGGTCTCGCCGTCGGCATGATCCAGGGCAAGGAGCAGGAGACCTGGTTCTTCGGCAACAGCGCGAATGCCGCGCTTCCGGATGGCGACAGCGCGTTCGAAATCGGCGCGGCAACCGATGTCTTCACCGGCATCCTGCTCGCGCAGGCGGCGATCGAGGGCAAAGTGCGTCTGAACGATCCCTTGCGCCGCCTGCTGCCGACGGATTTTCCGTGGGCCGATAGCACTCTGGCCGGCAGTGCGGTGGTCACCCTGGCCACCCAGCAGAGCGGTCTGCCTGGGCTACCGGCCAACCTGTTTCCCACGGACGCCGAGGATCCCTACGCCGGTTATCGCGAGACCGAGCTGCTCGCGTTCCTGGCCAACTACCGCAGGACGACGCCGTCGCGCGGGAGCAGTGATTCGACTATCGGTTATTCCACTTTGAACGGCGGACTGCTCGGCATGCTCCTCGGCCGCGTTTACCAGACCGATTTTCCGACCCTGCTGGCGAACAAGGTGCTGGTGCCCCTCGGCATGGCGCACAGCGGCTTTGACGATCCGCAAAATCTGCTGGCCGGGCACGCCTTCAGCCAGGACGCGCCGCACTGGCACTACGGCGCGCTGGCCGGAGCGGCGGGTTTGCGTTCGACGTTGAACGATCTCATGGCTTTCGTCCGCATCAATTTGCAGCCGGAATCCTCGACACTGCGCGGCGCCTTGTTGCTCGCGCGTCAGCCGCGCGCGCAGGGCCCGTCCGGTGGAGTCGGCCTCGGCTGGAACGTGCACGAGCTACCCGGCAGTGATCAACCCACCTGGCCGGTGGTCTGGCGGGCGAGCGAGACGGGTGGTTTTTCGACCTTCATCGGCTTCCGCACCGATCGTCAGCAGGGCCTCGTGCTGCTCGCCAACACGACAGCCGAGCTTGCACCGATCGGTCTGGGCTGGCTGTCGGATGAGCTGCCGCCGCCGACGCCTGCGCCAGCGTTCGTTGGAGACGCCGCTGCAGCTGCGCGCTATGCCGGTTTGTATCGCCTGGCCAACGGTGCGGATGTCACCGTGCGCAGCGCGGGAACCGCGCTCAGCGCACAGGTGCGCGGGCAGCCGGTCTGGCGGCTGATGGCCGTGGCCGAAGATGTGTACGCGACGAACGGCGGCGCCGCCGTGATCACGTTCGTGCGCAACATCGATGAAATCAGCGGCCTGGTGCTGCGCGCGAATGGCGGATACGTATCGGCGCAGCGCCTGAGCGAGCGAGCACCGCGTTTGTCGCGCAACGCCATCGTGGTCGACGCCAAGAAGCTGGCCGAATATGCGGGTGACTACGCGCTGGACGAGAACATTCTCGTGCGTGTCAGCACGACCGGAGACGGTCTTTCGGCGCAGTACACGGGCACGGCTTCGATTCCTATGCACGCCGTTGCACCGGATCGTTTCGCCGACGCCGAGGGCGCGAACGGACTGAACTTCACCCGCGATGAGAACAACCGGATCAGCAGCCTGACCGTCGAACTCGGCGGCGGCGAACGCAAGGCACAGCCAGTGCATTGGCGCACGCCGTAGCTGCGGCATATTCTTGCTGCACTGCCTGCCGGCCTTCCCCAAGCCTCTTGATGTCCCATGACCCAGCTCAGCGTCAACGTCAACAAGATCGCCGTGTTGCGCAATTCGCGCGGCGGTAGTCAGCCCGATGTCGGTGTTGCCGCAGCCGCTTGCCTCGCTGCGGGCGCGCACGGGATCACGGTGCACCCACGCCCCGATCAGCGGCATATCCGCACGGCTGACGTATACGCGATCAAGCCGCTGATAGAAGGACATGTGGAATTCAACATCGAGGGCAACGGGTTCGCGCCCGCACGCGGCGACTATCCCGGCCTGCGCGCGCTGGTCGCGAGCGCGCGGCCGACGCAGGTCACGCTCGTACCCGATGGTGATGCGCAGCTCACTTCGGATCACGGTTTCGATCTGTCAGCCGACGCCGCGCGTCTGCGTCCGCTGATTGCGGCATTGAAGGATTACGGATGCCGCGTCAGCCTGTTCATGGATGCCGACTCGCCGGATATCGAGCGCGTCGCCGAAATTGGCGCAGACCGGGTGGAAATCTACACCGGGCCTTTCGCGCAGGCATTCGCAAGCGGTGATTTCAGCCGCGAGCTCGAACTGTGCGCAAGTGCGGCCGAGCGGGCCCGCGCCGCCGGCCTCGGCGTGAACGCCGGCCACGACCTGAGTCAGAAGAATCTGCGCGCGCTGAAGTCGGCGGTGCCGTTCCTGGCCGAGGTGTCGATCGGTCACGCGCTGATCGGTGAAGCGCTGTACGCGGGCCTCGACGCAACCGTGCGTGCGTACCTGCGCCTGCTGGCCTGGGCGTGAGCCGGCGTTTGCCTACTCGCGAGTGCCAGCGATGCCGATCTGGCGAACGCCGGCATTGCGCGCCGCAGCCAGCACGTCGGTCACCTGCGCATAGCGCGTCGCGCTTTCCACATGGATCTCGAGTGCCGTTTCCTGCGTTCGCTGCGCCAACGCGCCGAGGTTCGCTGCGAGGCTGGCGCGATCGATCGCAACGCCGTTCCAGTAGAGCTCACCGGTCCGCTTGACAGCGAGACGAATCGGTTCGGGTGGCCGCGGACAGTTCGCGCTGCATGGCGGCGCGTTCAGCAACGGCAAGCGCTGTGTCGTCAGAGGCACAGCGAGCATGAAAATGACGAGGAGAACCAGCATCACGTCGACGAGCGGCGTGACATTCATCTGCGCAGAAACGCCCTGAAGCGGGTGGTGCAGCGCGAAGGCACTCATGACCGACTCCTCGCCGATGGCAGGCGGGAGCGACCCTACGCCGGCGACGCGGTGCGCGCAAATCCGTCGGGAATTTTTCCTAAAAAAAAACGCCGCGATTTCGCGGCGTTCTTCGTGCAGCGCTCGTGCGCTGTTACTGCAATCCGCGCGCGGGCAGAAATCCAATCTTGGTCATGCCGGCATTCTTGGCATCGGCCATGACGATCGCGACCTGCTGATACTTGGCCGACTTGTCGGCCTGGATCTGCAATTCCGGCTGCGGGTTCTTCTGTGCCGTCACGCGCAACTGCGCCTGCAACGCCTGCTCGGTGATCGGCTCGTCGTTCCAGTACAACTGCCCGGTCACACGCACGCCCAGCGTGATCGGTTCCGGCGGATTCTCCGGCGGCGGATTGAGCGTCGGTTGCGGCAGGTCGATCTTGATCTTGTGCGACAGCATCGGCACCGTGATCATGAAGATGATCAACAACACCAGCATCACATCGACCAGCGGCGTGACGTTGATGTCGGCCATCGGTCCGCTGCCGCCGCCTGAACTGAATGCCATGACTTGCTACCTCATTCCTTAAATCTTAGGAGAGCCGCGCATCGCGCGGCCACTCCTGTTTACTTGTCGCCGCCCTGCGCCTGGGTGATGAAGCCGACCTTGACCATGCCGGCATTTTTCGCGTCCGACATGACCGACGCGACGATCTGATACTCGGTGTCGCGATCGGCGCGGATCTGCAGCTCCGGCTGCGGCGTGCGCTGTGCCGCCACGCGCAGCTGCGCCTGCATGGCCGCCTCGGTGATCGGTTCATCGTTCCAGTACAGTTCGCCGTTGTCCTTGACCGACAACGTGATCGGCTGGTTGGCCACGTCTTCGGGCGGCTTGGCGAGCGCAGCTATCGGCAACTCGATCTTGATCTTGTGCTGGGCCAAAGGCGCCGTGATCATGAAAATGATCAGCAGAACCAACATCACGTCAACCAGCGGCGTGACGTTGATTTCCGCCATTACGCCGCCGCCGCTACCGGAACTGAACGCCATGGCTCTTTACTTCTTGGGCGGCATTGCCGGCCGAGCCGGCATCGCTGAACCGCCCGTCTCGACGCGCGCGCCGGTGGCGAAAAAGTCGTGCAAGTCATGCGCGAACTCATCGAACTGGGCGTTGGTCACGCGATTGGCGCGGACGAAGAAGTTGTAGGCGAGCACCGCGGGAATGGCGACGCCAAGACCGATGGCGGTCATGATCAGCGCCTCGCCGACCGGGCCTGCCACCGTCTCGATGCCGGCATTGCCTGATGCACCGATCGCGATCAGGGCGTGATAGATGCCCCACACGGTACCGAGCAGGCCGACGAACGGCGCCGTCGAACCCACGGTCGCGAGCACGGTAAGGCCGCCTTCGAGCCGGCCGCTTTCACGGGCGACACCCTGGCGCAACGCGCGATCGATGAACTCCGAACGGTTCAGTGCCTCGACCAGCCGGCTGCCTTCATGACGCTGATGGTGAGCGGCGGCGGAAGCACAGTCGAGCGCGATCTTCGAGAACGGCTCCCATTTCGGCTGCTCCTCCATGAAGCGCACGGCTTCCTGGGTCGACGTCGTCTCCCAGAACGTGTGCCGCACCTTGCCGGTCCGCGAACGGATCGACACGACACGCCAGACGTTGATGACGATGTAGTACCACGACATCACCGACATGATCACGAGGACCACGAACACCACCATGCCGATTACGTCGAAATGGTGAATCAGGTGATCGAAGCCCATCTGCTGCAAAGCAGCGGCGTCGCCGTGGCTGCCAACGGGTGCGGTCATTGCCGCATCGGGCGTGCTGCCTGGTTGAGCGGTTGCTGGATCTTGTTGCATAACACTACCCTTTGTTTGAGTTCCTATAGTCTCACCGGACGAGGCAAATCACCACCTCTTCCCCGTTACAGATCAGTCAAGTTGAAATCCACCGGAATCAGGGCATAGCCCTCGTACGGCTGTCCGTCCCTTCTTCCGGGATTGAACATCCACGTTTTTGCTGCTGCGACCGCAGACTGATCGAGTTCACGGTAGCCGCTGGATTTCTCCACCGTCACGTCCTTCGGCGATCCGTCGGTGCCGATCAGCACCTTGAGGATGACCTTGCCGGTGTGATGTTCGCGCACCGCCTGCGGCGGATACTTCGGCGGCCGCATCTTGCGGTAGCTGATGTTCTCGCTCGGCGCGATGTCGACCGGCGGCGCGGGCGGTGCCGGCGGTGCCGGCGGCGGCGCCGGCGTCGACATCGGAGTCGCCTGTTCGGTGACGATCGGCGGCGGCGGTGCCGGCGGTGGCAGCGGCGGCGGCTTGATCTTCTCGACGATCTTCGGCGGCGGCTTCTTCGGCGGCTCCGGCGGCGGCGGTGGTGGTGGTGGTGGTGGCGGCGGCGGCTCGATGAATTCGACCGTGACGATATTGTCCTTGGCCTTCTCCTTCGCCTGCGGCGGCGACATCGGCGCCAACAGCATCATGAAGGCGAATCCGTGCACGGCAAATGCCGCGGCCAAACCGAGTGTACGGCGCCAATTGAAGCGCTCTTCCTGATCTTGGTATGCGTCGAACGCCATCAGCTTGAACCAGTTACGAATCCGTGAGTGCCCCACCGCACGCGGTGAATTCCGCACGTGCAGTCTTTCGAATCAAACCCGAAACGCGAAGCGTAGCAGACCAAATTACACTACCAGCCCACACTCACACAAGAGTGTACTTCGTAGTACGTGTCTTGCGGGCGCCGCCGTCGCGAGCAGCTCCCTTCAGGAGCCTGTCGGTTTGGCGTGCTTGATCACCGGGCCCTTGCCGCCCTTCATGTTCTTCAACCGCGATTCGGCCATCTGCTTGGTGCTCGGGTAGCCCTTGGCCTTTTCCCATGCCGCTGTTGCACCGGCGCTGTTGTTGTTGTTGTTCTCGGCGTCACCGAGCAGGATATAGGCTTCGCCGGGCTGCTTGAGGCCGCCCTTGGCTATGGCCTGGCGCAGTGCGTCGACTGCTTCCTTGTTGCGATCGTTGTTCATGAGCAGGCTGCCGCGCACGTAGTCGACATTGCCGTCCTTCGACAGAGGCGATGCCTTGCCGTAGCCCTCGATCGCATGCGCGTCGTCGCCGGCGAGCGCATACGAATCGCCGAGCAGCTTGTACATATCGTAGGACGGCTTGATGATGCCCTTGCTGAACCCCTCGTTGAGCACCGCGGCGCCTTCCTTGGGCTTGTCGGCCTGGTCGTACAGCTGGGCCATGAGCTTGTAGTCGCTCTCGCTGTTCAGCAGACCCTTCTGCTTGGCGTTCGCGAGCAGGTCGATGGCCTTCTGGTCCTGCTTGCCCTTCAGATAGACCGAAGCGAGCTGCGTTATCAGCTTGGCGTCGTTCGGATTCTTGGCGAGCTGCCCCTCGAGCACCTTCGCGGCCTCGTCGTACTGGTCGAGTTCGGCGTAGGACGCCATCAGGATCTGGTACCAGGAGTCGCTCGGCTTGTCGCTCAGCGACAGCGCCTTCTTGATCGCGTCGACCGCGGCCTGGAACTTCTCGGTGCGGTAGTAGGCATTGCCCTGCAGCGCGTAGGCGTCGGCTTTCTGTGCGCCGGTCACCTTGAACCATTCGTTGACCGTGTTCAGCGAATCCTCATATTTTTCCGACTGCAACTGGATGATCGCGACGTTGTACAGCACCTGGAACTGCTGGCTGTTCGGCAGCGCATCGAGCGCATAGGCTTCCTTGAACTTCGCGATCGCCGTGGCATCGTCCTGCTTGCCGCTGGCCGCCTGGGCCTGGCCTTCCAGCGCCAGCGCATGGGCGTACTTGCTCGCCTTGGGATCGTCCATGACCTTCTGCAGGAGCGGTGCCGCCTCGTCAAACTGGTTGTTGTTGACGAGGTCGAGGGCCTTGTTGAGGTCCTTCTGGTTCGCCGACGACATATCGAGTTTCGGATCCTTGCGCGTCGCGTTCGGATACTCGTTGACCTTCTCTTCCTTCGCCGCCCACACGTTGCCCGCTGCGAGCAGCAGGCTGAACGTCGTGACGAGGATTGCCCGCATCGAAATTTGCATCGCAGTATTTCCTGGTGGATTTGATTCTATCGATGCGCGCTTCGAGCCACGCGCCGATTATTGGGACGGCGAGGTTAACCCCGGCTTGCCTGCAAGCTCAAGTTGCTACCGCACAAATTGGCTGACAGCTTTCGTTCATACGTCGAGGTTGCTGACCCTCAGCGCGTTCTGCTCGATGAAGTTGCGGCGCGGATCGACGACGTCGCCCATGAGGGTCGAGAAGATCTGATCGGCCGCGACTGCGTCTTCGATGCTCACCTGCAGCAAACGGCGCGTTTCGGGATTCACCGTCGTCTCCCACAGCTGCTCCGGGTTCATCTCGCCCAGACCCTTGAAACGCTGGATCGTCCGCCCCTTCTTGGCCTCGTCGAGCAGCCAGCTGCGCACCTGGGCGAAGCCGGTGACCGCGGTCGAACTGGAGCCACGCCGGACTTCGGCGCCGCTTTGGATCAGTCCGGCCAGCTGTTCGGCGACGTCGCGGATGGCCTTGAATTCCGGCCCGGCAAAAAAACTCGCCGGCAGGACTTGCGTGGTGCTGATGCCGTGCTGACGGCGCTCGACGACGAGGGCTGCGGCATGCTCGGCATCGGCCGCGCGCGCGCGCAGCACATAGGTCGGGCGGCCGAGGCCGGCGCGATTCACGCGTGCACTGATGCTCTCTGCCCAGCGTGCAGCAGCAGCTGCATCAGCCCAGAGCTCGGCGCCGGGCGGCGGCATGTCGAGCATCGCGGTCAGCACGACCGGGTCGCAGCGCTGGCTCTGGCGCTCGATCTGGTCGGTGGCCGCGTCGTAGTCGTGCAGCAGGCGCTCGAGCGCCAGTTCGCGCAGCGGCGGAGCGTCGGCGCTGTAGCGGAACTCGGCGCCCTCGACTGCGTTCGCGATCAAATAGGCGCTGAGTGCGGCTTCGTCCTTCAGGTACATCTCCTGCTTGCCCTGCTTGAGCTTGAACAACGGCGGCAGGCCGATGTAGACGTAGCCGCGTTCGATCAGGATCGGCATCTGCCGGTAGAAGAACGTCAGCAGCAGTGTGCGGATGTGCGAGCCGTCGACGTCGGCGTCGGTCATGATGATGATGCGGTGATAGCGCAGCTTGTCGACGTTGAATTCGTCCGGTCCGATGCCGCAACCCAGCGCCGTGATCAGCGTGCCGACCTCGGCCGATGCCAGCATTTTATCAAAGCGCGCCTTTTCCACATTTAGAATTTTACCCTTGAGCGGCAGCACCGCCTGAGTCTTGCGGTTGCGACCCTGCTTGGCCGAACCGCCCGCCGAGTCGCCCTCGACGATGAACAGTTCGGACAGCGCCGGATCCTTTTCCTGGCAATCCGCGAGCTTTCCCGGCAGGCCGGCAATGTCGAGTGCACCCTTGCGCCGAGTCATCTCGCGTGCCTTGCGCGCCGCTTCGCGCGCGCGCGCCGCCTCGGCGACTTTCGCGGCGATGGCGCGCGCCTCGGTCGGGTTTTCGAGCAGGAACTCCTCGAGCTTCTGGCCGACGATCGACTCGACCACACCTTTGACCTCGGACGAGACGAGCTTGTCCTTGGTCTGCGACGAGAATTTCGGATCCTGCACCTTGACCGAGAGCACGGCGATCAGGCCTTCGCGCATGTCTTCGCCGGTCAGCACAACCTTGGCCGACTTCAGCAGATTGCTCGCTTCGATGTAGTTGCCGAGCGTGCGCGTCAAGGCGGCGCGGAATCCGGCCAGGTGCGTGCCACCATCCTTTTGCGGGATGTTGTTCGTGAAGCAGAAAACGGCCTCCTGGTAGGCGTCCGTCCATTGCATCGCGAGTTCGACACCGGTGCCTTCGTGTTGCGCGGTGAACGTTATAACCTTTTGATGTAATGGAGTTTTTAGTTGCGCCAGGTGCTCGACGAACGAGCGGATACCGCCTTCGTATTCGAATACGTCGTGGCGTTCGTTGACTTCCTCGATCAGTTCGATCTTGACGCCCGAGTTGAGGAACGACAGTTCGCGCAGGCGCTTGGCCAGGATGTCGTAGTGGAACTCCGTCTGCGTGAACACGGTCGGGCTGGGATGAAAGCGCACCGTGGTACCACGCAGGTCGGACGGCCCTACACGCCGCAGCGGGTACTGCGGCTCACCCAGGTGATATTCCTGTTCGTACTCGCTGCCGTCACGGTAGATCGTGAGCTTGAGATGATCTGACAGCGCATTGACGACCGACACGCCGACGCCATGCAGGCCACCGGAAACCTTGTACGAGTTGTCATCGAACTTGCCACCGGCGTGCAGCACCGTCATGACGACCTCGGCGGCGGATCGGCCCTCCTCGGGCTGCATGTCGACCGGTATGCCGCGGCCGTTGTCGACTACGCTGACAGCCCCATCCGTATGGATCGTCACCGTGACATGGTCGCAATAGCCAGCCAGCGCTTCGTCGATCGAGTTGTCGACGACTTCGAAGACCATGTGGTGCAGGCCGGTACCATCATCGGTATCGCCGATGTACATGCCCGGGCGCTTACGCACCGCCTCGAGCCCCTTGAGGACCTTGATGCGGCTGGCGTCGTAGGAATTGGCTGATTGCTGTTGGTCGTCGGTCATTGCGTGAATTCGGGTTGCGAAAGCGCCTATTTGCGGCCAGGATCGGCCGGCTGCCAAGGCGAATCAGCCATTATAGCAAGCCTTGGACTCGCCCCTGTTCCACGTGGAACCGATGAAAACCCGTGCCGGTGCGCTGCAGGGTTGCCGGGACTTCCGTGCAGGTCAGGAATACCTGGCTCGCGCCCTGCAGTGACAGAAGTACCTGATCCTGGTGCTCATGATCCAGTTCGGAGGGCAAGTCATCGAGAATCACGATCGGCCATTCGCCATGGTCGAGCTGGTACAGCTCGGCCTGGGCGAGCATGCAGGCGATCGCGCACAGCTTTTCCTGCCCACGCGACAGTTGTTCCCGTCGCGGCGCGTTTTCGAACCGCACGGACCAATCCGCCCGATGCGGCCCTCGGGTCGTATGTCCGCGCTGCCGATCGGCCTCCCGCGCCTCACCAAGAACAGATACCAAATCCGCCTCCGTCTTCCAGCCTGGTGAAGCACGAACCTCCGCGTTGCCCAGTTCGGGCAGATAGCGCGCGAGCAAGCCTCGCAGAATGGGGGAAAACCGATCCATGTAGTGGGCTCGGGCCGCGCTGAGAGGTATGGCCGCGGCTGCCAGCTCTCCATCCCACACGGATAGCTCGGCATCTCCAGTGCCTTCGCGGAGCGCCGCGTTGCGTTGGCGCAGAGCCCGACGGTAGCGGCGGGCAGTATCCACGAACGACGGTTCCACGTGGAACACACCCCAATCGAGAAATCGACGCCGCTCTTCGCTTGCGCCCGAAATCAGCGCATGCGAGCCGGGCTCGAAGCAGACGACGGCACAACGCTCCAGCAATGCCGACAGGCCAAGGGGTGTGCGGCCGTCGACTTTTGCGATCCACCGCCCGGATTCCTGGATCAAGCCAAGTCGAGCCGTCGCGCCCGAGGCCTGCCGTACTTCACCGAATATGCTGAGACGTTCGCGATTGCGCTGAACCAGGATTTCTCCGCGCCGCGTGCGAAAGCTGGTCGCATGCGAAAGCACGTAAACAGCTTCCAGAATACTGGTTTTTCCAGCGCCGTTGGCACCGGTGAACAGGTTGACCCCCGTCAGGGGGCTGATAACCAACTCGCTGATATTGCGAAGATTTTCCAGGCGAAGCTCGGACAGAATCACTGCAGCATCGACTCTGGCGTGGCCGCCTGCCAAATCGGCAGACTGAAGCGCGTGTCGACCCGTGTCAGAGGCGCAGCGGCATGATCACATGCCGCGCCTGCTCGCTGTCCGGCGCCCGCAGCAGGCAACTCGAGTTTGCATCACGCAGGCACAGCAGCACTTCCTCGCCCTGCAGAGCATTCAGCGCATCGAGCAGATAGTTCACGTTGAAACCAACGCCAATATCCGCGGCGCCGGTTTTTGCCTCGACCTCTTCGACTGCCTCTTCCTGCTCGGGATTGTGCGCGACGATCCGCAGCTTGTTCGGACTGACCTCGAGTTTGACGCCGCGATATTTCTCGTTCGAGAGAATCGCCGCGCGCTGCAGGGCACTGCGCACCTGGTCGCGGACGAGGCGAACCTGCTTGTCCGCGCCGATCGGAATGACGGCTTCGTAGTCCGGGAAGCGTCCATCGATCAGCTTGGACGTGAACACCACATCGTTGCGGCGGATGCGCAGATGGTTACGCCCGAATTCCAGCTCCACCGAGCCGTCGCCGGACTCGAACAAACCCTGCAGCTCGAGCACACCCTTGCGCGGAATGATGATCTGGCGCGGAGTCCCGACACCGGCGTTGTGCGCCGTCTCGACCAGAGCTAGACGATGCCCATCCGTCGCCACGCAACGCAGGCTGTGCTCGCGCAGATCCAGCAGCAAGCCATTGAGGTAATAGCGCACATCCTGATGCGCCATCGCAAAAGCGGTGCGATCCATCAAGTCCTTGAGCGTAGCCTCCGGCAGCGTAATGCGCTCGCTCAGCTCGATGTTGTCGATGACCGGAAATTCACTCGCCGGCAGGGTCGCCAGCGTAAAACGGCTGCGCCCGGCGCTCACCGAAACGCGATCGCCGGTCTGCTTGAATTCGAGCTTGCTGCCGTCCGGCAACGCACGACAAATGTCGAACAGCTTTCGCGCCGGGATCGTGATCTCGCCCGGTTCGAGATCCTGTGCAGCTGTCGCGGCCGACATCTCGACTTCGAGATCGGTTCCGGTGAACGTGATCCGCTCGGCATCCGCGACGACCAGCAGATTTGCCAGTACCGGCAACGTTTGTCTGCGCTCTACTACGCCGACAACTTGTTGCAGCGGCTTGAGCAGTGCCTCGCGTTGAATGCTGAATCGCATAGAGATCACGTCCCCGTATGTCCGGATGGTTTCAGTTTTTGCTTTGTATATATAAGCAAAAGGCTGTTGCTGTAGGCCCTGTGCTTATGTAGATAAGAACAAAAAATAACATTAAAACAATTAGTTACGGTTATGTTGCTACGCCCGCTTCGCTCAGCCCGCCTGTGCGCGATCTGTGGATAACATAGTCTGCCAGAGTTATCCCCAAGCCCTCCACAGGGGATTCTACCCTGTCAACGTATGCTGCAATTTGTCCCAGTCGGCGCGAAGTTTTCCGTCGGCTGAGCACAGGTCACGCACTGTTCGGCACGCATGCAGCACGGTGGTATGGTCGCGCCCGCCGAATGCCTTGCCGATTTCCGGCAAGCTATGTTCGGTCAATTCCTTGGCCAATGCCATCGCCATCTGCCGCGGCCGCGCCAGCGAGCGGCTGCGGTTCATCGACAGCAGATCCGACAGGCGCAACTGATAGTAGTCGGCCACCGTTTTCTGGATATTAGAGATCGTGATTGCCTGGCTGTGCACGGTCAGCAGGTCGCGCAGGGTTTCCTGGGCAAACTCGGCGGTGATCGCGTGGCCGAGAAAATTCGCGCGCGCCACCAGTGTGTTCAGGGCGCCTTCGAGATCGCGCACGTTGGAGCGCATTCTCCTGGCGATGAGCTGGGCAACCTGCTCGGGAATTTCAACGCCGCGGCTCGCCGCCTTGTTGAGCAGGATGGCCGCGCGCGTTTCGAAGTCCGGCGGATCGATCGCCACCGACAACCCCCAGCCGAGTCGCGATTTCAGGCGAGGTTCGAGATTGTCGACCTCGCGCGGATAGCGATCGCACGTCAGCACGATCTGCTGCTTGCCGTCGAACAGCGCGTTGAAGGTATGGAAAAATTCCTCCTGCGACGTGTTCTTGCCGGCCAGGAACTGGATGTCGTCGATCAGCAGTGCGTCGACCGCGCGGAACCTGCGCTTGAAGTCGTCCATGCTCTTGGTGCGCAGCGAATCGATCATCGCGCTGACGAATTGCTCGGAGCGCAGGTACATGACCTTCATGCCCCGGTTCTGCGCGCGCATGTGGTTGCCGGCCGCCTGCATCAGATGCGTCTTGCCCAGGCCGGTGCCGCCATACAGCAGCAGCGGGTTGTAGGCGCGGCCGGGATTGTTGGCGACCTGCAATGCCGCGGCTTTGCCGAGCTGGTTCGACTTGCCCTCGACGAACGATTCGAACGTGTAGGACGGATCGAGATTGTGCTCGAACGCGAACGACTCGACCGCCGCCGCCTCGGTCCGGCCTGCCCTGCGATTGGCCAACGCGCCGACCTCGAGACGAACCTTGACCGGGGCGCCCTGCAGATGATTGAGAACGCTGCTGATACGCGGCAGGAACTCGACCTTGACGACGTCGAGCGTATAACCGTTCGGCGCCCACAGGCGCAGACCTTCGGCGTCCTCACTGGCCTGCAAGGGCTTGAGGTAGGTGTGCACGTCCTCCACGCTGAGCTCACTCTCGAGGCGTTGCAGACAACGGCGCCACAGGTCGCTCATGTCAGGCGATCCCACCATTTGTTCCAACCGAAGAGTCTGCGAGTCTACGCGTCGGACAGCGGCGCGCCAAGGGCGATCTTCTTGACAGAACCAGCACAAATCAACTACCTTCCCGCTTCTTTTGCCATCGAATTTTCTAGGTTTCGCCATGAAGCGCACTTTCCAACCCGGCAATCTCAAGCACGCCCGCACCCACGGCTTCCGCGCACGCATGAAGACGCGCGGCGGTCGCCTCGTGTTGAACGCGCGCCGCGCCAAGGGCCGCAAGCGCCTGATCCCCTGATCGGACTGTCGTCCGGCGTGTGGCAACGTCGTTGCGTTACCCGCCGGCCGGCCGCCTGCGCCAGCCGACAGACTTTGTCGCCCTCCGGCGCGAGGGCAAGCGCGTTTCCTCGCGCTATTTCCACACCCAGTATCGGCTGACGCAGAGCGGCGAGGCCCGGCTCGGCATGGCC
>Ga0068865_100000406_pt1 | contig 23913 bp, 21 predicted proteins | sample KBSMisM12_FD_75293 | JGI IMG/M metagenome (GOLD analysis project Ga0068865, IMG submission 75293) | Miscanthus rhizosphere microbial communities from Kellogg Biological Station, Michigan, USA - KBS Miscanthus M1-2 | ecosystem: Host-associated > Plants > Roots > Rhizosphere > Soil ...
TCGATCGCGCCCGCGAACGCGCCGTGCGCATCGACCGGCGCGAAGATCTCGAGGCCGTGCTCACGGCCGACGACGTAGTCCTCGGCGCCGTGGCCCGGCGCCGTGTGCACGAGGCCAGTGCCGGCCTCCAGCGTCGCGTGGCGCGCGAACCAGAGGCGGTAGTCGCGCTCGGCGTTGGCGTTCGGGCGCGGGAAGGGCGGCGTGTACACCGCGCCCTCCAGCGCGCGCAGCCCGTCGCGCGAGATCGGGATCCAGGTCTGTTCGGGCGCGGTGATGCCCGTCTCCGCCAGGAACGCCTCGGCGCGGCCCGCCGCGACGATCAGATATTCCCCGTCGCGCGGGATGGCGACGTAGTCGAGCTCGGGGTTGGCGACGACCGCCAGGTTGGCGGGCAGCGTCCAGGGCGTCGTCGTCCAGATGACGAAGGCGGCTCGCTTGTCGCGCAGGCGCGCGTCGGCCTTGCCGACGTCGCCGACGATCGGGAAGCGGACGTAGATCGACGGCGAGGCGTGATCCTCGTACTCGACCTCCGCCTCCGCCAGCGCGGTGCGGTGGAAGAAGCACCAGTGCACCGGCTTCTTGTCGCGGTAGACGAGGCCGGCCTTCACGAAGCCCGCCAGCTGGCGCGCGATGGTCGCCTCGTAGTCCTTCGCCAGCGTCAGGTAGGGATCCTCCCACCGGCCGACGCAGCCGAGGCGCTTGAACTCGGTGCGCATCACGTCGACGAACTTCATCGCGTGCTCTTCGCACTTCTGCCGGAACGCGACCGCGTCCAGCGTGCGGGCGTCCTTGCCCATGTTCTTCTCGACCTGCTGCTCGATCGGCAGGCCGTGGCAGTCCCAGCCCGGCCGGAAGACCACCCGCTTGCCCATCAGCAGCTGCGACCGCACCACGATGTCCTTGAGCACCTTGTTCATCGCGGTGCCGTAGTGGATTGCGCCGGTCGCGTAGGGCGGGCCGTCGTGCAGGACGTACTCGGGCGCCTCGTCGCGCAGGCGGGCCTCGAGGACGCGCTCGTACTGGCGGTCGTTCGCCCAGCGCTTCAGCCATTCCGGCTCGCGCCGCGCGAGATCCGCCCGCATCGGGAAGTCCGTCTTGGGCAGATTGAGGGTCGATTTCCAGTCCACGGGGCCGCGGGATACTACCAAAGATTATTCAGGGAACTTGTTCGCCGTGCCGGCGTTCGGGTAGCGTCCCCCCATGCCTAGCTCTTACCTCATCACCGGCGGCGCCGGGTTCATCGGATCCTCGATCGCGCGCGCGCTGCTGGCGCGCGGCGAAAAGGTCCGCATCGTGGACAACTTCTTCTCGGGAAAGCGCGAGAACCTGGCCGACGTGGCCGCGGACATCGAGCTCATCGAGGGGGACATCCGCGACCAGGCGACCATGGCGCGCGCCTCAGCCGGTGTGGAGGTCGTGTTTCACGAGGCGGCGATTCCATCGGTGCCGCGATCGCTGGCCGATCCCATCTCGAGCAACGACGTCAACATCACCGGCACGCTGAACGTGCTGCACGAGGCGAAGCGGGCGGGGGTGCGCCGGGTGGTCTACGCGGCGTCGTCATCGGCGTACGGCGACACGCCGACGCTGCCCAAGATCGAGACGATGCGCCCGTCGCCGCTGTCGCCCTACGCGGTCGGCAAGCTGGCCGGCGAGCACTACTGCCAGGTGTTCGCGGGCGCCTATGGGCTGGAGACGGTCTGCCTGCGCTACTTCAACGTGTTCGGCGCCCGTCAGGATCCGAAGTCGGAGTATGCGGCGGTGATTCCGCGCTTCGTCACCGCAGGCCTCGCCGGCCAGGGCGTGACGATCTTCGGCGACGGCAAGCAGTCGCGCGACTTCTGTTACATCGACAACACCGTCGAGGCGAACCTGGCGGCCGCGGCGGCGCCGGCCGCCAGCGCGTCCGGTCAGGTGTTCAACGTCGCCTGCGGCGCGGCGACCACGCTGAACGATGTCGTGCGCCTGATCGGCGAGGCGCTCGGCCGCACGATCGCCGTCACCCACGCCGAGCGCCGGGTGGGCGACGTCATGCACTCGCTGGCGGACATCTCCGCCGCGCGCGCCGGCCTGGGCTACACAGCCGCCGTCGACTTCCGCGAAGGCCTGCGCCGCACCATCGCTTGGTACGCCAACCGGTGAGCGACGGCCGCTAGTCGTCGATCAGCGCGACGGCGGCGACGGGCGCGGGCGCGACCTGTTCGATGGCGCGCCGCAGGTCGCTCGCGGCCGAGTGACCCTTGCGCGTCGCGAACACGATCGCGTCGACGGTGTCCTGGATCAGGTTGACCTCGCCGCTCAGCAGTACCGGCGGCGCGTCCACGACGATGTACTGGAACGACTCGCGGAACTGCGCGATCGCGTTCGCGAACGTCACCGCGTCGATCGGCGGGGCCGTCTCGGCGTCGGTCTTGTTGCCGCACTGCCCGCAGAAGCTCGCGTCCTCGGCCTGCACCGAAAGGCACTGGGGACAGCAGCGCGGCTCGGCCGCCATGACGTAGAGCGGGATTCCCTCGATCTGCACGACCACCCACGACTCGCCGGGGCTGTCTCGGTGCGTCGCGAGCTGGCGGGCGAATCCGACCGGCGGCTTGAAGCCGAACACCTCGCCCAGGGCGGCGCCGCGGACGCTGGTCTCCAGCAGCAGCACCCGGTGCTTGCCCAGCTCGGCCAGCGACAGCGCGAAGTTGGCGGCCAGCTTCGTCTTGCCCTCGCTGCGCGTGGCGCTGGTGCAGAGGACGATCTTGGGGTCGCCGCGGTCGATCAACCGCTGTCGCAGCAGCCGGAACGACGCGGCGGTCTCGGACTCGCGCCGCTCCCAGAACACCAGGCGCTCGTCGTACGGAGGTTGCAGCGCGAAGCGGACGAACGAGATCCCCGCCCCCTCCGGGCGGGAAACCAGGTCGGTGGTCCTGCCTCTATAATTTTCTCCGTTCTCAGACACCCGCGGACATGACCTCGAGGAGGTGGCTCCGACCTGGCGAAAACGCCCCGTTCATCACGCCCTTGAATATACACCCGTGGTCAAGACGTTTTTCGTAGCTCGCGAATCTGCGATACGATGCGCGTAAACAAATGGCGCGGAAATCCGAAGGGCGGTTGGGTCAGGGCTTCATCGCTTTGGCGCTGATCGCGTTCATTGGTTGTGGTGACGATCCCCCGGCGAATTCAGGAAAAGGTGGGCAGGGAGGCGGTGGCGCCGGCGCGGGTGGACGGGGCGGATCGGGTGGCGCGCAGGCAGGGCGGGGCGGCACGGGCGGCAGCGCCGGGACAGGCGGAGCCTCGGCCGGACGCGGCGGCACCGGCGGCGTGGGCGGCGTGGGCGGGCGCGGCGGTTCGTCCGGAACGGGTGGCTCGGCCGGAACGGGCGGCTCGGCCGGAACGGGCGGCTCGGCGGGAACCGGTGGCTCGGCGGGAACCGGTGGTTCCGCCGGACGCGGCGGCACCGGCGGCGCGACCGGAGGTACCGGCGGCGCGATCGGAGGTACCGGCGGCGCGACGGGCGGCACCGGCGGCACGGGCGGCGTGGCGGGTAGTACGGGCGGCGCGACGGGCGGCACCGGCGGCACGGGAACCGGCGGTGTGTCGGGGACCGGCGGCGCGCCGAGCTGCGTGCTTCCTCCGACCGATGGGGGCGTCGATGGCGGCGGCGTCGATGGCGGCGCCCCGCTTCCCGACAGCGTCACGTTCGTCGCGAACGTAACGGTCGCGACGCTGACCGGCGGCGCCAATGCAGGCGCCATGAACGGCGCGCCCAGCGTGGCCACGTTCGAGAACCCGGTCAGCATCGCCATCGGGCCGACGGCCGCGATGGTGGTCAGCGACTACGACAACAACATGCTGCGGGGCGTGGCCACGGACGGAACGGTCTCCACGGTCGTGCAGCAGAGCGGCTTCACGATGCCGTTCGGTCTGGCGTACGCCGGCAGCACGCTGTACGCGCACACCGACGCGAACCCGAGCGGCCAGCGCAACGCGAACACGGGGACGATCTGGAGCATCAACACGCAGACCGGCCTGGCGACAGCCGTCGCACCGAACGTGGGACGACCGCGCGGCTTCGCGGCCCTGTCGGACGGCCGGCTCGCGCTGGGTGACAACTTCAACCAGCGCGTTCGGTTGCTGGACCCGACGAGCGGGGCCGTCAGCGATCTCGCCGGCCAGATGGGCTGCACGGGCTCCAGCAACGGCACCGGGTCGACGGCGCGGTTCGTCACGCCCTACGGCGTCGTGGTGCTGGCCGGCGATCGCATCATCGTCGCCGACCAGGGCGCACACTTGCTGCGCGCGGTGACGACGGCGGGCGTGGTCACCACGTTCGCGGGCGACGGCGTCTCGGGCACCATCGACGGATGGGTGTGGACGGCGCGCTTCGTGACACCCCGGTCTCTCGCCGCCGACGCGGCGGGCAACGTCTACGTGTCGGACGTCGGCGCCCATCGCATCCGGCGCATCGGCACCGACGACATGGTCACCACCGTGGCCGGCGACGGCACGGCCGGCTTCATGGACGGCGCCGGCAACGCGGCGCGGTTCTACGGCCAGGAGGGGATCGCGGTGTCCGCCGACGGCAGCACCTTGTTCGTCGCCGACGGAACCGCCGGCGACGAGCCGCCCGGCCCTTACCGCCGCATCCGCAAGATCACGATCGCGCCGTAGAGACGCGCCGGGGCGGAGCGGTCAGCGGCGCGCCGTTAGCGACCGGCGCGCGGCGCCGACGCGACCACGCCCGGGACGTCGCGGCTGGCCATGACCTGATCCAGGCGCAGCAGGCGGAAGATCGCCAGCGGCTGGTCGCGCAAGCCCACCATCACGACCTCGCCGCCCTGCGCGCGGACGCGCTTGTAGATCGACACCAGCGTGCCGACGCCCGAGCTGTCGATCATGCGCAGCGTCGACAGATCGACCTCGACGCGGCGAGGATTGCTCGCGCAAACCTGATCGACGTCCTTGCGGACCTCGGCCGCCGTCACCGCATCGAGCTCGCCCTCGATGACGATGCGCAGGGCTCCCCCCTCGAGCGAAGAAACCGTGAACGTCATGTCGCCGATTTGCTCCGGCGGCTTCTCGTCTTGACGCGGCGGCGCCCCTTCGCGGGCGTGCTTCTTCGGTACCCAGGGGGAATCTTCTTCGACAAGGTGAGCACGTTAGGTTGTCCGGGTGCGTAACGGAGCTCCATCAACGTCTTCATGATGTAGACACCGAGGCCCGATTCCGGAAGCTGATCAAAGTTGGGTGGCGGCACCGAATCAGGATCGAAGCTGTCACCCCAGTCGCGAAACTCGATGCTGATGTGATCCGGGAGGGTCTGGATGTCCATCTCGACGACGCCGTCATCGCGTCCGGCGTAGCTGTGCAACACGATGTTGTTGAACGCTTCGCTCACGGCGCTGACGACCTGCGCGCGGAAGTCGTTCGACGCCGGCTCGTCCACACGTGAGGTCGCACGCTTGCACGCGGCGGAAACCGAACGAAGGACCAAAGCGCGATGTTTCAGTCGTCCGAGCATCTCGAAGCCGGCGGTCAAGCGCATCATGCCACCACGGCCGGGCTTCGTACAATCTTGCGCGCGATCCTTGCGAAATGAAGGCCCGTCCCCCCGGTCCCCGGGCGGCGCCTTACGGGGGACCCGATTTCCAGTATTTGGGAAGCGGCCGTACGGGCTTAGCCCGGCGCGCTGCCCAGCATGACGCGGTCCAGCCGCAGCAGGCGGAAGATCGCCAGCGGCTGGTCGCGCAGCCCGGTGATCACCACCTCGCCGCCCTGTGCGCGAATGCGCTTGTAGAGCGAGACCAGCGTTCCCACGCCAGAGCTGTCGACCATGCGCAGGGAAGTCAGGTTGACCTCGATCCGGCGGGGCTTCTCGTCGACCAGCTTGTCGACGCCCTTGCGCAGCTCGGACGTGGTCACGACGTCCAACTCACCCTCGATCGTCAGCCGTACGACCCCGGCCTCGATGGTCGCAACTGTGAAGGTCACTTCTCACCCCCGAGCGGATCGGTCGCGGATTCAGCGTGGGACGACTTGGCGTCCAGGTTCTTCGAAAGCGTCAGCACATTGGGCTCGCCGGCAGCGTAACGTATGTTCATGAGGGTCTTCATGATGAAGATGCCCAGACCGGACTCCGGCAGCGTATCCAGATCGGGCAGCGGTACAGAATCGGGATCGAAACTGTCGCCCCAGTCCCGAAAAATGATCGAGATCTGGTCGGGTGTGGTCTGGATATCCAGCTCGATGAGGCCGTCATCCCGCCCCTCGTAGCTGTGCAGGATGATGTTGTTGAACGCCTCACCCACGGCCGTGACCACCTGCAACCGGAACTCCTGCAGCCCCGGATGGTCGCCTCGGGGCGTGACGAGCTTGCACGCTGCGGCAACGGAACGAAGCACGAGGTCGCGAAGCTGGAGACGGCCAACCATCTGCATGCGAATCAACGCCGGATCAGGCGACATGCCAGTATGTGACTCCCGCTTCCGAAGAGTTTCGGTTTCGTTGTAGTTTACGCGCGTGACGCGATCGGTACGTGTAGCCAAGCGATTGATCGATCTTGTGGGTGCCTGTGTGGGTCTTGCCATCGCCCTTCCTCTTTTCCCCCTCGTGGCGGTGGCAATCTTCGTCGAGTCCCCTGGCCAGGTTTTCTTCCGGCAACGGCGAGCAGGTCAGCTGCTTAGAGTCGATGGTCCCACGGGTGGGGCTCCGCGTCCACGATTTCGAGAATTCTCGATGCTGAAGTTCCGGTCGATGAAGCCTGACGCGGAGAGGCTGACGGGGATGGTCGTGGCCACGGCCGGCGACCCGCGCATCACGCGCGTCGGCAAGTTCTTGCGCCGGACGCGGCTGGATGAGCTGCCCCAGTTCTTGAACGTGCTGATGGGCGACATGAGCATCGTCGGCCCGCGTCCCGAGCGCCCCGAGCTGGCGGAGCAGCTGGCCATGGCGATTCCTTATTTCGAGGAACGGATGCGGGACGTCAAACCCGGCATCACGGGGCTGGCGCAGATCAACCTCAGCTACACCGGCAAGCCGTTTCCCGACAGCCACCTGGCGAAGTACGAACAGGATCTGACGAACCCCTTCAAGATGGAGGGGACCGAGGACGCGCTGGCGGACCACATGCGCATCAAGCTGCTCTACGACCTCGCGTACAGCGCGGCGACCGAGGAGCTGCGGACGTTCTTGCCGCTCGAGCTCTCGATCCTGGTGAAGACGCCGCTGGTGATGCTGCGCGCGCTGGGGACCTAGTCGCTCCGCGCCAGGTCGACGAACATGCGGGCGTGCGCGTCGGCCATGGCGCGCAGCGTGAAGCGCTCGGAGAACTTTTTCAGGTTCCGCTCGCGGATCGCGGCGCGCAGCGCGGGGTCGGCGCGCAGGCGCAGGATGGCTTCGGTCAGCGCGGCGCTGTCACGGGGCGGAACGAGGAAGCCGTTCACCCCGTCTTCCACGACTTCGGGACAGCCGCCCACGCGCGTGCATACGATCGGATTTCCGATGGCGAGCGCCTCCAGCAGCGCGAGGGGCAGCCCTTCGGTCGTCGACGGCAGCACGTAGACGTCGAAGGCGGAGACGACGTCGGGGACGTCCGTTCGGTAGCCGATGAACTGAACGCGCGCGTCCAGCCCCAGCGCGCGCGCTTTCTCCTCGAGGCCGGCGCGCGCCGGCCCGTCGCCCGCGATCACGAAACGGGTGGCGGGCGCTTGCGCCAGGATTGCCGGCACCGCGGCCAGCAGATAGTCGATGCCCTTGACCTCGATCAATCTGACCGCGGTCCCCACCACGAACTCTCCGTCGCTGATGCCGAGCTCGCGCCGCAGCTTGTTTCGATCGGTCCGGGCGAACCGCGCGGCGTCAACGCCGTTGTACAGGACGCGCACCTTGTCGCGCGGCGCGTGCAGTTGTTCGGTCAACGTGCGCTCCAGGTCCTGCGACACCGCGATCACCTTGTCGGCCAGCTTCAGGTACCACTGCGCGCGCCGCGTGCGGCCCGCGTCCATGCTGAACAGCTGGTTGTGATCCGAATAGACGATGCGCGGGCGGCGGCGCATCGGGATGAGACGGGTCGCGACGCCGGCGTAGATGAGCGGACCGATGTTGTGCGCGTGGAGGACGTCCAGTTGCCGCGCACGGACGAACCGGCGGATCTGGTGCAGTCGGAAGGGATCGATCGTCACGCCCACGACGGGCAGGCGGATGTCGCGGCTGCGGTCCAGGATCAGCCGGTTCTCGGCCGGCAGGTCGATGTCCCCCGCCATCTTCCCGGCGCCGTTCAGGCAGATGAGGTGCGGCGCGAACCGGTCGCGATCCAGGCTCTCCAGCAGGCTGACGACGACCTTCTCCAGGCCGCCGACGTCGAGGTTGTTCACCACGAAAGCTACGTTGATCCGACGGCCCATTCGGTTTTCCAGGCGGGCGTCATGCTGCCACAACTTTCGACTGGCTGCGCGCGCGGGCGCCGGCTAGATAGCGTTGTCGTCCGATGAGTTCCGCCGCCGTCCCGGTCGAGATCGACGTCCCGGGCGGCCCGCCCGGCGATCATCCGGTGACGCGATTCGTGCGCGGGCACGTGCCGCTGCTGGACGGCGTGCGCGGCCTGGCGGTGTTGCTGCTGCTGTCCCATCAGCTGGTGCTGGACGTGCTGCCCGACGCGGGCGCCCCCACGTTGGATCGCCTGCTCGATCGGCTGATGCAGCCGGGGTGGATCGGCGTGCAGCTGTTCTTCGTGCTGTCCGGGTTCCTCATCACCGGCGTGCTGCTGGATACGAAGGGGCGCGGCGGATACTTCCGTTCGTTCTACGGGCGGCGCGTGCTGCGGATCTTTCCCCTCTACTACCTGCTGCTGGTGGTCCTCAGCTTCGTGTTGCCGCGTCTCGGCCATGTGCCGTTGCTGCAGGCGGATCCGCGCGCGATGCCGCTTGCGTGGATCTACCTGTCGAACTGGACGCTGACGGTTCCGGCTCCGATCGGTCACTGCTGGTCGCTGGCCGTCGAGGAGCAGTTCTATCTGGTGTGGCCGTTCGTCGTCGCGGCGCTGAGCGCGCCGCGCCTGCTGCGCTTCTGTTTCGTGCTCGCGGCGCTGGCGCTCGGGTTTCGCATCAGCGTCTGGACGCTGGGCCTGTCGCCCGAGATCGCGTACCAGAACACGTTCGCGCGCATGGACGCCCTGGCGCTGGGCGCGGCGGGCGCGATCCTGCTGCGCGACCCGGCGGCGGTGGCCCGGTGGGCCCCCGGGCTTCGCCGCGCGCTGCTGGTGGCCGGCGTGGCGGTGGCGATCGCGGCATTCCTCGGCCTGGCGCGCACCGGCCCGGTCACGCAGATCGCCGGGTATTCACTGCTGGCGATCTCGTTCGCGCTGCTGATCGCGGTCGGCGTGCTCGAGCAGGCGGCCGGCGGGGGACGCATCTCCGCCGCGCTCTCGGCGCGACCGTTGCGTCTGTTCGGCAAGTACAGCTACGCCATCTACATCATTCACCTGCCGCTTCACATCTTCGTGTCGAAGGTGCTGCTGGCCGACGTGGTGGCGTTTCGGGGCGAAGGCCGCCACCTGGCGATCCAGCTCGCCTACGCGATCGTGATGACCGGCGTGCTGCTCGCGCTGGCGATGCTGTCGTATCACCTGTTCGAGAAGCACTTCCTCAAACTGAAGCGGTTCTTCCCGCTCGGCTAGCGCCCGCGCAGGCGGCGGAAGGCGCGGCGCAGTGGTTCCTTGGCCTGCGGCGGGAAGCAGGCGAGGGCGAGCAGGCGGGCGGTGCGCGGCTGCCACGGGCGGATGCGCAGGCTCTTGGCCAGGTGAGGGAGGGCGCGGCGGTGCTCGTCGTTGTCGAGCAGCGACTCGCCCAGGAACAGCTCGGCCTCGGCCAGCACCTCGTCGATCATGCGCTGGGGCAGCGCGATCCGATCGCGATCGCGTTCGATGATCGGCGAGATCGTGCGGATGAAGTTCTCGGCCATCCTCACCCGGCGGGCCGGGTGCGACATCGCGTCGGCGCCGCCGATGCGGTAGCGGATGGTCGCCACGTCGGCGAAGGCCACCGGCCCTTCGCGGCACGTGCGCAGGTGAAAGTCGAAGTCGACGCCGGACCGCTGCAGCGATTCGTCGAACCCGCGGATCTTCTCCAGCCGCTCGCGCCGGATCATCGACGTCGACGTGTGCACCAGGTTTCCCATCACCATCGGCCCGAAGATGTCGCCGTGGTACAGCCGCGCCGCGCCCACCTTTTCCGACAGACCGGGTACCACCGCCGAGAGCGGGCGCGACGACGCGAAGATCTGCTGCGTCGTGAAGCGCTGGTAGTTGCTGTAACCGCGCCGCAGAAACAGCGGCTCGACGTGGCCGGACGGATCGACCGCGTCCATGTCGGACCAGATCATCCCCGCGTCGGGCACCGCCTGCAGGCAGGCGACCTGCAGCTCGACTTTCCACGGCAGGAACGTGTCGTCCGAATCGAGCAAGGCGATCATGTCGCCGCGCGCGGTGCGCAGGCCGAGGTTGCGCGCGACGTTGCTGCCGCTGTTCGCCTGCCGCACGTAGCGGACGCGCGCGTCGCTGCCGTAGCGCTGGCCCATCATCGCCTCGGTCTCGTCCGTCGAACCGTCGTCGGCGACGACCACCTCGACGTTCGGATAGGTCTGGCCCAGCGCGCTGTCGATCGTCTCGGGCAGGCAATACGCCCGGTTGTAGGTCGGGATCACCACACTGACGAGCGGGTTCGCCACGATCAGGCGTCCTTTTCCGGCTTCGCTTCCGGCTTGGCTTCCGGCTTGGCGGCTTCCGGCTTGGCTTCCGGCTTGGCGGCTTCCGGTTTCGCGGCGTCGCCGGTGGACGCGCCCCCGCGCGCGCGGTTCGCCCACAGACGCGCTTGCTTCGCGAAGCGCCGCGCCTCCTGGCGGGCGCGGCTGGAGATCTTCGCGCGCAGGCTGGGACCCACCGCGGTCAGGTTCATCAGGTTGCGGCTGTGCGTGGGCGCGAGCTGGCGCTTGTACTGGCTCGGCTGCCCGAGAAAATCGTAGCTCTTGTAGCCGAGCTCGATCGCCCGCTTGATCGCGTACAGGTGCACGGCGATACCGGGGCGGACCTTCTTGGGCACGTCGAGCGTGCGCCCGCTCTGATAGAAGTGCACGTGACCTTCGTAGACGATGTTGTAGACCGACGCAAGCGACTTGCCGCCAACCTCCAGCCACAAAAGATCCAGGATCCCACCGGTTCCGGCGAGCAACCCGCGCGTCACCGTTTGATGAAACCGTTTGAACTTTTCGCTGCGGAAAGCGCCGCCGCCTTCCCAGCGCTCGGCGTGTCCTGACAGCAGGATGTCCCAGCCCTGGGCCATCTCCGCCTCGTTGTTCACGCGCTTCAGCGTCGCGCCGCCCTCCGCCTTTGCCCACGCTTCGAAGTCGCGCAATGTGCGGCGTACGAAGTAGCGGCTGTCACCGTCCAGTCCCGCGACGTATTCATCCCAGGTCGCCGGCAGCACGATGTAACGGCACTCGAGGTCCGGCACGAGCTCGGTCTTCATCCCGCGCGTGCGCAGCTCGTCGGCGAACAGCGCGACCCACGGATCATCCGCGCTCATGGCGGGCATCGTCAGGTCGTCCCAGTAACCGAAATCGCCGGCCTGCAACATCTCGGCGAATCGCGCGGCCACCGCGCGTTCCTGATCGCGCGCGACGACCGCGCCGATGTACTCGGAGAAGATCTCGTCCGCCTGGTCCTCACCCGAGCCGAGCAGCTCGAGGGTCTGGACCGGGATGACCCCTTTGAGGACGATCCGGCGGCGCAGCAAGGGCAAGATGCCGATCACGTCGCCGGCCGCGTCCTCGGCGACCGCGACCTTCAGCTGGCGGCCGCCGTCGCCGCCCATGACGTCCCACCAGGTCATCAGCCACAGCGGCGTCTGCGTCGGTTGCGGGTTGGCGGCGCGTTTGAGCAGCGCCCACCACGCGGGGACCAGCCGTTCGACCGCGGCGCGATCGTCCAGCACATATCCTCGCAGCGAGCTCACGGCGCCGTAGCACATAACATGGATGGTCAACGGCCGTCGCGTCGAAGGTTCCCGACTTTGATGGCGATGATGGGTTCGGGTATCTTCGCGCCAGACCGTGACGAAACGCGAAATGGCTGCCCAGCTGCTGCGAGTCAGCGGCGCCAGCTGGCTGATCAGGAAGGTCGGCACCTGGAAGGGGCTGGTGGTCATGAACTACCACCGCGTGGGTGAGGCCTCGAGCTCGACGCTGAATCAAGAGCTCTGGAGCGCGACGCAGGACGGCCTGGACGCGCAGATCAAATTCTTCAAGAGCCACTGCGACGTGATCGGCGAGGCCGACGTCGCCGACGTGCTGAAGCGCGACAAAGGCCGCTACCTGCAGCTGACGTTCGACGACGGTTACCGCGATGCGCACGACGGCGCGTTTCCCGTCCTGAAGGCCAACGGCGTCACGGCGACGTTCTTCCTCGCCACCGGCTTCCTCGATCAACCGAAGGTGCCGTGGTGGGACGAGATCGCCTGGATGGTGCGCAACGGCTCGCCGAAGTTCGGCGGGCGCGGGCCGCGCGAGGCCGTCATCAACACGCTGACGGGCGTGTATCGCGCGCTGCCGCCGGGGCGGGGCGGCGCGTTCCTGGACCTGCTGGGCGAGGCGACGGGCGCGGGCCGCGCCGGCGCGGGCCCGGCCACCGATCTCTGGATGACCTGGGACATGGTGCGGGCGATGCGCGACCGCGGCATGACCTTCGGCGGCCACACCGTCAGCCACTGCGAGCTGGCGAAGCTGCCGCGCCCGGAGCAGGAGCGAGAGATCGCCGGCTGCAAGCAGCGGATCGAGCAGGAGCTGGGCGGCCGCATGCGGACGTTCAGCTACCCGTACGGCGAGGCGCACGTCTTCAACGAGGACACGCGGTCCTGCCTGGAGGCGCTGGGCGTCGAGTGGGCGTACAGCTACTACGGCGGCTACCAGACGGCGGGGGCACAGCCGGACCGATTCGACCTGAAACGCTTCGCCATCGAGCGCGACATGACGCCGGCGACCTGGACGTTGTTCGGCACGGTCCCGTGGTGGGACCGCATGGTCAGCTAGCGGCGCTCTCGGCGCTCGCGGCGGTCTCGGACGGGGCGCGCTTCTTGCGGATCAGGGCGCGCAATGCCGACAGCTCCTTCGGGGAGACGATGCGGAGGCCGAGCACCATCGCTGCGTAGGTCACGGCGCCGACCGGGATCGAGACGAAGATAGGCAGGTTCCGGACCGCGAAGGTCGCCGCGCCCATCACACCCGCCGCGACGAGCACCTTGAAGACCAGGAGGGGCTCGATCTGCCGCGCCACCAGGTGCCGGCGGATGATCGAGCCGAACAGGATGAACATCACCGCCCACGGCACCACCGTCGCGATCGCCAGGCCCAGCTCCGCGTGACGCGGCACAAGCGCCGCCACCGCGATCAGGTAGCAGACCGTCGAAGCGATGGGCACGAAGAAGACCTTGCGCTCCTGGTGAATGGCGCCGGACGTCCAGCTTTGCAGCTGCGTGAAGAAGCTGATGAACAGGGCCCACACCAGCAGGGCCAGGATGATCGGCGAGCTCTGATAGCGCGCGCCGTACAGCAGCAGGATGATGGGCCGCGCGAGCACCGCGGTTCCGACTGCGATCGGCAGCGCCAGGATCAGGAAGTAGCCGAAGAACCGCCGGTAAAGCGCGGCCGCCTCTTCCTGCGACGTCTTGAAGGTGGCGGCCAGCGTCGGGAACAGCGCCGTGCAGACGCCGTCCGGAATGATGTTCAGCTTGTCCATCAAGGTGCTCGCGGCGCCGTAGGTGCCGACCGCGGCGGCGCCGGCAGTGTTTCCCAGGATCACGACGCCCAGCTGTCGCCCCGTCTGCGAGATCAGCGTCGGGAAGAAGAACGGCGCCGCCTTGACCAGGCTCTCTTTCCAGAAGCGAAAGTCGATCGACAGCCGCGGCGTCGCGTACTTCGCGCGCAGGTAGTAGAGCGACAGCACCGCGCCGATGAAATTCCCGATCACGTACGACGCCATCAGGCCGATCAGGCCGTAGCCGAAGAAGATCGCCGCCACCGAAAGCACGGTCAGCACGAAGCCCGATACGAACTGCACCTGGGCCACGTGGCGCATCGTCTCGAACGCCTGGAACACGTCCGTGACGGTGGTGGTGAGCCCCTGCAGGAGGATGATGCAGGTGGCGAGATAAACGACGTGGCGCGTGTCGGGCGACTTCTGAAGGAAGGACACCACGCCGATCGCCAGCGCCGCGCCGATCACGGCCAGCGAGAAGCGCAGCATCAGCATGCGGCCGATGTACTCGGAAAGGTCCGGCCGCGTGCGCGAGGTGGCGATGTCGCGCACCGTCAGCAAGCGCAGGCCCAGGTTCGTCAGCGGCATGAACATCGTGATGAACGACAGCGCGTAGATGAAGCGCCCGTAGTCGTCCTTGGGCAGGCCGCGCGCGATGTACGCGATCGCGAACAGCGAGATCGCGTTCATCAGCAGGGGCTGGGCGATCAACCAGATCGAGTTCTTCACGACCCGGATCGGCGCCGCGTGTCCGGCGCGCCCGCCTGCTTCGCTCATTCTCCGAGGAGGACGCTAGCAGGCTGCTGAAGAACTCGCCATTCGGCGAGTTTTCGGCGTTGAACGGGCGTACGGGCTGCGGCGATCGTGCTAGTCTGCCGACCCTGAATGTTCAGCGTGGCGCGCCTGATCGAGAAGGTCCGCGACAAGCACTTCGACGCCTGGGCCGGGGGGTACGCGCGCTGGCTGGCCACGTCCGCGGTGCCGCGCGCGCGCGCTGCGCTGGCGCACCGGGACGGTCCGCGCCACCTGATGTTCGCCTTCACCGATCACTACGAACCGCTGTGGAACGCGCCGCCGCCCGCGCAGGGGCTGGCGCGGGTTCAGGCCTGGCACAAGGGCTATCCGGAGATGGTGTCGCAGTTCCGCGACGCCGACGGCAAGCACCCCAAGCACAGCTTCTTCTACCCCGGCGAGCAGTACGCGCCCGAGTACCTGGAGCCGCTGGCCGATCTGGCGCGCCGCGGGTTCGGCGAGGTCGAGCTGCACCTCCATCACGACGGCGACACGGCGGCCACGCTGCGGCCCGCGCTGCAGGAGTACCTCAAGTTGTTCGCGAACCACGGCCACCTCACCCGCGATCCCGACGGCCGCCTCCGCTACGCGTTCATCCACGGCAACTGGGCGCTCGCCAACCCGATGCACGACGGCCGGTGGTGCGGCGTGCCGGAAGAGGTCGCGCTTCTGTACGACACCGGTTGCTACGCGGACTTCACGTTCCCGTCATGCCCCGACGAATCCCAGCCCGCGATCGTCAACCAGATCTATTGGCCGGAAGGCGATCTGACGGCGGCGCGCTGCTATGAAAAAGGAACGCCGGCCCGGGTCGGCGAAAAGCGCAACGATCGCATCCTGATGATCGAAGGGCCGCTGTCGCTGGCGCGGCGGCCGGGAAAGTTGCTGCCCACCCGCATCGAGAACGGCGCGGTGACCGGGGAGGATCCGGGCACGCCCAGCCGGGTCCGGTCCTGGGTGAATCAGGCGATCGGCGTGGTCGGCCGGCCCGAGTGGGTGTTCGTGAAGGTCTACACGCACGGCGCGCCCGAACAGCACGCGACGTCGCTGCTGGGCGAGGGCGGGCGAATGATGCACGCCGAGCTGACCACCCGTTACAACGACGGGAAGAACTGGTGCCTTCACTACGTTACAGCGCGTGAAATGTACAATATCGCGATCGCGGCGATGGACGGGCGCAGCGGCGATCCCGCGCAATATCGCGATTACGTGCTGCCGCCGCCGCCGGCCGCGCGCGCCTGAAGCGCGGCAAACAGCAGGGCCAAGAAAGAATATGAGCGAAAACAGCAGCAAGCGGTTCAAAGCGGGTCTGGTCGGGGCAGGGCACATCGCCGAGTTCCACCTTCAGGCGTTGCAGCGCATCCCGGATGTCGAGATCGTCGGGATCTTCGACCTGGATCGGTCCAAGGCGGAGGCGCTGGCGGAGCGCTTCAAGATTCCGGTGGCGGATTCGCCGGCCGCGCTGCGCGCCGCGGGCGCGCAGGTCATTCACGTGGTGACGCCGCCCCACACGCACGCCGCGGTCGCGAGCGAGGCGCTGCGCGCCGGCTGCCACGTGTTCGTGGAGAAGCCGCTGGCGACCGACGCGGACGAATGCGTGAAGCTGCGCGATCTCGCCAGGGCGCAGGGACGCGAGGTCTGCGTCTGCCATTCGCTGCTCTGGGATCCGCAGGTGAAGTCGGCGCTGGAGTCGGTGCGCGCCGGCAAGCTGGGCGACGTCGTCGCCGTCGACATCTTGCGCGGTTCGCTTTACCCGCCTGTCGCGGGCGCGGGCGTCCCGCCGCAGTACCGGACCGCGGGCTATCCGTTCCGCGATCTCGGCATCCATGCCCTCTACGTGATCGAGGCCTTCCTGGGGCCGATCGAGAAGGTCGATGCCCAGTGGCGTTCGGGCGGCGGCGATCCGAACCTGGCGTTCAACGACTGGCGCGCGCTGGTCACCTGCAAGAAGGGGATGGGGCAGGTGCAGCTGTCGTGGGGCGTGCGGCCGCTCCAGCACCAGATCGTCATCCAGGGAACCAAGGGCGTGCTGCGGCTGGATCTATTCCTGATGTTCCAGGCGTGGCGAAAGCCGATGCCGCTGCCCAAGCCGGCCGAACGCATCGTGAACGCGCTGACGGATTCGATCCAGCCGCTGGTCGACGTTCCCAGGAACGTGGTGGCGTTCGCCCGCAAGCAGATCCGCCAGTACCACGGCGTGCAGGAGCTGATCATCGCCTTCTACCAGGCGCTCGGCGAGGGGCGGCCGTCGCCCGTCAGCGTGGACGACGCGCTCTCGGCGGTGCGGTGGACGGAGGAGGTCGCGCGCGCCGCGGATCGCGACGACCAGCAGAGGGTCGCGAAGTTCGCGCTGTCGCCGTCGGTGCCCTACGCCATGACCGGCGCGTCCGGTGGGCTTGGCTCGGCGCTGCTCGAGCGGCTGAAGAAAGAGGCGCGTCCGGTGCGGATCCTCGTCCGGCGTTTGCCCGAGAAGGCCGAGGACGGGATCGAATACGTGCGCGGTGATCTCGGCGACCCCGAGGCGATCGATCACCTGGTGCGCGGCGCCAAGACAGTGTTCCACGTCGGCGCCACGATGAAGGGCGGGTGGCCGGACCACGAGCGCGGCACCATCGAGGGGACGCGCAACGTGCTGAACGCGTGCCGCAAGCACGGGGTCGGCAAGCTGGTTCACGTCAGCTCGCTGTCCGTCATCGACTGGGCGGGCGGCGAGGTGCTGTCGCCCGTCGACGAGGACACGCCCTTCGAAGGACGCGCGGAGGAACGGGGCGCCTACACGCGCGCCAAGCTGGAAGCCGAGAAGCTGGTCGCCGCCGAGGCCGCGCGCGGCCTGCCCGCGGTCATCATCCGTCCGGGGCAGATCTTCGGGCGAAAGATTCCGCTCATGACCGCGGCCGTCGCGCGCCGGGTGGGCGGTCGCCACCTCGTCCTCGGTGACGGCGAGATCTTGCTGCCGCTCGTGTACATCGACGACGTCGTCGACTCCCTGTTGCTCGCCGCCAAGAACGGCATTCACACGGGCGAGGTGATCCAGATCGTCGATCCCGAGGCGTGGACGCAGAACCAGGTGCTGGCCGAGGTGTACGGATCGGGCGCGAAGGTGATCCGGGTGCCGCGCCCGGTGGTGATGGGGATGGGCAAGGTGTCGGAGCTGGTGCTCGGCCTCATCGGCAAGAAGTCGCCGGTGTCGCAGTACCGCCTGGAATCCGCGCTCGCGCGGCGCCGCTTCGAGAGCCGCCGCGCCGCCGAGCTTCTGGACTGGCGCCCGCGGGTCGGCGTGCGAGAAGGCATCCGGCGTGCGCAGCAGGGCGAAGGCTGACGGGCGCAGCGCCGCGCTGCTCGCGGCGACGGCCGCCGCCTGGCTCGCCTCCACATCCGCGCGCGCGGAGGTCGTCTATGACCTGGCGCCCTCGGCCGGCGTCGGCATCACCAACAACGCCCGCCTGACCAGCACGCCGCTGGCCGACGAGTTCAGCCTCCTGACCGCGACCGCGCAGGTGCGTTATCTGGGGGCGCGCGCGAACCACACGCTCGGCTACCGCCTGGGGTGGACGCACTATTTCGAAGGCAACGGCCTCGACAACCTCAGCAACGAGCTGTCGGTGCTGTCCGCGTTGATGCCGGCGGCCAACATGGAGCTGCACCTGGGCGGCAGCGCCATACTCTCGCGTGTCTCGCGCCTCGCCATCACCAACCCGTCGGCCGGCACGACGGCCGGGGCGGCGCCGGCTCCAGCGCCGGAGGCGCAGGTGGCGGGCACCAACCTGTTCATCGGTGTCACCGCGACCGAGGAGGTGATCTACCGGCCGAACGCGCGCTGGCAATTGCTGGAGTCGGGCAACGTCACGCGCATCACCTACCTCGATTCTCCGGCGCCCCCCGACAGCCTCCTCATCACGTTGCGCGGGCGGGCCGAACGCATCGCTGCGCTGGACACCTATTCGCTGGAGAGCTCGACCTCCGCGACGTTCGCGGCCGGCAATTCGCTGATCTCGCAGCTGATGGCGGGCTGGCGGCGGGAGATCAGCGTCATGTGGAGCAGCGAGCTGCAGGCCGGCGTGATGGGGATCTTTCGCGAGAACGTCTCGCCGACGATCGGGCCGGCCGCGCTGGGGAGCCTCGGCTACCGCCGGATCTTCTGGTACGCCAACCTGACGGTGTCGCGCCTGCCGACCGCCAACCTGTTCCTGGGAACGCCGACCATCAACAACCAGGCGGTGCTCCGGTTGACGCTGCCGCTGACGCGCGACGAGACGGCGGTGATCTCGGGCATGGCGGGGTACACGTTCGCGAACCCGTCGAACGATCAGTTCACGCGCGCGTACGATCAGCGCGTCGCTCAGCTGACGGTGGGCACGCGGTTCGGGCGGCTGCCGCTCTACGGAACGCTGGACTACTCGCTGCTCTCGCAGCACGGGAATCCGACCGCCGCCACGCCCGTACCCGATCTCTTTCGTCAGGTGCTGATGTTGAACATCCGGGCCTCGTTCACGTTCGGCCCCGGGACGCCGCCCATCCTGGGCGCGCCGATGTGAGATGTGATCGGCCGGCCGACTTACGGAACGTAGACCAGGTCGCCCGGCAGCAGCGGCAGGTCGTGCTCCGGGTGCTTGCCGTCGAGGATCGACGGATAGTCGATCGGGATGCGGCGGGTCTTCCCGGAGGCATCGGCGCGGATGATGACGGTCTCGACCGGGCTGGAGAACCGGTTGGGTCCGCCCGTCATCGCGATGGCCTCGGAGACGGTGACGAAGTGGTTGGCCGCGAAGGCGCCCGGGTGCTCGACGTTGCCGCTGACCACGAAACGGTAGCTGTTCAACACCGAGATCGCGACGGTCACCGTCGCCGATTCGTCCTTGATGTACGCCTTCAGCCGATTGGCGATGTCGGTGCGGATCTCCGTGGGCGTGCGCCCGGCGGCCTTGAGATCGCCGATGAGCGGCAGCGAGATGGTGCCGTCCGGCCGCACGATGGCGTCGCCGGAAAGGTCGGGATTACGCCAGACGGTGACGCGCAGGACGTCCGACGGTCCCACCTTGAATTCGTCTTTCCGCGGGTCCGGCTCGCGCGCGTAATCGTAGGGAGGCAGCTTGTAGGCGCAGCCGCCGAGCGCGGCCGCCAGGGAAAGCATCGCCACGGATAGATTGTTCAGGCGCACACCACTCAGATAGCATGGTTCGCGGTTGCTGATCATCCCCGCCATCGTCGTTCTGTTCACGTACATCTACTGGCGTCTGCACCAGGTGTACGACGTGTTTACGCCGCTCACCATCCAGGCGGCGCTGGCGCTGGTGGCGTTCGCCTTTCTCCTGGACCTGAAGTTGAAGACGATCCGGCTGCGCGGGTCGCCGCTGCTGGTGCTGCTGCTGTCGTTCTTCGTCTGGAACACCATCACGGGAATCGTCAAGGCGCCCGAGCAGCTGAGTCAGTACCTGGTCTTGACCCTGACGGCGCTGATCGCGTTTCTCGCCGTCTCCGAAGGGTTGCAGAGTCTGCGCGGCCTGGGGATCGCCGCCGGTGTGCTGGTGTTGTTCAGCCTGGCGCTGTCCACGGTCGGTATCGAGCAGTGGCTCTCGCCCAAGACCTGCTATGCGGTTACGCCCCACGTTCACGGGCGCGACTCGATCGAGACTTCCGACGGGCGCTCCTGCGAGCGCCCGATGGACTGCGTCGAGGGCGGTGTCCCCAACACCGAATACAACTGCGAGCACACGGGCCTGATGGACACGCACTCGATCGGCGGGCGGGTGCGGTACCGCGGCGTGCTCGAGGATCCGAACGAGCTGGCGTGGGCCATCAACATGGCGATGCCGCTGGCGTTTGCGCTGTACGAGCGGCGGCGCACGACCCGGCGGCTGCTGATCGCGATCGCCACGGTTCTCCTGGGCGGCGCGTGCGTGATCTTCACGCAATCCCGATCCGGGCAGCTGGGCATCATGGCGACGCTGGGCGTGTACTTCATTCGCCGCTTCCGCTGGCGCGGCATCGCGGTCGGCGCCGTCGCGGCGATTCCGCTGCTGCTGCTGGGCGGCCGCAGCGGCGAGGGCGCCGAATCGTCGTCCGAGGAGCGCCTGAACTGCTGGAACGAGGCGTTCACCATGTGGCGCGAGAACCCGGTCATGGGTGTCGGCGGCGGCCAGTTCACCGAGCACTACTACCTGACCGCGCACAACTCGCTGCTGCTCGCCCTCGCCGAGCTCGGTCCGATCGGCCTGCTGCTGTGGAGCGCCGCGATCTACTACACGATCAAGGTCACCCTTCAGGCCCAGCGCCACTACGCCGGACGCCCCGAGGCCTCATCGGTGCGCAGCTGGTCGACGGCGCTGCTCGCGTCGCTGGCGGGTTCGGTCACGTCCGCGCTGTTCCTCAGCGTCATGGTGCACGCCGTCCTCTGGATCAACCTGGGCCTGGTCGGCGCGCTGTACGCCGCGATCCGCATCCACGATCCGACGTTTCGCGTCCGCTTCGGCTGGCGCGACCTCGGCTTCGTCGCTGCCTTCGACTTCCTCTTCGTCTTCGCGGTGGCGATGTACTTGCGGCTGAAGGGAATCTAGGCCGCTACCAGGTCACGCGCTGGCGGCCCGTCAGGTGCCGGTACAAACCCACGATCGCCGCCCAGTTCAGCACGACGAACGTTCGGGCCAGGCTGGCGATCTTGCCGCCGCGACGTCCGACGACCGCCGCCGCGTAGAACGCCGCCTGCGCCACCAGCAGCGCCATCATGCGGCCGTCGCCGGCGGCCGCGCCCGCCACGCTCATCAGGGCCAGCGTCACCAGCAGCCAGGGCGCGACAAGCCGCAGGATCTTGTGCGAGATGGTCTCGAACCAGAGGGGGTTGGTGAGCGGCACCAGCAGCTCCGGCATGCGCGCGTACAGCTGGTAGTTGCCCGCCAGCGTCCGTACCTTGCGCTTGAACTCGCGCTCGTTCTCGAACGCGGCGTCGTGCGCCTCGGCCTCGGCCACGAACGTCGTCCGCTTGCCCGCGCGCAGCAGCTGCATCGGGATCCACAGGTCGTCGAGGATCAGCTCCTCGGGCAGCGGCTGGTAGTCGGCCCGCCGGATCATCGCGATCGGGCCGGTCATGCCGACCATGCCGCGGAACCGCGATTCCTGGAGGCGGATCCAGTTCTCGTAGCGCCAGTACACGCCGGGGCCCGCGCCGCCCGCCAGCAGCAGGTTCCCGGTCGCGCACCCCACGGCCGGATCGCGCAGCGCCGCCGCGAGCGCGCTCATCGCGTTCCGCGACAGCGGCTGGCGCAGGTCGTTCAGCAACAGCAGCTCGCCGCGCGCGGCGGGGACCAGCGTGTTCAGCCCGCGCGGTTTTCCGTAGCGGCCGGCGTCCGCGAGCACCCGGATGCGTCCCGCCGCCTCCGGCGTGGCCGCGATGGCGCGCGCCGTCGCTTCCGTGTCGTCGGTGCAGCCGTCGCAGTAGATCAGGATCTCGAAGCGATCGGCCGGGTAATCCTGGGCCAGCAGGCTGTCGATCTTGGGTCGAAGGTACGCGCCCCCGTTGAACACCGGCAGGCAGACGCTGACGAAGGGCGCGACGTCGGGCGCCGGAAGCGGTTCGCTCCGCCGCCGGGCCGCGCGCGCCAGCAGGCCGATGACCACCGGGTAGCCCGCGTAGGTGTAAACAAGGAGAGCAAGGATCGTGATTGCGCCGGCAGACACGTTGGGGCGATCCTCTGTGCGATCTTCTACAACAACTCGATGCGTCGGCGCGTGAAAAGGCTGGTCCGCGATGCCCGCTAAGGGACCTGGCGCGCGGGCCGCCGCAGCCGCGAAACCGAAGAAGGCCGCCCCCGCCGACTGGTTCGAGCAAGAGCCGCGGCCGAGCACGACCATCGCGAAGCTCGGCAAGCGGCTGTTCCGCAGAGGGCGAGCGAGCTGGCCTCTCTGGGTGCTCATCGCGCTGGCGGGGGCCGGCGGGTGGACGGTGTTCAAGCTGAAGCGCCCGGGCAAGTTCGAGGTGACCGTGGTCCTGCGCGTGTCGGAGGGCCAGGTCTCGGACCCGGGCACGGGCCTGGGACGGCGAAACGTGCGCGCCTTCGTGAACGATCTCGCATTCACGAATCCGCGGCTGATCGAGGTCATGTCGAAGCATCCGCATGCGTTCCCGCGGGTCGCCAGCGATCCGGTCTTCGCCGTGCAGAGCTTCCGCGAGAACATGACCGTCGAGATCGCCGACAACGACTTCGTCGAGGATCGCCGGCAGGGCGATCCGCCCCGGTCAGTGCGCCTCGTCATCACCTTGCTGGGCTCGGATCCGGAGCTGACCTGGCAGGTCGCGCAGGAGCTGTCGGCGCTGGTGGCCGGATCGACGATGGCCGGCCAGCGCGCCGCGCTGGAGTCCGAGCTGCAAGGTGCGACCGAGGAGTCGCACAGCGCGGCCGACGCGTTGAGCGAGGTCGAGGAGAGGTCGAAGACCGTCGCCGGGGTTCCGAACCCCGCGCTGGAATCGGCGCGCCGGCGGCTGCTGGCGGCGCAGCAGCGGGTCCAGGACGCCACCATCGGGCTGCGGGCGCTGGGGGAACAGCACGTGCTGAAGTTCGAGGTCGTCGACCCGGGACGGGTTCCGCCCCGGCCCAACCGCGTGCAGATGGCCATCCAGACGTTCATGGTCACGTTGCTGCTGGCGCTGCTGGCCGGGTGGCTGCTTTCGGGCGCATTCGACCCCCGCGTCCTCGACGAGGCGGACGTCGCGGACCTGGGTATGCCGCTGCTGGGGCGGCTGCCGCGGGAGGCGCCCGGGCCCAGCCGTGGGACGGAGGGCTCAGAGCCACCGCCGGAAGACGCGCCCGGCCCGAGCGAGGCCTCCGATCCGCGTGTATAGTATTGGGCTTCCGGCGACCCGATGAGCGAGCAGTCTTTCTCCCCGCGCGAGTACATCCGGTCGCTGACGGCGCTCATGCCGCGGGCCGCGCGCTCCGCCTGGATCGGCGGGATCGCGTTCGTCATCGGGCTGGGCGGGACGGTGGTGTGGGCGATGACCGCCAAGCGCCTTTACCAGTCGGAGGCGGTGGTCGTCTACGAACGCGGCGTGCAGGCCGGCGGACCGTCCGAATCGGAAGGCGAATCGTCGACGTCGGTCGGAGCGCGCTTCCACGACATGCTCAGCTCGCGGCAGCGGCTGGAGAGCCTCATCAAGGAGATGAACCTCTATCACGCGGTCGTCGACCACAAGGGGATGGCCGAGGCGATCGACGAGATGCGCAAGCGCGTGAAGCTGCTCAGCCGCGACGGCTACATCTTTCGCGTCGCCTACGCCTCGGATTCGCGTGACCTGGCCCAGAGCGTTCTGGATCGGTTGCTGAAGACGATCATCGAGGACG
>Ga0068865_100000410_pt1 | contig 23866 bp, 20 predicted proteins | sample KBSMisM12_FD_75293 | JGI IMG/M metagenome (GOLD analysis project Ga0068865, IMG submission 75293) | Miscanthus rhizosphere microbial communities from Kellogg Biological Station, Michigan, USA - KBS Miscanthus M1-2 | ecosystem: Host-associated > Plants > Roots > Rhizosphere > Soil ...
CGCCATAGCCGCCATTCAAGAACAGCAGCTTGGTATAAAGCTTGACCACATTGATCGGGTCTTCGCCGACCAACTGTTCCTTGAAGCGCTTCAAGGTGATGTCCTTGGCGCCCGGTCCCCAATAACCTTCGCCAATGCCATGCACCCCGGCGTCGGTTTCGATCTTGAACAGGTTCCAGTCCCAGGTCGGGCCGCGAACGATCATCACCTTGACGTCGGTGATCTTCACTTTTTTGGTGAGATAGGCGGCCTTGGCCTGAAACGGCAAGGCGAAGCACGATACCGCTCCCAAATTGGCCAGCATCTGACGGCGATCCATCACGAATTCCTTTCGGGATTTAAAAAGAGAGCTGACTAATTTCGCTGACTAATTCCCTGATTAATTCCCTGGCGGCTGGTCGGTCTGGAAATAATGCACCTGACCTTCCTTCAAGCGCGGTGTCATCGCCAGCCGGGTGCACGTGCCGCTATTGGGCGCGCAGGTCGCCCGGTGCCAACGCGTGTCATTGGCCTGGATGACGTCGCCGGTTTCGCCATGCACCACGCCATAGCCCGTCACCAGCACATCAAGCTGGCCTTCAATCACCACCCAGGCTTCGACCATATTCTCGTGGAAATGGCCCCAGCTGGTATCAGGCGGCAGCTTGGTGATGGCGCCGGCGCGGATCACATGGGCGCTGGTATGGCCGTCCATGGCGAAGTCGCGGCTCTTGCCGCCCTTGGCGGCATAGTCGTTGAAATCCAGGAACGGCTGGTTGCCGGCCTCATAGCCGCCGGTCGAAGTGATCTTGGCTTTCTCATAGGTATAGCCTTTGACCGGCGTCGGCGTTTCATTTTCCGGGTAGGACGGCACCTGGCCCGCCGGCGTCGAGCGGTAGAACACCACCGGCTCGGTGCCGGTATTTTCCATGCAATAGGAAAGCCGCGGCGCTACGTCGAACAGATAGCCCTTGGTGGCGGTGACGGGTTGCTGGCCGTCAATGGTGATTTTGACCTGGCCGCTATGGACCCAGCCGAACACACGGTCGTCGGCATAGAACTGGCACTTGGTCTTTTCGCCCGGCGCCATGGAAACATAATGGCCGTCATAGTCACGGGTGAGCATCACCGGCTGGTCCCAGCTTTGCTTGCCCGCATGCGCTTTGAGGATGTCGGCGACATGCGTCACCGGCTTGTTGACCCCGGTATAGGGCGTGTCCTTGTGCGCCGCCCAGACGATGCGGGCCGGGCCGTTTTCACCCGCCGGCTGCGCCCAAGCTGTTGTGGAGACAGTCGCCAAAGCAACCAATCCCAATGTCAGTGATTTCATAAGCCACTCCCCTGAATATCTTGATAGTTTTTTGTTGCCGGGAGATTGCAGCGGCGGGAAAGACGCGTCAACGTCACCGCAAGAACAGAACAGGCTGGGAGGATTTAATGAGCAAGTGCAGCATCGCGGTTGCCATTGTTTTGGGCGGTTTGGCGATTTCCACCAGCGGCGCTTGGGCGCAGAGCCAGACGCTGTGGAAGTTCAACAATCTGTCCAAAATCGGCGGCCAGACCCCCAAGGTGGAAGGCGCCCCCCAACTGGTGGATTCGCCGGTGGGAAAAGCGGTGCAATTCAACGGCAAGGACACCGCGCTGTTCTTCTCCAGCCGTCCGTTGGTGGGCGCCAAGGCCTTTACTATCGAGGCCATCTTCCGTCCCGAAGGCGGCGCCTTCGAACAGCGCTGGATGCATATCGCGGAGACGGATCCCAAGACCGGGCTGGACGCCAATCCCGGCGGCACATCGGATCCCAATCCGCGCCACATGTTCGAAGTGCGCGTCAAGGACGGCCAATGGTATCTGGATGCCTTCGTCAACAGTGCCGCCGGCAGCAAGGCGCTGATCGATCCGAAAAAAACGCATCCCATCGATCAATGGTATGCGGTGGCGCAGACCTATGACGGCAAGACCTATCGCTCTTATGTCAATGGCGTGCTGGAAAACGAAGCCGAGATTCCCTTCACTCCGCACGGGCCCGGCCATATGATGGTGGGCGTGCGCATCAACCATGTGAACTATTTCACCGGTTCGGTGGCGGAAGCGCGCTTCACCACCCACGCGCTACGGCCCAGCGAATTCCTCAAGGTGCCGAAGTAATCGCCTCCCTTCCCTCTCCCCATGAGGGAGAGGGAAAGAAGGAATTCCGACGCGAAGAGCAACCGAGCATTCGGCGCTCACCCAAGAGCCTGCAAAGTCACCCTAAAATTTGGCCCGTACACCGATCGTGAAGTAACGGCCCATGATGTCTTCTTCGGCCGGAATCGGATAGTGGATGCCCTGCACCGCACTATTTTCGTAGACCTGACCCTTGGCATTGAAGAAATTCTGAACATTGAAGTAGGCGGTCATGTCGGCACCGCCCATTTGGAAATCCCGGTCGATGTTGACATCGACATAGTTTTTCGCGCGGATCCAGGGATCGACATAGACTTGGCTGACGCCCGCTGTCGAAACCCTGCTGTATTCGCCAAGCCAGCGGTCCTGCAAAGCGAATGTCCAGCTGTCCAACCGGTAAGATAGAGAAAGGTTGATATGGGTCTTCGATATCAAATCAGCATTGGGCGGTACGGACGTGAACGTAAACGGTGCGCCCGGATAGGCTTGATTTTGATTCACCGGTTGATAGTTGGCCAGCACACGAGCGTTCCAATTCCCCCCGAGTGCATCGAAGGCATAGTTTGTTTCAAGGTCAAACCCTTCAATCTCCACAAGCGCGGTGTTCTGAGTATTTGAGAACACCCTGGTGGGGTAGTTCGCCGGACTTGTGTCACTGAAGGGATTTGGCCGCACATACAACGCGCAATAGGGCGACGTTCCACCGGAGCCGTTGCAGAGATTCTGAATCGATACGTTGGTACCGGAAATCTGACCGATCGCGTTATGCAGACGCACCCGGTAGTAGTCGAGGGACGCGGTGAATCCCGGGAACCATTCTGGCGTCAACACCACACCCGCCGTGAAAGTGCGGGCAATTTCCGGTTGCAGATTTGGGTTACCCCCGCTGACCACCTGCGTATTGTTCTGGGTCTGAGTGTGAATATCGAAATAGCCTGATCCCGAGGATATGGTCGTCGGCTGATACAGATCATACAGATTCGGGGCGCGAATATCGACGGACAAGGTGCTACGGAACCGGATCAGATCGTTGACCCCGTAATTGAGACCGATCTTCCAGGTCTGAACCCCGCCGGAAGTGCTGTAGTTGGTGTAGCGGCCGGCGAGGTTGACATTCAGACTGTCTCCAAACGCTGAATCTTTCAGCAAGGGTATGTCGGCTTCAATAGCCGCTTCTTCCACATCATTGGAGGCAGATACTGGCGATCCACCGGACAGCCAGCGGAATGCGGTCGGATCACAGAGGCGCAGGCCGGTGCAATCAACCAACCCGGTTCTGTTTGGGCCACCGGGCGCGATATCCAAGGACATGAAACGTGCTTGACCGGACAGCGCCACGGTGACCGGACCGGCCCAGGTTTCGAACGGGCTGCCGGAGATACTGGCTTCGGCATTGTCCATTTTGTTGGTCATGATGGTCGGGGTATCGGCGTTTATCCAGTTAAATTGCGCCGTAGATAGCGGGCCCGGGCCAAACGGATTTAGCGGGACGCAGTTCTTATACGCTGCCGCTGTCGCCGCCTGGGTTGCGGCATAGCACTGGACCGTCGCATTGCTGACATTGGAGGTCACACCGCCGGGACCTGTGCCGGGGGGCGCGAGGACGGCGTCCTGAGCCGCATACAGATGTTGGTAATCCTGGTTGGCCGTGACGACGTTGTTCTCCCGGGCTTCGCCGTGCGAGAAATACAAGCTCCAGCTATACCTCCCCAAGTGACCGTCCAGCCCCGTCGCAACCGAAAGCAGCCGGTCGACAGCGCGCCCGCCCTGTTCCTGCCCGGGTCCGCCATCGAGGAATTTGCCCATGACGAACGTGTTGGTTGCATTGGAGCCGCCATTGTTGCCCTGAGTACCTGTACTTGGCACGAAAAAGGCCGGGTTCGTCCCATTATTGCCCAACAGGGTCTGTGTCGCGGCCGGAAGAAATGGATTGTTCCTATAGTACAGGCCGCCAAAGGTTACGGGCCCGATCTTGATAGGAAAATACCGGGCAACATTGCCCGTCTCGCTCGCTGTTGCATTGATAAAGAAAGTGGTGTCGTCATCCAGGTCATAACTGAACCGGGCAAAGGCGGAGTTGACCTTCACCCCGTTAAGCGCGCTGCCCCATTTGTTATAGCCACCGTCGCCGCCCTGCGTGACATTGCTCGTGCCAGTCAACTTGCCCGGGTCGTAGGCCGTGAGCACGCCGGGAGTATAGAAATTGAAGCCTGTGGCCGCACACCCGCCGCAAGCGGTGACCACGCCGCCGAACGGGGCCGTGGGACGCCGCGCATACGGAGTGTCCACATAAGGATTGGCTGTAGTGCCTGCGCCCGTTTGCACCCAGGGCTGGTAGCCATAGGGACGCGCATAGTCGTACACCAGATCGCGGTGCCGGCTGCTTAAGGCGACTTCGAAGTGGCCGCGTCCGCCAAATAGGCTTGTTCCTGCTGCCGCCTCTAGCTTAAAGCTCGCGCCATCCCCGTAGGTCGAAATGCCGCCATTGGCCTCCACCTTAAAGCCGGTGAATTGCTTATCCAAAATAAAATTGACGACGCCGGAGACAGCATCGGAACCATAGACGGCGGAGGCGCCGCCCGTGACCACTTCCGTCCGCGACATGAGCGTCAGGGGCAGAGTCTCAACACCAACCGTACCGTCCTGCAGCGAGGGGGTTAAGCGGTGGCCATCCAGCATAGTAAGGGTTCGATTGCCGCCGAAATTGCGCAGGTTCAGGATGGTAAGATTCTGGTACGCCTGGCGCGGAAAAATGGAGGAAGAAAGCACCGGCAGCTTAACCAAGGCGTCCGCCACCGATGTCGGTGTCATCTGTGTAAGCTCCGTATTCGAAAGAGCCGTCAGAGGTGTGGGAGAATTGGCGATATTCGTAATAACGCGCGAACCGGTGACGACTACCGTTTCCGTCGATTCAGCCGCGCTTTGCGCGTAGGCCGGCCCGCTGGATAAACCGGCGAGTAGGGCGATTAGTGAAACGGTAGATTTGGAATTCGCGAGCATGTTTTTCCCCTATTGTGATGATTGTTGTTGTTTAATCGTCGTGAGCCTCAGTCCGGATCGGCATTCCGCGGTGCCGGCGCGGCAGCCGGAGCCTTTCTTCCCTGCCGCGTCAGGAATGCCATGAGGTCGGCAAACTCCTCCTTGGTGAGGCGCTTGTCATAATCGGTGGGCATGAGAGGCGGCTTATTCGTAACCGCCTTGACCTGGGACCGGTCCAGCAGATGAAGCTGATTGTCATCACCCATCAACTGCAGCGAATAGCTGTCCTGGTTCAGCAGCACGCCGTCGATCGCGCGCCCGCCGGTCAGCGTCACATGGACCGCATCATAGGTGTCCATGGCCGGCAGGGCGCGCAAATGCACGCCGCCATCGCCATAGACGCGGTGATTGGGCTTGGTGAGCGCATCGACGATGAGGTTGGATTTGTATTCGGCTGCGACATTGGTGAGATCGGGACCTTTGAGAGAGCCCTTGCCGCCCAGCATGTGGCAAGAGCTGCACTGGCCCTTGCCCCAGAATATTTCCTCGCCATGGGCGGCATTGCCGGCCAGCGGGTTGTCGATCGCGGTTCCCCGTAAGGAATGCAGGAAGGCGCCGATCTTGAGAATGTCGTCATCCGCCAGCTTTCCTTTCCAGGCCGGCATGGCCGTGCCCGGCTCGCCATTGCGGATCACATCGAGGATCTGGTTGTCGTTCAGCTCGCCACGCAGCGGCACCGACAAGTTATGAATGATTTCCGGCGCGATCTCGCCAGCGCCGCCATTGGGGCCATGACAGGAGGTGCAGTTCTGGTTGTAAACCTGCTCTCCCTGCCCGATCGCCTCACTCTTGCCGGCGAACGGATTGGGCGGCCCGGCGGGGGGCCCGCCACGCTGCGCCTGGACCGGCAGAATTGCCAGGGGAAGGACAAGACCGAGCAGGAGAGCCGTGGTCAGCTTCATGGCTTCTTCTCCGCTGCGGTGACGCGCTCCGGCAGGCCGAAGGTGAGAATATTGGTGCCGGACGCGATTGCCAGATATTGATGGCCATCCACGCTGTAGGTGAGCGGACTTGCGGTGATCAGATCGCCCGTATTGTAGTGCCATAGCGAGCGCCCGGTCCTGGCATCGAGCACCGAAACCTGACCGAACTGTTCCGGCGAGAAGACAATGCCGCCTTCGGTGGTCAGCAGGCCGGGGCCATAGTGATTGGAGCGGACTTGCTTGTAGTCCCACTTGATGGCGCCGGTCTTGGCGTCAATCGCCCGCGTATAAAGCTGCCAACTTTCCTTGTCGCGCGGACTTTCCAGATAGCTGGTTTCAGAGTCGGGCGCCGAACTCGCCAACGTGTTAACGCCACATCCTTCTGTGGCGGTGACATAGAAAAGACCGGTGGCGGGATTGTAGGCCGGTGATGGCCAGTTGGTGGCGCCGGCGGTGGAAGGACAAGTGATGGTGCCCTTCACGGTTGGTTCGTGGGCCGGATCAGGCAGTCCCTTCCCGGTCTTTGGATCGACGGTGCCCCAATCCACCCGGCTGACGAACGGTGTTGCCTGCAGGAACTCGCCATTGGCGCGATCGAGAATGTAATAGAAGCCATTGCGGTTGGCCTGCAGCGCGACCTTCCGCGGCCTGCCTTTGAAACTCATGTCCGCAAGAACGATGATTTCGGTCGAATCATAGTCGTGCGTGTCGTGCGGCGTGTTTTGGAAATACCATTTCAGCTTGCCGGTATCGATATCCAGCGCGACAATGCAATCGGAATAGAGATTGTCGCCGGGCCGCCCCTTGCCCGACCATTGCGGATTGGGTTGACCCGTTCCGTAATAGACGAGCTTCAGTTCCGGATCATAAGCCCCGCCGATCCAGATCGGACCGCCACCGGGCTCGTGTCCACCCCAGCTCTCCATGGCCGGATCGCCTTTTTCCGGAATCGCGCGCCAGAGCCAGCGATATTCGCCCGTCTGTTCATCAAAGGCTTCGATAAAGCCACCGCCATCGGCGCCGCTGAAGCGGTTGCCACCGACCAAAATCTTGCCGTTCGCGACCAGCGGCGGTATGCCGGAGAAAGAGACTTTGGGACCGCCTTTCGATTCCCATAGCTGCGCGCCGGTCCGCGCATCCAACGCCAGGATATGGCCGTCATTGGTCGTGATATAGACACGGTTGTGGGCCACCGCCGCGCCGCGCTGATAGGCTGCCGTCGCCGGCTGGCGGCGGAAACGCCAGATGACATTGCCGGTTCGCGCATCCAGGGCGTCGATCCGGTTATAGCCGCTGACATACATGACGCCATTGACGACGACCGGCACGCTTTCAAGGCCCTGCAGCCCTTCGACGTGATACATCCATTTGCCCTGAAGGTTGCGGGCATTGGCGGGCGTGATCTCTTTCAATGAGGAATAACGCTGGTTGTTGTAGCTGCCGCCATAGATCGGCCAGTCCTTGCCCGGCTGGGCGGGATAACTGTCTTGCGCTGAAGCCGCCGAGGTGCAGAGAGTGACGACGGAGGTCAGCAGCAAAGCGCGCAACGCGGCCCAACTCTCGCCCGAAGCAAATCTTTTCATTCTTCTTCCCCTCGATCGATCGATTCGGCGGCTACAGCCCTGGCCAGCAAGGCTGGCACTTTCATAAATTCCGACGGCGCGCGGGGCGCGAAGTGCGCCCGCATCACTGCACCTTCGAAATAGGAAACATGATTGATCCCGACCGAAGAATGGCCAGGGCCCTGCGGCGTGAACGAAGGAAGGGATTTTTCATCTCACCGGCCCGGCCCAAAACGGGACCGCGCGAGCCGCGGCTCGTGATCTCATAAAACTTTCCCCTCGTGCACCGAGACAGCAGAACCATCACGGCTTTCGTCGGATGTAACTCCGATCTGAAGCCAGCCTAAGGCAGTCCCATGAGTTTGCGAAATAGCAAAAGCATGACCCGGCTATAAATTTGTCTCGTGCTGCGCTGCACATTGCGGCAACTCAACAAAGTGTCAGGTAAAAGTTCCGAAGTTTTAAGACGGCTGGCTCGCATTGCGCTTCTTTTCGTGGTTGTGAGTGTTCTGCCCACGCCAGCGGATGTTCGCGACCAAGTTCGGGCCAACGCGACCCGCGGCGCCATAATGGGCCTCCTCAGCGAGATCACTTCGCCTTCAAAAAGTACATCCCGCCCGGGGTATTGATCGGCAGGGTGACGCCGGTTGGCGTGATGCCGCCCGTCTTCTTGTCCACCTTGAACTCGGTGACATTGCCGCCATTCTCATTGGCGGCGAAGAACCAGGTACCGGTGGGATCAAAGCGGATATTGCGCGGCGTGCGCCCGCCCGACGGCACGTTCTGGCGGTTGCTCAACATGCCGGTCTTGGGATCGATGGTGAAGATCGCTACACTGTCATGGCCGCGATTGCCGATATAGAGATGCCGGCCATCGGCGGAGATGATGATCTCGGCGGTGGTGTTCTTGGCTTTGGCATCTTCCGGTACCGTGCCCACAACTTGAATCTCTTTCAAGGTGCAGCCGTCGATAGTGTAGACGCCGACTTCTGAATCGGTCTCGTGATCGACATAAAGAAACTTGCCGTCCGGCGTCATCTGCACCCGGCGCGGGCCCGCCCCAGCGTGGGTGTTTACATAGGGCGTCTCGCACGGCGTGATCGACGGCGTCTTGGCGTCGAAATGATAGCTGTAGACCCGGTCCAGCCCCAGATCGGCGATGTACATGAACTTGTTGTCTTTGCTGAACTGGATGCCGTGCTGCTTGGGGCCCGGCTGCTTGGGTGACAAGGGCTTGCCGGTATGCTGGTCGACATAAAAGGCCTCGCCCAGCTTGCCATCAGGCTCCAGCTTGTACGCGGCCAACGAACCGCTCGTGTAGTTCACCGCCACCGCCACCTGCCCGCTGGGGTCGACCACCACCTGGTTGGGCTGGGCGCCATGCGAAGAGGTCTTATTCAGGAAGGTCAACGCACCGGTCTTTGGGTCGATGCGATAAGCGCTGACACCACCCTGGTTCTCCCAGTTCACGGTGTAAAGCGCCTTGCCATTGGGCGCGATCCACAGATGCGCCGCTTGCGGCGATTCCGCCATCAGGCTCAAGGAGTCTATTTTTCCATTGGCGCTGTCGAAGGTCCCGCCATAGATACCTTTGGAGGTGCCGGAGGTATAGCTGCCGACATACAGGAAATATTTGGCGGCGAAAGCCGGCGTGGAAGCCAGCATCAGCCCCGTCAGGAAGACGTGCTTCAAGCCCATGACGTTTCCCCTCATTTTTCCTTACTAGAGCAAAAAAGGAGGAGACTGGGAAGAACTCAGCCCTGTTGAACCAGGACTGGCGCCTTGCCGCTGAGCCGCGCGCCCAGGCCCAAAAGGCTGGGCGCGGCGCCAAGCACCGCCCGCCCCGCCAACCGTCCGCTGCCGCTCATCGCCAGATGCGCGAACAGCGAGGCCGCCCGGATGCGAGGCGCGAAACGCCGCTTCCATTCCGGGGCATAAAGTTCGCCGCGATGCGAGATCAACAATTTTGCCAGCAGGCTGGAAGACTGGATCGCCATGCTGATGCCTTCGGCGATCACCGGATGGGCTTCGCCCGCGATATTGCCAGTGAAGAAGACATTGTCATCATGGGCCCCATCATTATGAGTCATGGCGCGAATACCGGGATGGATGGGCCCGGTGGCGAGAATGTTTCCGTCCAGCACCGCGGTCCCCAGCGCCAAGCGCGCACCCTTGGTGGTGTTCAGGATATGCGCCAGCACCGCATCGCCGGCCTTGCCGCCATGGCGGGTACGCACTTTGGTCAGGGTGTCGCGGCGGATGCAGCAGGACAGCGATACCCGGCCGCCATCGCTTTCCACCAATCCGCCATAGCCACCGGGAAAGGCCAAAAGCGGCATCAGGCCCGGCGGCAGCGCCGCTTGGAGGAAATGCGCCTTGAAGGCGAACAGATCGGAAGATGCGGGTTTGTTATCGGCAATCGCGAACACGCCCTTGGTGTTCCAAGAGCCGCAAGCGGCGATCACAACCCTGCCCGCGATTTCGCGCCCGTCATCCAGGACGCAGAGCTGCGTATCGCCGTCCGGCTGCAAAGCGGTGACTTCGGCGGGTTGGAACAGGGTGGCGCCCGCCGCCACCGCGGCATCGCGCAACATGGTATCCAAATGTTCACGGCCTAGCGCTCGGCCCCAGGCTTGCTGGCGTGGCGCCACCAGCATGGCGCTTCCGGCATAAGCGCCAATCTTTGTCACCAGCGGCCCGGCGGCGGAGATGAAGGGCACGGCAACACCGCAGGCCTTGAGCACCGGCATGGTGGTGGCGGAAATGAATTCTCCGCACACTTTGCGGCGGGGGAATACGGCCTTCTCCACCAAACCCACATTCCAGTTCGCTTGCGCCAGCAACCGGGCCGCAGCGGACCCGGCGGGACCGGCGCCGATGATCACCGCGTCATAACGCATGGGCCTCAAACAGATGGGTGAAAGGAAAGACGGCTTTTTCCCGCAATCGCCAAGAACTCGTTTGATCTTGCGGCCACAGCGCCGACAAATCCGAGGCGGCAAAGCCGGCCCGCACGCTTGCCACCGCATCATGGCGGCTGACGTCATTGGCGCCGAGGACAAACACCAGCCGCGCTCCCAACAGCGCAAATGCCGAGCGGCGCGGCTCGCAAGCGACAAATGTTTTGGCGCGCGCCGCCACCAACGCCAGCAACTCTTTGAGCGCCACTTGATCGAAATGATGCAGGAACAGATTTGCCGTTACGATATCCGGATTGACCCGGGGCAAAGTCTCAAAAATATCGCCGGTCAGGCTTTCGCAGCGCCAACCCAGCTGGGTGAATTGCGCCTTGGTGTCGGCACTGACTATGGCGCGCTGATCGGCAATCATCACCGTGACACCTTGCCAGCGTTTGGCCAGCCGCCGCGCCACCTTGAGCATGAAACGCCCATCGCCGCCGCCCAGATCGGCCAGCACGTTGGGCGCGGGATAACGCGACAGCGCGTTGGCCATGATAGCGCTCTGCCGCATCATGGCGTTGATCACGACCAGATCGCGGCGGGAACGAACCGCCCGCGGATCATCAGGAGCCAGGTAATCCAATATCTCAGGGGTGAGTGTGCGCAACTTATGCCGCCATCCGGAACATCATGGTTTCGGCCACCAGGCCGGGACCGAAGGACATGGCACAGCCATTCTGACCTTTCTTTTGGCCGACGGCTTGGCGCATGATCCTGTCCAGCACGAACATCACCGTGCCCGACGACATGTTGCCATAATCATTGAGCACCGAGCGCGACGCCGAAAGCGCCTCTGCCGGCAAGCCGAACGCCTGTTCCACCGCATCCAGCACGGTGCGTCCGCCCGGATGCACCGCCCAAAGCTCGATGTCATTGGCGCCGCCCAAAATATCATCCCGCGCCTGCGTCAACGCATGGCGGATGGCGCCCGGCACGCCGCCCGACAGGATCATGTCGAAACCCTGATCGCGAATGTTCCAGCGGATCAATTCCCTGGTATCGGGCACCAGCGCGGCACGGAAGGACTTGATCTCAACACCAACAGGATCGGCGCTGATCAAGGCCGCGGCGCAGCCATCGGCGAACAGCAGGAAGGACAGAATCTGCTCCAGGTCGTCGGTCTCATGCAGATGCAAGGTGCAAAGTTCCAGATTCAGCGCCAAGACGCGGGCTCCCGGTTCGGAACGCACAATATGGCGCGCCAGCTTCAAGGCGTTGATCGCGGCATAACAGCCCATGAAACCCACCATGGTGCGCTCGACATTGGGCCCCAGCCCGCAACGCTCGATCAATTCCAGATCGATGCCCGGCGCCGCCAGCCCGGTGCAGCTGGTGACCACGACATGGGTGATGCGCGAACGGTCTTCCCCGGCCAGAAGCTTCTCGGCGGTTTCCACCGCCAGACCGGGGGCGCAGGCCTCGAACTTCTTCATGCGGGCGGATGTGTTGGGAAATCCGCCAGGACGATAGAAGCCCTCCGTGTCCACCACCTCTCCGCTGGGGGCTGGCTGAATGAAGGAATAGCGATGAGCGATGCCGCTGCGATCGGCCATGCGGTTGAACAGCGCTAAGCGGCGTTTGTCGTGCCCGAGCATCAATTGGCCAAAGCGCAGGAAGGTCTGATGCACATCGTGCGGCGGGGTGGCCGTGGCGATGCGGTTGATGAAGGCTTCGGTCATAAGGGGCTCCCGGAATATACTAACGCAGAAACGCGATTTGCGTCGCTGCCTTGTTCCTGACGCGGGCCAACGACATTTATTCCCGGGTCAACTTCTCGGAAGGCACCGAAACAACAAAAAGCAAGCTCACCACAGGTGAACCCCCGGAGCGCGGACGAGCCTGAACTGGCCCTACCCGGCTGGGCGCGCCACGCTACGCGGGTCCGCGCGACAAGACAAACAAGGCGCGTTCACCAAAGGTGAACACGCTCCGCCGGCGGCAGATAGTACTTGTCGCCCGGTTTGACTTCGAACCCGTCATACCAGGCGTCCTGGTTGCGGGTGGGACCGATCACCCGGAACTCCGCCACAGTGTGCTCATTGGACATGGTCTGGGTGCGGATGGCGTTTTCGCGCATCTTGGTTCGCCATACCTGGCCGAAAGACAAAAACAGCCGCTGATCGCCGGTATAGCCATTGATCACGCGCGCGGATTTGCCTTTGAGCGACAGATGATAGGCCTTTAGGGCAATGGCCAGCCCGGCATTGTCGGCAATATTTTCGCCCAAAGTGTTCTTGCCGATCACGTGCAGGCCAGGCAGCGGCTCATAGGAGTCGTATTGCTTCACCAGCGCGGCGGTGCGGGCGTCGAAATTGGCGCGATCTTCCTTGGTCCACCAATCCTGGAACACGCCCTTGCCGTCATATTTGCTGCCCTGATCGTCAAAGCCATGGCTGATCTCATGGCCGATCACCGCGCCGATGGCGCCGTAATTCACCGCATCATCGGCTTTGGGATCGAAGAACGGCGCCTGCAGGATGGCGGCCGGAAACACGATCTCGTTGAAAGACGGATTGTAATAGGCGTTGATGGTGGAGGGCGTCATGCCCCATTCGCTCTTGTCCACCGGCTGGTTGATGCGGGTGACATCGCGATTCCATTCAAACATGCTGGCGCGCTGGGCATTGGCCACGGGATCATTGGCGGTGATCTGGAGCGCGGAATAATCGCGCCACTTGGTGGGATAGCCGATCTTGGGGGTGAAGTGATGGATCTTATCCAACGCCTTGGCGCGCGTGGCCGGTCCCATCCAGTCCAAAGTCTTGATGTCGGCCTCATAGGCCTTCAGCAGATTGGAAACCAGCAGGTCCGCCTTCACCTTGGCGTCGGGCGGGAAATAACGCGCCACATAAAGCTTGCCCATGGCCTCGCCCAACTGCTGGTCGAGCAAATGCATGGCGCGGGTCTGGCGATCCAACTGCTTGGTGCGGCCGGTCAAGGTCGTGCCATAGAAAGAGAACACCAGATCATCGAACCGCTTGGGCAAGTAAGAGGAAAATGAGCGCAGATAATGCACCGTCAGGTAATCGCGCCAGGTCGACACCGGCGTGGTCTTGAAGATGGTGGCCAGCGGCCCGAAAGCAGTCTTCTCCGCCACGATGACATAGCGTTCGCTGCCGTCCGGCTTTTTCAGCGGGATGGCGCCTTCGGACAGAAAGGCATCCCAGGCAAAATCGGGCGCCAGGGTCTTCAGCGCCGAAGCCGGCATGGGATTATATATTTTGTCGGCATCGCGGCGGTCGGCGCGGTTCCACGACACTTTGGCGATCTCGGTTTCCAAGGCCAGAACCTTGTCGGCGCGCGCCTGCGCATCGCTCATGCCCGCCAGGGTCATCATGTCGGCGAGATATTTGCGGTAGGCCTCGCGGGTTTTGACGATGGCCTCGTCGCTGGACAGATAATAATCGCGGTCCGGCATCCCCAGTCCGGCCTGGCTGAGATTGACGGAATAATTGTCGGGATTCTTATCATCCACCCCGATGCCGATATTGTAGATGCTCATGGTGGAAAGCTTGACCGATCCCATGGCGTGGGCGACGTCGTCCGGCGTCTGCAACCCCGCGAGATAATCGAGGTCCTTCTGCACCGGCGCCAAGCCGTGGGCTTCAATCGCCTGGGTATCGACAAAGGCGTCATACAGATCGCGCAGCTTGCGCTCTTCCACCGACAGGCCGCTGTCGGGCTTCTTTTTCAGATCTGCGACGATGGTCTTGAGCCGTTCTTCGCTCAAGATCTGCAAATCCTGGAACGAGCCGGTGGAGGAACGGTCGGCGGGAATCTCGGCGGTCTTCAACCAGCCGCCGTTGATATAAAGAAAGAAATTGTCGCCCGGCTTGACCGCCTTATCCAGGGACGTGAGGTCCACGCCCCAGGTGCCGAATTTGGGCGCGGTCTGGGCCAAAACCGGGGTGGCGGCCAACAACGCGCCGCAGACAAAAGTCACAAGACGGGGCATGGGATTTCTCCGAAAGGACTTGGGTAAATCTTGGGAAAGTTTATTGCGGCGATTGTGGCTTTTCCACGGGAGCTTCCACAATAACGCCGGGGGCAATGTTTTTGCCGTCACTGCCCTTGGTCATGGCCAGCGTCACCATACGGCCGGGCGCAAGCAAGGTCTTATCGCCCACCGTCAAAGCCGACACCGGCGTGCCGGGCGGCACGTCTATGGTGGCGTCACCTTCGCAGGCCAGGGCGCTGGCATAGGCGGGCGGCGACGCCCTGCCCTCACACAGTGTGCGGCCGCGTCCCAAACCGGTCAGAACCGCGCCGCGGTAATGAAGGATAAGGGTGCCCGCTTGCTTGCTGTCGATGGAGGCGGCGCTGACAGCGCCATTGACGATCAGCCGCTCGCCTTCGGAAAAACGCCCTTCGCCCGTACCGCGCAAGGCCTGGGCATAAGAATAGACATCCAGGGCTTTGAGGCGGCCATCGCGTCCCTGGCTCACCGCCGCCCCGGCATAATCGCCCCGCTTGATGATGTCGAAAGAAACCCTGTCCGACCGGACATAGCGGGTGTCAGGCAGAACCGAGACGGTGAAGGTCTCGCTTGGCTTGGCCGGCTGTGGTGGTCCGCCGGACCTGGCCGGCGGCCGTTGTTCCTGGGTGATGGATTCCAGGCTCATCACCTGGCCGTCAAAAGCGGTGAGTTTGGCCTTTACCCGCACCACCGGCTCGGCCGCAAAGCCTTGCGTCGCGGCCAAAAAAATAATCAGCACCGCGGCACAGGCAATCAAGAACAGTGAGGCTGGTCTCAATGGACTGATTTCACTATTTGGGCTTCTGGAATTTCAGCATGAACTGATTGGTCTTGCCGCGGACGTCATTTTCGAACACCCGCTTGGTGCCGTCATCGCCCGGGAAGGTCAGATCATGGCCTTCCGCCACCAGCTTGAAACCGGCTGCTTCCACTTCCTTTTTCACCGTGGATTCCTTGATACGATGCAGGGTCTCGGTGACATCGTCGCCCGCCGTCTCCGCCGCCTTGTGATCGATGATGACATAGGTACCGCCGGGCTTCAGCGACTTGAACACCGACTTGTTCACCTCGTTCACATCCATCGCATACTGCTTGTTGTGCATGTCGTGATAATTCTGCGACGTCCACACCACGTCCACCGGCTCCGGCGTAACGAACTGCGGCAAGAATCCATGGATCACGCCCAGATTCTTGTAAGTCTGTTTCAGATCAGCGAACTGATAGTCGGGATCCTTGCCCCCGCTCTTTATGCGCGCATCATACTGGGTGCCGAAATAGGCATAGACCCGGCCATTGGGCTCCACCGCCTTGGCAAAGATGCGGGTGAAGTAGCCGCCGCCCGGCAGCATATCCACCACCACCTTGCCGGGGGTGATGCCGGCAAAGGCCAGCATGTCGGCGGGCTTTCTGTTCTCATCGCGCGCCGTATCGGCGGAGGGGCGATTGGAATCCGCCACCGCGGCCTTCATTTTTGCGGTAGGCGCCGCCGCCACCACGATGGCGGAAGACGCCAGCAAGGCGGTAGCCGCCAGAAACAGAGTTGCGCGTTTCATGTTTTTTCTCCCCAGATTTTCTTAGCCAAATCTAACTTTCACAGAAGGCTCAATTATGTCCTTCGCTCGTTTCAGGCGGGCACGGTGATGGGATAACCGGGTTCCTGCTTGGAAGCATGGATCACCAGCGAGCTTTTCACGCTGGCGACATTCTTTTCCGCCGTGACGATATTGGTGATGAAACTTTGGAACGCCGACAAATCGCGCGCCACGCATTTGAGGATGAAATCCACCTCGCCCGACAGCATGTGGCATTCGCGCACTTCCGCCCAGCGCCGCGCGCTTTCCTCGAAATGCTTGAGATCGCCATCCTTCTGGCTGGCCAAACCCACAAAGACAAAACCGGTGACTTCAAAGCCCAGCGATTTGCCGTCCAGTTCGGCGTGATAGCCTTTGATGAAACCCGATTTCTCCAGAGCGCGGATGCGGCGCAGGCAGGGCGGCGCGGTGATTTTGGCGCGGCGCGACAGCTCGACATTGGTGACGCGGCCATTGGCCTGAAGCTCGGACAGGATGCGCAGGTCAATGGCATCGAGCTTGCGGGTATCCACGAAACATCCTGGGTGGGGAAGCGGCCCGGTGTCATAACGCGGGCCCGGGCTTCACGCAATAATATTTCTCGAATCGTGGCCACTGAGGCAGAAGTGTGCGCCAAAAGGGCACAGCATAACCTTATGCACCGGCTTGGCTTTTGATCTGCCTTGACGGAAGCCTTTGCCATTACGATATGACATAGCCAGACCCGCGCAAGCCGCACAGCACGACAGAAGCACGCCATGACCGCCAACACGCCAAAACACTCCAAAGTCATCATCCTGGGCAGCGGACCGGCCGGCTGTACCGCAGCGATCTATGCGGCGCGCGCCATGTTGGAACCGACCTTGATTTCGGGCATCCAACCCGGCGGCCAGCTCACCATCACCACCGAAGTGGAAAATTATCCCGGCTTCGCCGAGGCCATTCAGGGCCCATGGCTGATGGACCAGATGCAGGAGCAGGCCAAGGCGCTGGGCACCAAATTCATCAGCGACACCATTGCCAACGTGGATCTGTCTCGGCGGCCTTTCACCCTGCTGGGTGACAGCGGCGATGTTTATTGCTGCGACACCCTGATCATTGCCACCGGCGCATCCGCCAACTGGCTGGGCCTGCCCAGCGAAAACCAGTTCCAGGGCTTTGGCGTCTCGGCCTGCGCCACCTGCGACGGCTTTTTCTACCGCGGCAAGGAAGTGGCGGTGGTCGGCGGCGGCAACACCGCGGTCGAGGAAGCCCTGTTCCTCACCAACTTCGCCGATAAGGTCACTCTGGTGCATCGCCGCGATTTCCTGCGCGCCGACAAGACCAACCAGATGCGGTTGAATGCCAACAGCAAGATCAATGTGCTTTACGACACCGAGGTCGCCGAAGTGCTGGGTACCAACGAACCCAAAGGGGTGACCGGGGTTAAGCTGCGCAACACCGTGACCGGCTCGACGCGTCAGCTTCCGGTGCATGGCCTGTTCATCGCCATCGGCCATTCGCCGGCCACCGGCCTGTTCAAGGGCCAGCTGGAAATGGACGACAGCGGCTATATCAAGACCGCGCCTGACTCCACCCATACTTCGGTGGCCGGCGTGTTTGCAGCCGGTGACGTCAAAGACAAGGTGTTCCGCCAGGCGGTAACCGCCGCCGGCATGGGCTGCATGGCGGCTTTGGAAGCCGAACGTTTCCTGGCCGGAGCACATCAGGGAGATTTGTCGTTGAGCGCGTAACGCGTGGGCCGAAGGGGCCAAAAAAAGGGGTCAGTTATGGATTGGGACAAGCTTCGCATCTTCCACGCCGTCGCATCGGCGGGAAGCTTCACCCATGCCGGCCAGAGCTTGGGCCTGTCCCAGTCCGCTGTCAGCCGGCAGATCAGCGCCCTGGAAGAGGAAATCGCCACGCCTCTGTTCCAGCGCCATGCGCGCGGTCTCACCTTAACTGACGAAGGCGAGCTTCTGTTTACCGCCGTCACTGACGTGCTGGGACGGCTGGCGGCGGCGGAAGAAGCGCTGAAAAACGTTCATGACGCGCCGCGCGGCGCGCTGAAGATCACCGCCAGCCATGGCATCGGCGCCTATTGGCTGCTGCCGCGCCTGGGCGAATTCCTGGCGCAATATCCCGAAGTGGAAGTGCATCTGGTGATGGACGACAAGGAGTTGGACCTTGCCCAGCGCGAGGCCGATCTGGCCCTGCGCATGCGCGCGCCGGTCCAGGCCGATCTGATCCAACGCAAGCTGTTCACCGCCCACTATCACATGTATGCGGCCAAGAGCTATTTGAAGACCCACACCGCGCCCCAGTCGCTGGACGACATTCCCGATCACAACATCATCGTCTATGGCGAGACGGCGGCGCCGGAGATCCGGGACATCAACTGGTTGCTGGAGACGTTCAAAAAGAACGCCAAGCCGGAGTCCAAGGGGCACATCATCCGCATCAACAATATCACCGGCATTCTGCAGGCGGTCGAGGCGGGGTTGGGGGTCGGCGTGGTGCCCGACTATGTCGCCGCCCAGCATCCGGAATTGGAACGGGTGCTGCCGGATGTGGCGCCGCTGGGTTATGACGTGCATCTGGTCTATGCCGATGCCCTGCGCCAATCCAAACGGGTGGCCGCATTCCGGGATTTCGCGGTCAAAAGCGCCAAGGATTGGCAGTATTGAAAGCGTCCGCGGCTGACCCGGCGCGTGAAATCCGCAAAAGTTGATGGCCAATCAGCCGCTTGGCTGTTTTGCCGCGATGGGCGAGGAACGGGTGTGAGGCTTTTGCATTTACACTCGTTAAGGCTGGGAAAGACATCACCCAGGGGGCCTCATTGGCAACAGCAGAACGACTCGCACGCCCGGGCAGCCCGGAATATTACCGGGAAAGAGCCAGGGAAATGATCAAGCAGGCCGAGGTGGCCCCGACCGGGGATGCCCGGTGCCAATTCCTGATGTTGGCTGAGCAGTGGGAACGTCTGGCCGAGACGGTTGAACATCCCCACTGGTAAAATCCCGCCGCCCTGTCGCGCCAAAGCGATAAGAACGCTATATCCGCCAGGATAGCGACTGCGGGAGCCAGACCATGTTTCAGAAGATTCTTGTCGCCCAAGGCGGCGGCCCCACGGCTGTCATCAACCAGTCCTTGGCGGGCATTGCCTTGGAGGCCCGCAAACATTCCGGGATCAACACCGTCTATGGCGCCTTCCATGGCGTGCGCGGGATCATCAACCAAGACCTGGTCGATCTCAGCAAGGAGACACGGGAAAATCTGGAAGCCGTAGCGGAGACCCCGGCGGCGGCACTGGGCTCGACCCGCGACAAGCCCGACCGCAAATATTGCGAGGAAATCTTCCGGGTGGTGCGGGCGCACGGCATCGGCGCCTTTTTCTATATTGGCGGCAATGACAGCGCCGACACGGTGCGCATCGTCTCGGAAGCCGCGCGTGCCGACAATTATCCCTTGCGCTGCATCCATGTTCCCAAAACCATCGACAATGACTTGATGGTCAATGACCACACGCCGGGCTTTCCCTCGGCGGCGCGCTTTGTCGCCCAGGCCTTCATGGGCGCCAATCTCGACAATGCGGCGCTGCCGGGTGTTTATCTCGGCGTGGTGATGGGCCGCCATGCCGGGTTCCTCACCGCGGCTGCCGCACTGGCGAGGACAGATTCGGGCGATGGCCCGCACCTGATTTATCTGCCCGAGCGTCCCTTCAGCCTGGACTCTTTTTACCAGGACGTGAAACGCACCATGGAAAAGCATGGCCGCTGCGTGATCGCGATTTCGGAAGGCATCGCCGACGCCAAGGGCACGCCCATCGCCACCACCCTGGCCACCAAGGTCGAGAAGGACGCCCATGGCAATGTCGAACTGGGCGGCGGCGCCTTGGCCGACTATCTGAGCAAGGCGATCAAGGATACGCTGGGTTTAAAACGGGTGCGCGGCGATACCTTCGGCTATCTGCAGCGCAGCTTTGCCGGCTGCGTGTCGGATGTCGACCAGCGGGAGGCGCGGGAGGCGGGCGAAAAGGGCGTGCAGTTCGCGCTTGCCGAGGGCCGTGACGGCTCCGTCACCATTCATCGCCAAAGTACGGGTGGCTATTCCGCCGGGTATAAGTTCACCGCGCTGGAGGAATTGGCCGGCAAGACCAAGCACATGTCCGATGCCTTCATTGCCCCAAACGGCTCTGACGTGACACCGGCCTTTTGCGACTATCTCGCGCCCTTGCTAGGCTCGGGCCTGCCGAAAATGGCACGCCTTGGGCGTCAGCCAGTTGCGAAGATCAAAACGGATTAAAAAAAGTTTTGGGGGGAGCCATGAAATTCCGCAAAACAACGCTGAGCTTGGGATTGGCCTTAGGCTTGGGCGCCTGCCTTTTGGCCGCCGGTCCTGCTATGGCGCAGTCGCCCTATCCGGTGGTTCAGGGCAAATACTACAAGTTCGAGAAAATCGCCGACGGCGTTTATTACGCCTCGCCGGGATTCAACGGCACTTTTTTTCCTTTCGGCAGCAATCCCTTTTTCGGCGCCAATCTGGTGGTGATCGTCAACAAGGATGATGTCGTGCTGGTCGACAGCGCCACCTCGCCCCGTGCCGCCCGCGCCCTGATGGCGGATGTGAAACGCCTGACGGACAAGCCAATCCGCACCGTGGTGAATACCCACTGGCATTACGACCACACCGACGGAAATTCGGCTTTCGGGCCGGAGGTGCAAATCATCGGGCATGAATATGTCCGTCACCAGCTTGAGACATTGGACATCCTCCACAACGAGCCTTTCCGCAGTTCGACGGCCAATGCGCCGCAAGCGATGATCGACCGCTTCACCAGGCAGGCGGCGGCGGAAAAGAACGCGAGCAAGAAAGCCGCCCTGGAAAAAATGCTCGCCGATACCAAGGCCGCGACCAAGGAATTCGTGCAGGACATCAAAGAGATCAAGCCAACGCCGCCCAATCTCACTTACAGGGATAAACTTGTCCTGTATCGCGGCGGCCGCGAGATCGACCTTTTGTTCCTGGGGCGCGGCCATACCGGCGGCGACACCGTGGTCTTCCTGCCCAAGGAGAAGATCGTCTGCACCGGCGATCTGATGGAAAGCCGCATCGCCTTCATGGGTAGCGCCTTTTTCGACGAATGGCTGAAGACCCTGGATGCGCTCAAGCAGCTGGACTTTACCACCGACCTGCCCGGCCATGGCGCGCCCTTCAAGGACAAGGGCCTGATCACCGCATTCCAGTCCTATCTCACCGACATCCTGGCCCAGGCAGCCAAGCTAAAGGCGCAGGGCGTTTCGGCCGATGAGGCCGCCAAGCGGGTCGATCTGAGATCCCACGCCAAGGATTTTCCGGATATCGAGGATGCGGGCGCGGAAGTCCGCGGGGTTCGCCGGATCTATGCCTGGATGGATGAAAAGGGCCGGAAATAGGCGGTTTTTTAATCCACCGCGAGCGGCCCGCGCGTTGGATTCACCAGCAGCCAGGGGATGGTGCAGGCAAACGTCACCCCCGCCGCAACATAGAACGCCATTTCCCAGCCATACTTCGACGCGAAGAAGGGCGTCAGCGTGGCCGTGGCCGCTCCGGCAATCTGGCCGCACATGCTGACAAACCCTGAAATCACGCCGGTATAGGGGCCGCCCAGTTCAGCGGCGACCGCATAATAGACCGCCTGGCCCAGATAAAGCCCGCCCGCGCCGCATGCCAGCAGCAAGGCCGCGGTGACAGGATCTTGGGCGTGGCCGCCGACAATCAGAATGCTTCCGCCCAACAGCAGGGTGAAAGCCCCGAACAGGCTGCGGCCGATATAAGGCGTGAAGCGCTTCACCAGCCAGTCACTGATCGCGCCGCCCGCCAGGCAGCAGCTTGTCGTGGCTATGAAAGGGATCATTCCCAGCACGGCGCTGCTTTTCAAATCAAAACCGCGGCCATCCTTGAGATAGATGAAGAACCAGGTGGAGAAAATGGTCGCGGCATAACCGAAACCGACATACGACAACGCCGTTGCCAGCACATTCTGGTTGGTGAAGATCTTCTTCCAGGGCACGGCAGGCATCGCGCCTTCGACCGGGACAGGCTGGCCGGCCCGGATATGCGCCAATTCCTGGGGCGTGACGCGCGCATGCATGGCGGGAACGTCGCGCGCCGCCGAATACCAGACCACGGAAACCGCAAGGCCCAGGAGCGCGGATACATAAAAGACTTCACGCCATCCGAAATGATAGATGATGAAGGCGACCAACGGCGGCGCGATGCCGGACCCCAGTTGCGCGCCGCCTTGCACCCAAGCGTTGGCCTTGCCGCGTTCGTGACTGGGAAACCAGGCCGCGATGAACTGGTTGGCGGAGGGATAGGCCAACGCCTCTCCCAGCCCCAGAACAAAGCGTACCCCGATCAAGGCCCACAACGCGTTCGTCATGGTGGGCGGCACCAAGGCGGTGGCGACGCTAAGCGCGCTCCACCAAAAGAGGCCGCCGGTCAGGGTAAGGCGGGGACCCAGCCTGCCCGCGATCCAGCCGGACGGAATCAGAAACGCCGCATAGCCCAGCAAGAAGGCGCTGAACACCCAGCCCAGCTGAAGCTTGGAGATGTGATAGTCGGCGGCGAGATAAGAACCGGCGATGGAAATATTGCTGCGGTCGATATTGACCACCGCGCCAATCAGGAAAATCACCAGGATCAGCAGATAGCGCACCCTGTATTTCATTGTGCGCCTCCCAGATGGCTTTTATTTTTCTTCCGTCAACTGCCGCATATTGGCCAGCACCTTGTTCGCGCCGCCGGCCAGCAGGCCGACATCGTCGCAACAAAAGATGAAATTGGCCCCGGCCTTGTGCCACTTCTGCATTTCGGCATCGGCGAAAGTGATGCCGATACTGGCGGGCATCTGGCGGGCCCGCGCCGCCTGGATCACCTTGGTCATGCCACCCGCCACCGTGGGATGATCGAACTGACGCAGCACCCCGGCCGAACCCGACAAGTCGGTGGGGCCCAGACAAGCGACATCGATCCCCGGCGTATCCAGAATAGCGTCGATATCGGCCACGCCGTTCACATGCTCGATCTGCACGATCACGATCACCGAGGAATTGGCCTGGGCGACATAGGCATCGGTGTTGGTGTTATATTTTGAGGCGCGGCGCGGCCCGAAGCCGCGCGTCCCTTCCGGCGGATATTTGCACGCCGACACCGCCATCTTGGCTTCCGCCGCCGAGCTCACCATCGGGATCAGAATGCCTTCGGCGCCCATGTCCAGCGCCTGCTTGATCAGAACATGATCGTTCCACCCCACCCGCACCATCGGCACGGTGGGCGAACCATTGAAGGCGACCAGACAGGTCTGCAGGCCTTCATTGCTGAAGCCGCCATGCTCGGTGTCGATGAAGACCCAATCGAAGCCCGCTTGCGCCATGATCTCGGCTGCCATGGGGTGGGCGATGGTCAGCCAGCCGCCGTAGGTGGTTTCGCCCTGTCTCAGACGGTTCTTCAACTTGCTGCTGCGTTCAGACATTCCCTAATTCCTGTTTTTAAAAAAAATTGAGGCGCCGCTCATCCCATTCCGATTTCGCGCAAATAGGCCCGGGTGCGTTTGGCTATGGGCAGGGGCTTTTCGAACGGCGCCGGGAACATGTCCTGCTCGACAATGCCGAAGCCCTTGTAGTCGATTTCGCGCAACAGGTCGCGGAAAGCGACGAAATCCACCGCGCCC
>Ga0068865_100000414_pt1 | contig 23819 bp, 21 predicted proteins | sample KBSMisM12_FD_75293 | JGI IMG/M metagenome (GOLD analysis project Ga0068865, IMG submission 75293) | Miscanthus rhizosphere microbial communities from Kellogg Biological Station, Michigan, USA - KBS Miscanthus M1-2 | ecosystem: Host-associated > Plants > Roots > Rhizosphere > Soil ...
CCGTCGTACGAGCGCTTGGTGATGAAGTTCACCACGCCGCCGATGGCGTCGGACCCGTAGGTGGCCGCCGCGCCGTCCTTCAGGACCTCCACGCGCGAGACGGCCGAGAGCGGCAGGACGTTCGGGTCGGGGGCCAGCGCAAAGGCCGACGGCAGGCGGTGGCCGTTGAACAGCGTCAGCGTCCGCTCCGGACCCAGTCCCCGAAGGTTGACGGTCGAGGTGCCGTACTGGCCCTGGCCGCGGCCGCCGGCGACGAACTGGTTCGACTCGCCGATCACGCCGGAGGATTCCGGGAGCTGCTTGATGAGCTCGACGACCGTCGGCGCGCCCTGCTTGCGCATCATCTCCTGGGTCACGACGTTGACCGGCAGCGCCGCCGTCTTCGGCGTGCCTTCGATGTGCGATCCGGTCACGACGATCTCGCTGACCTCCTTGGGGGCTGTCGCCGGAGCGGCGGCGGCCGCAGCCGCGGTCGCCTGTGATGCGCCAAGGGTCATGAGAAGGGTCAGCGCCGAGCCGGCGCAGAGGTGCCTGCGGTTCATCTCTTCCTCCCGAGTCCGGGTTCACGCCCTTTGGGCGGGCGATGAATGCCTCAGACCGCGGAGCAATTTCTGCGCGCATCTGCCGACTTGTGAAGAGGATTCTTGCAGAGATGAAATGAGCTCACCTAGCGGAACGCTGCTCATCACGTTGGATTTACTCAATTATTGGAATACCGCGGAGATGTGTGTTTCTGCGGGCTTAATATCGACATTATGGTCAAAGAACCGCGTGCGCCGGGATTGCGCAGCTTGGGCGACTCACGGCGGGGCGCGCGACCTGGCCGAATTCGCGCCAACCTGGAGTTAAATCGCCCGCGGGTCCGATTTCTCTGGACGCGCGCGGGGCCTGACGGCAATGGGCGACGCGCCTCAATGCCGCCGCATCGCTGCGGCTTCCACCGCGTTCCCGTTCCATGGAGCCAAGACCTTGACGATCCGCGCGGCCGCTCTTGCGGCCCTGATGACGATGCCCGTTCTGATGCTGGGCGCCTGCAGCCCGTCCAGCCCGACCGCCGCCGGCGGCGACAAGGGCAAATTCGCCGGCCTGGACGGCGAGATCCTGAACTGGCGCAAGGCGATCATCGCCTCGGACCCGCTGTGCAGGAGCCAGGCGGAGGGCGAGAAGTGCGAGGGCTTCGAGGTCGCCTGCAAGGCGGAACGGACGATCACGCCCGACGATCAGGCCAAGGGGATCACCGCACGCGTGGTCACGGTGATCACCTGGAACGGCTTCGACTCCAAGTTCAAGCACGGCCAGAACGGCTCGCGCGCCGTCGAGTTCGCCAAGGGCCCGGCCGGCTGGACGCGCACAGACCACGCCCCGGTCAACATGAGCACCTGCGCCGACCTGTAGGGGGCTGGCGCGGCGCATCGCGCCTGTGCTGAACTCCCCGCGCGTTCATCGCCTGGGGAGGCTGAAAACCGTGAAGACCGCCGTCGCCGCCGCGCTGCTGCTTGCCTGCGCCACGTCCGCCCTGGCCCAGACGCCGCCGCCGAAGCCCGCAGCCGCGCCCGCCCAACCGCCGGCGCCCAAGCCCACGATGGAAGTGTTCGTGGCCATGCGCGACGGCGTGAAGCTGGCGGCCGACGTCTATCTCCCGGAAGGTCCGGGCCCCTGGCCGGTGATCCTGACGCGCACGCCCTATGGCAAGGGCAACATGTTCCGCACCGGCGGCGGCGAGCACTTCATCCAGGCCGGCTACGCCTATGTGGTCCAGGACGTGCGCGGCAAGGGTCACTCCGAGGGCTTCTACGCCGCCTTCGTCAACGACATCGAGGACGGCTACGATAGCGTCGAAGGGATCGCCAAGCAGCCGTGGTCGAACGGCAAGGTTGGCATCACCGGCGCCTCGGCGATGGGCATCACCTCGAACATGGCCGCCATCGCCCAGCCCCCGCACCTGAAGGCGGCCTATGTCATCGTGGCGCCCAACGAGACCTTCTCGACCTCGTTCCTGGGCGGCGTGCCGAAGGACAAGGACACCGTCGGCTGGATGAAGGGCCAGGGCGTCAGCGACGAGGCGGTCGCCCGCTCGCTGGCCGGCGCCACGCGCAGCGTGTTCACCGAGCGGCTGGGGCCGGGGCCGCTGATCCGCTACGCCAACATCCCCGTGTGGAACGTCGGCGGCTGGTACGACATCTTCAACACCGGCAACGTGAAGAACTTCCAGCAGCTGCAGAACCAGGGCCTGCCCGGCGCGCGGGGCAACCAGCGGCTGACCATGGGGCCGTTCGGCCACGGCAATCTCTCCGGCGACCTGGCCTATCCCGGCGACGACGGGCTGATGTCGGTGATGGCGGGCGACAAGCCCAACGACCTGCGTTGGTTCGACTACTGGCTGAAGGGCGTCCAGAACGGGGTGATGGACGAGCCGCCGGTCGACCTGTTCGTCATGGCCGGGGCGCGCAAGGGCGCCTATTCGCCCAAGAACCACTGGATCCACGCGGCCAACTGGCCCCTGGACTACCGCGAGACGCGGCTCTACCTGACCCCCGACCTGGGCCTGGGGAAGGCGAAGCCGACCGCCGCCGAGGCCAAGACCTCCTACCGCTTCGATCCGGCCAACCCGGTGACCACCTTCGGCGGCGCGAACCTGGTGTTCGAGCGCGGGCCGCAGGACCAGCGCCAGATCAAGCCGCGGGCCGACTACCTGCGCTTCCAGACCCCGGTGCTGGACAAGGACGTGACCATCGCCGGCCCGGTCACCGTCGAGCTCTACGGCGCCACCGATGGCCCCGACACCGACTTCATGGCCAAGCTGGTGGACGTCTATCCCGACGGCTACGAAGCCCTGATCCTCGATGCGCCGATCCGCACCCGCTATCGCAACGGGCGCAATCCGGAGGACGTGAAGATGATGACGCCCGGCGCGCCGGAGAAGCTCGTCATCGACATGTGGAACACGGCGATCACCTTCGAGAAGGGCCACCGTATCGCCCTGCACGTGACCTCGTCGAACAGCCCCAGGTTCGTGGTCAACCACAACAACGGCGACGATCCGGGCGACCCAAAGCCGCCGCGCGTGGCGACCAACACCATCTACCTCGACAAGGACCACCCCTCGGCGCTGGTGCTGCCGGTGGTCTACCTCAACGACGGGCGCTAGTTGCGCCCGCCGCCCTACTTTGCCGGCGCCTTCAGCGGATAGACCGGGAAGGGCGGGCGGCTGGGCTGCGGGCCGGGGTTGGTCTTCAGCCGGTCCAGCGCCTCGGCGACCGCGCGCTCGAGCTGCGGGTCGTGGCCGGCGGCGACCGCCTTGGGATCCTGGTCGACGACGATGTCGGGATCGACGCCGTGGTTCTCCACATCCCACTGGCCCTTCGGCGAGAAGAAGCCGACGCCGGGTGAAGTGACCGAGCCGCCGTCCATCAGCACCGGCGTGCCCCCGATCCCGACCAGGCCGCCCCAGGTGCGCTTGCCGATCAGGGGCCCCAGCTGGTTGTACTTGAACATCCACGGCAGGGCGTCGCCGCCTGAGCCCGAGGCCTCGTTGGCGATCATCACCTTGGGCCCGAGGATCGAGGCCGACGGCGTGCGCTCGATGGCGCCGTAGCGGGCCGACCAGTAGCCCTGCAGCCGTCGGCCCAGCACCTCGATGATGTAGTCGGCCATCTGGCCGCCGCCGTTGAACCGCTCGTCGATCACCGCGCCCTGCTTGTCGGTCTGGGCGAAGTAGTAGCGGTTGAAGCTGGTGAAGCCGCCGCCGCCGGTGTCGGGCAGGTAGATGTAGGCGAGCTTGCCGCCCGACAGCTGGTCGACCTTCTTCTTGTTGCCGTCGATCCAGTCGAGGTTGCGCAGGCGCGCTTCGCTGCCGACCGGCACGACGGTCACGTCGTGGGTCCCCGCTGCGCCCGCGACGCGCAGGGAGATCGCCTTTCCCGCCGTGGCCTCAAGCGGCTGCTGGATGTCGGTGGCGGCGTCCAGCGGCTTGCCGTCGATGGCGGTGATGCAGTCGCCCTCGTGGATGTTCAGGCCGGGCTGGGCCAGCGGTCCCTTGGCGTCCGGCGACCAGGCGCCGCCGGCATAGATCTTGGCGAGGCACCACTTGCCGCCCTTGATCTCGTAGTCGGCCCCCAGCAACCCGCCGGGGACGCGCCGCGCCGCGGGGATCGCCCCGCCGTTTCCGCGCAGGTGGCCGACGGAGAAGCCAGTCAGCATCTCCTGGAAGACGTAGTTCAGGTCAGCGCGGGACTGCACGGCGGCGGCGTAGGGCGCCAGGCGCTTCTCGGCGGCGACGGTGTCGAAGCCGTGGAAATTGGGGTCGTAGAAATAGGCGCGCTCGATGCGCCAGACCTCGCGGTACATCTGCGCCCACTCGGCGGGCGGGTCGACGCGGACCTCCAGGCCGTCGAAGGCCAGCGTGGTGTCCTCCGGCTTGGGCGGCGGGCCGCCGGCCTTGGTCGCGGCCGGGATGACGCTGTAGCGCGGCTTGGGCGGTGGGCCGGGCGGGGCGTCGGGATTGGCCGGCTTCACCTCGGCCAGCAGCAGCTTCTCGCCGTCGGCGGTGACCTGGAAGCTCGCCAGGTGCTCGGCCACCTTGTCGACCTTGCGGTCCTCCAGCGTGAAGCGGTTCAGCGTTCCGTTGGGGCCGCGCGCGTTGGGATCGAACTGGGCCGCATCGTCCAGGTAGAAGATCGTCCCGGGCTTGCCGGCGGCCAGACCGTCATAGGCGCCCGCCGGGATCGGCAGGGCCACGCTGCGCGCGCTGATCTGCGCCATCGAGAGGCCGGCCAGGTCGATGACCGTGGGCTTGGCGGCGGGCGCGGGCGGCGGCGTGCGGGGCTTGTCCTTGGCGGCGGCCTTGGCTTCGCCGGCCTGGCCGGCGGGCGTGGCGTCGGCATTCTCCTTCGCCTCGACGCGGGTCTGCGCCACCGACTTCTCGTCGTCGCTCTCCGGCGCCACGGGCGAGGCGGTCGCCGCGGCGAGCGCCAGGGCGTAGATCGAGCGGGTGGGGCGGTAGAGGTCGGTCGTCATGTCCAGGCCGTGGGCCGTGGCGCCGGTGTTGTTGCTTCCCAGGAAGTAGAGGTACTTGCCGTTGCGGTCGAAGGCGGGCGAGCGCGCGTCGCCCATGTCGTCGGTGACCCGCATGGAGGTCCCGGACGCGGCCGACCACAGCATGATCCCGTGCAGGTGGTTCGGCAGGTAGCGGGTCCAGGCCAGCCACTTCGAATCCGGCGACCAGGCCATGCTGTGGGTCTGGTCGGTGAAGCCGCCCCAGACGTCGGGCTCGCCGGCGGACTCCAGCTTGCCGGTGGCGAGGTCCAGTACATAGGTGTGCAGGCGGTTGTCGTAGAAGGCGATCTTCTTGGAATCCGGCGACCACAGCGGGTGGAAGAAGTAGGCGGGCTCGCCGACCAGCGGGAACTTCCTCGCCGGACCGTCGCCGGTCTGGGGCGCAACATGTAGCGCGTAGAGCCCGCTCTCGTCGGAGAAGTAGGCGACCGACTGGCCGTCCGGGCTCCAGGCCGGGTCACGCTCCATCACGCCGGCCGAGTTGGTGAGGTTGCGGATCGGGCCTTTCTTCACCGGCACGGTGAGGATCTCGCCGTGCGCCTCGACGGCGGCGCGCAGGCCCGTGGGCGAGACGGCGACGCGCTGGACCTCGCCGCCCACGTTCTGGATGCGGGCGCGCACGTCGGGCATGTCGCCCACCGCCTCGATCGGCACGAGCTTCGGCTGGCCCCCCGGCTCAAGGGTGAAGATCTCGCCCAGGCGGTCGAAGACGAGGGTCTTCCCGTCGCTGCCCAGCGAGCGGATGTCGGCGCCAGTGTTGCGGTAGACCTGGGCGACGGCCTTGGTCTGCGGATCGTAGCTGAAGATGGAGATCGACCCGCCGCGGCCGGAGAGGAAGTAGAGCTTGCCGCCCGCCCAGACCGGCGAGAAGTCGGCGGCGATCTCGTGCGGCACGTCGACGGAATCGAGGCCGTTCAGGGTGGTGATCCGGATCGTGCTGGCCTGGCCGCCGCGGTAGTTCCCCCAGGCGACGTAGTTGGTGAAGTTGAAGCCGAACGCCGGCGCCATGGCGTTGTAGGCGATGCGGCTGCCGTCGGCGGACTCCTTGCCGTCATAGGCCATCGGCAGCGGCAGGGCCGTCGCCAGGCCGCCCTTCGGCGAAACGGCGAAGATCTGGGTGTAGCGGCTCGCGGCCGAGCGGCCGGAGCGGAACAGCACCTGCTTGCCGTCGGCCGACCAGCCGACCGCCACGTCCTGGGCCGGATGATAGGTCACCCGCTGCGGGACGCCGCCGGCGGCGGGCACGGTGAAGACGTCGGTGTTGCCGTCGTACTCGCCGGTGAAGGCGATGGTCGTTCCGTCGGGCGAGAACAGCGCGCCGCTTTCGACGCCGACGCCGGTGGTCAGCCGCGTGGCCCGTCCGCCCGCGCGCGGCACGGTCCAGAGGTCGCCGGCGTAGCCGAAGGCGATCAGGTCGCGGCTGATCGCGGGGGTCTGGTAGATGTGCGGGACACCCTCAGCCTCAGCGGCCAAGGCGAAAACGCTGGCCGACGCGGCCAGTCCCAGAATGTACGCAAGACGCATGCCCAGTCCCCTCCGAATGAGGGGCGAAGCTTGCTCAGGACACGGTCGATGGCAAACCGTTTTCGCGCGGTTTCGGCCTGGGCTCAGAGCCAGGGCGCGGCGCGCTCGCGGGCCAGCATGTCGTCGTAGGTCGGACGCGGGCGCACGACGGCCCAGTAGGACCCCTTCACCAGCACCTCGGGCGCGAGAAGGCGGGAGTTGTACTCGCTGGACATGGCCGCCCCGTAGGCCCCGGCGCTCATGAAGGCCACCAGATCGCCGGCCTGAAGCGGCGGCAGCAGGCGGTCGCGGGTGAAGGTGTCGCCCGTCTCGCAGACGGGGCCGACGACGTCGTAGGCCCGGAGTTCGCCCTGCCGCGGCTTGACCGGGCGGATGTCGTGGAAGGCGTCGTACATGGCCGGCCGCAGCAGGTCGTTCATGGCCGCGTCCAGCACCAGGAAGCGGCGGCCCTCGGGACGCTCGTGCACATGCTGCACGCAAGCCAGCAGCACGCCGGCGTTGGCGGCGATCATCCGGCCGGGCTCGAAGGCGAACTGCACGCCCTGAACGCCCGCCATCACGCGCCCGATCATGGCGGCGTAGGCGGCCGGCTCCGGCGGGGTCGGCGAGTTGAAATAGGGCGCGGCCAGGCCGCCGCCGAGGTCGAGCCGCTCCAGCGGCAGGCCCTCGGCGCGGATCCGCTCCGCCAGCGCCCGCATCTTGACGAAGGCGGCCTCCAGCGGCGCCAGGTCGGTGATCTGGCTGCCGATGTGGCAGGCGACGCCCACAGGCCGCACGCCCGCCATGTTGGCGGCGTTGGCGTAGAGGCGCTCGGCCTCGGCGAGGCTGACGCCGAACTTATTCTCGGCCTTGCCGGTGGAGATCTTGGCGTGGCCGCCGGCCTCGACGTCCGGGTTCACGCGGATCGCCACGGTGGCCCGCCTTCCCATCCGCTCGGCCACGGCGTTGACCAGCTTCAGCTCGGGCTCGGATTCCAGGTTGATCTCGGCGACGCCGACACCCAGCGCATATTCGATCTCGCTCTCGCCCTTGCCGACGCCGGAGAAGACGATCCGCTCGGGCGGCACGCCGGCGGCCAGCGCGCGGCGGATCTCGCCCTCGGAAACGACATCGGCGCCGCAGCCGAGGCGCGCCAGGGTCTTCAGCACGGCCACGTTGGAGTTGGCCTTCACCGCGAAGGCGATCAGCGGGTCCTTGAGCCCCTCGGCCACGAGGGCGTCGCGCAGGACCGTGTAGTGCCGCTCAAGCGTGGCGGTGGAGTAGACATAGACGGGCGTGCCCACCTCGGCGGCGATCGTCGCCAGCGGGACCCCTTCGACGTGGAGCTCGCCCCCGAGCAGCTCGAAGTGGTTCATCGCGGGTTCGAATAGGGGTCGGGAAGGGCGCCGGGCGGGTTCGAGCGCGACGGATCCGGGTTGGTGCCCGGGATCGGCAGGGTGCGCGGCGGCGCCGGGTCGATGGAGCGGTCGCGGGTGTCGATGGTGTCGGCGGGACGCTGCTGGTCCGTGGCCTGGCGTTCCTTCTCGTCGGCCTTGCGGGTCGTGGCCCGGTCGGCGCCGTTCAGCGCGCTGGGCTTCTCGAGGTCGCCCAGCCGGCCGCAGGCGCTCAGCGGCAGGGCCAGCGCCGCGGCGCAGCCCAGGAGGGCCAGGGTGCGAAAGGTCATGACAGGGCTTCCTTCCAACGCTTGATCTGGGCGCGCACCTGGTCGGGCGCGGTTCCGCCGTAACTGGTCCGGCTGGCCGCCGAGGCTTCGGCGCTCAGCACGCCGTAAACGCCTGCGGTGATGCGCGGCTCCAGGGCCTGCAGGTCGGCCAGCGGCAGGCCCGGCAGGTCGGTCCCGATCTGCTCGGCGCGCTTGACCGCGGCGCCGGTGATGTGGTGCGCCTCGCGGAACGGCAGGCCGAGCTCGCGCACCAGCCAGTCGGCGAGGTCGGTGGCGGTGGAGAAGCCGGAGCCCGCGGCGGCGGCCATCCGCTCGGCGTTCGGTTCCAGGTCGGCGACCATGCCGGCCATGGCCAGCAGCGACAGCTCCAGGGCGTCGAACGCCTCGAAGGTGGGGACCTTGTCCTCTTGCATGTCCTTCGAATAGGTCAGCGGCAGGCCCTTCATGACCACCGTCAACTGGGTGAACGATCCCAGCAGCCGGCCAACCTTCGCGCGCACCAGCTCGGCGGCGTCGGGGTTCTTCTTCTGCGGCATGATCGAGCTGCCGGTGGTGAAGGCGTCGCTCAGCTTCACGAAGCCGAACTGCGGCGTCATCCAGATGACGATCTCTTCGGCCAGCCGCGAGAGGTGCGTGGCCGTGATCGTCGCCGCGGCCAGGGCCTCCAGCGCGAAGTCGCGGTCGGCGACGCTGTCCAGCGAGTTGGCGGTGGGCCGGTCGAAGCCAAGCGCCTTGGCGGTCGCGTCCCGGTCGATCGGGAAGGACGAGCCGGCGAGCGCCGCGGCGCCCAGCGGGCTCTCGTTCATCCGCGCCCGCGCATCGGCGAAGCGGCCGGCGTCGCGGCCGAACATCTCGACGTAGGCCATCAGGTGGTGGCCGAAGGTCACCGGCTGGGCGGGCTGCAGGTGGGTGAAGCCCGGCATCAGCGTCGCCGCGTGCGGCTCGGCCTTCGCCAGCAGCGCCTTCTGGAGCGCCCGGATCTGGCCCGCCGTCCGGTCGCAGGCGTCGCGCACCCACAAGCGGAAATCGAGCGCCACCTGGTCGTTGCGCGAGCGCGCCGTGTGCAGCCGCCCGGCGGCCGGGCCGATCAGCTCGGTCAGGCGCGCCTCCACGTTCATGTGGATGTCCTCGAACGTCTCGCGGAACGGGAAGGTCCCGGCGGCGATCTCGGCTTCGATGGCGTCCAGCCCCTTCAGGATCGCCGCGGCGTCCTCGCTTGTAATGACGCCGGTCTTTTGCAACATCGCCGCGTGCGCGCGGGACCCGGCCAGGTCCTGCGCCGCCAGCCGCCTGTCGAAGCCGATGGAGACGTTGATCGCCTGCATCAGTTCGGCCGGCTTATCTGAGAAACGGCCGCCCCACATGGCCTGTCCTGCAGGCGCAGTCTTCGGGGCGTCAGAGGAAGAACGGGTCATATGAGCGAAGAGTCCGCGGCCAAGCCCAGGGGCGGGGTCCTGAGATGGGCCCTCTGGGGCGCCGCTGCTATAGGCGTCGCCGGGGTTGTCTACATCATCGCCCAGTCCGCAACCAACCCCGCGGCCAAGCCGCCGGGCGCGGCCGCCCCGAAGGTGGCCACGGGCCCCATCGCCATGCCGCCGCCGGGGCCGGTCGCGAGCAAGCTCAAGCAGGTCGAAGGCGCCGGGCCCGCGCCCGCGCTCGCTCTCACCGACGGCGAGGGCAAGCCGGTGAAGCTGGCCGACTTCAAGGGCAAGGTCGTGGTGATGAACGTCTGGGCGACCTGGTGCGGCCCCTGCGTGGCCGAGATGCCGACGCTGGCCAGGCTGCAGGCCGAGTTCGCCGGCAAGCCGGTCGAGGTGGTGGCGGTGAGCATCGACACGGCGGAGGACACCCAGAAGGCCAAGGCCTTCATCGCCAAGCACGCGCCGCTGAAGTTCTACCAGGATGCGACGATGAAGCTCCCGTTCGTGCTGAAGCCCGCGGCCGAGGGCACGCCGGTGACGGTGATCTACGCCAAGGACGGCCACGAGGTCGGGCGCGTCACCGGCGACGCCGACTGGTCGCAGCCGGACGCCAAGGCGGCGGTCGAAAAGGCGGTGGCGGGCTGAGCCCGCGCTAGCGGATCAGGCGATCACCCGGGCCTTGGCCGGCTCGGCGGCGCCCGACACCAGGGCGCGCAGCAGGCTGACCAGCGAACTGCGGGCTTCCGGGGCCATCAGCTCATAGGCCGCCAGCAGCTCCAGCGCGCCCGGCGTGCGCATGCGGGTGAGCAGGTCGAGGTCGCCGGTCGCCTCGCGCTCGGGCGCGTCCAGCACGTCCATCAGGTCCACGACCCGGCATTTGAGCGCGCGCGCGATCTGCACCAGGCGCGAGAACGAGATGCGATTCGCACCGTTCTCGTACTTCTGGATCTGCTGGAAGCTGACCCCGCACTGCTCGGCGAGCGCTTCCTGCGAGATGCCCATGGTGCGGCGGCGAATGCGCACCGCCGCCCCGAGGGCGATGTCCATGGGGTCAGGCGCCTTGGTCGACGTCTCTGGCACTGGTGTTCCTCCCGATGCTGGCGTCCCCTGGTGCGGACCTACAGGCCCCCCGGCCTCACGCACCCCTGCCAGCTCTACTGTAGGTTAAGCTATTCGTATCGCAGTTGAAAAGACCACTCGCCGAACGAAGGTGCGACAAAATGGAACCTCCGTTCGCTGAAAAGGCGGTCCGCGGCCGAAAATGGCGCTCCGGCGGGCGATCCGCCGGTTAAGCACTTGGTGACCGAAACACCGCGCAACTCGGGGTTCCGACGAATCGCCGCGAGCGTGTCCATTTCCATGCGTCCGATCCGCCTCCACCCGCCTTTCGACCACGGCGCGGCCCTGCGCGTGCCGCCGCCCAGCGACCAGGCGAGCTGGCGGACGCTGTGGATGTGGCTGGGCGAGGCGGCCCATGCGGTGATCGAGGGCGCCGCGGTGCAGGTGAAGACCCCCGAGGGGCCGGTGGTGGCCCGCTGCGGGGACTGGATCGTGCTCTCGCACAACGGCGACTACCATGTGGCGCGAACCTCCCGGACCGCGGACGCCTGAAACCACGCGCTTGCGGCGTCGGACGGAAGAATCCGCCATAAGGGCGCGATGCCATCTAGCTTCACATCAACCGCCGACGCGGCCGTTTGGTTCGCGGACTGGCTCGGCCATGCGGCGCTGCCCCTCTGGGCGGGCGCGGGCGTCGACCGCGCGGGCGGGCTCTTCCAGGAGGCGCTGAGCGTCGCCGGGCAGCCCGTCGAAGCGCCGCGCCGCGCCCGGGCCCAGGCGCGGCAGGTCTTCGTCTTCGCCACCGCCGCCAACGCGGGCTTCGGGGCTGGATGGCTGACGGTCGCCCAGGCGGGCTACGCCCAGTTCCTGCGCCGCTACCGCCGCGCCGACGGCCTCTTCCGCCGCCGCGTCGCCGGCGACGGGACCCCGTTGGAGGACGAGGCCGACGTCTACGACCAGGCGTTCGCGCTCCTGGCCATGGCCGCCCTGCAGGCCGCCGATCCCACCGCGGGCGACTTCACCGGCGACGCGGCCCGAACCCTTGCCGGCCTGGACGCGCGCCGCGCGCCCGCGGGAGGGTTCCGCGAGGGCCCGCCGCACCCGTTCCAGGCCAACTGCCACATGCACCTCTTCGAAAGCGCGCTCGCCTGGGAAGAGGCAGGCGGCGGGCCGACATGGGCGGCCCTCAGCGACGAGATCGCCGGCCTGGCGCTCGGCCGCTTCATCGATCCCGCCACCGGGGCGCTGCGCGAATTCTTCGACGCGCGCTGGACCGCGCTCACCGGCGAGGGCGGGCTGGTGGAGCCCGGCCACCAGTTCGAATGGGCCTGGCTGCTGGACCGCTGGGGCCGCGCGCGGGGCGATGCGGCGGCGGGCGCGGCGGCGCGCCGGCTCTACGACAACGGGCTGAGAGGCGTCGACGCCGGGCGCAAGGTGGCGGTCAATGCGCTCTGGGACGACTTCTCTGTGCGCGACGGCGCGGCGCGCCTCTGGCCGCAAACCGAGCACCTGAAGGCCGCCCTGGCCCTGGGGACCCAGGCGGAGGCCGTTCGGGCGGCCGAGGGTCTCGCCCAGTACCTCGACACGCCCGCCCGCGGCGCCTGGCGCGACAAGCTCGCGCCGGATGGGACGTTCACTGAGGAGCCGGCCCCGGCCACCTCGTTCTACCACCTGATGCTGGCGATCCTGGAGCTGCGGGCCCGGGGCTAGCCGGCGCGGCTGTGGGCGAGCTGGCCGGCCAGGTAGGTGCGCTCGATCACGCGGTCGTCGCCCAGCACCTGCAGGACGAAGAGCTTTTCGGCGAGGGTCGCCGCGGCGGCGGTGCGCCGCGCCAGCAGCGGCGTGGCGGCGAGGTCGAGGACCAGGAAGTCGGCCTCCTTGCCGGGCGCAAGGTTGCCCACCTTGTCGTCGATCCTGAGCGCCCGGGCCCCGGCCAGGGTGGCGAGGTAGAGGGCGTGAAGCGGATCCAGGGTCTCGCCCCTGAGCTGGCCCACCTTGTAGGCCTCACCCATCATGGAGAGCTGCGAGAAGCTGGCGCCTGCGCCGATGTCGGTGCCGAGGCCCACGGTGACCCCGCAGTCGCAGGCTTGCTTCAGGCTGAAGAGACCCGACCCCAGGAGCAGGTTGGAGGAGGGGCAGAAGGCCGCCGCCGCGCCGGCCGTCCGCATACGGATCAGCTCGTCGTCGCTGGCGTGGACGCAGTGGGCGAAGACCGAGCGCGGGCCAACCAGGCCGTGGCGGGCATAGACGTCGAGGTAGTCGCGCGCGTCCGGGAAGAGCTCGCCGACGCGTTCGATCTCGGCCAGGTTCTCGCTGAGGTGGCTGTGGATCAGCACGTCCGGATGTGCGGCGGCCACCTCGCCGGCCATCGCAAGCTGCGCGTCGGACGAGGTCACGGCGAAGCGAGGCGTCACCGCATAGCCGAGGCGTCCGCGGCCGCGCCACTCGCGGATCAGCGCCTCGGTGTCGGCCCGGCCGGTCTCGACCGTGTCGGTGAGCTCCGCCGGCGCGTGGCGGTCCATCAGCACCTTGCCGGCGATCAGCCGCATGTTGCGGGCCCGCGCCGCCTCGAAGAGGGCGTCGACCGAGGCCCGGTGGACGGTGCCGAAGACCAGTGCGCTGGTCGTGCCGTTGCGCAAGAGCTCGTCCAGGAAGAACCGCGCCGCGCGGTCGGCGTGGGGCCGGTCGGCGAAGGCCGCCTCGGCGGGGAAGGTGTGCGTCTCGAGCCAGTCCAGAAGTTGCCCGCCCCAGGCGGCGACCACATCGGTCTGCGGATAGTGGATGTGGGCGTCGATGAAGCCTGGCGTGATCAGCCGTTCGGGAAACACCGTGACGATCGTGCCCTTCGGCAGGGTCGGCGCGACGTCGTCATGCGCCCCGAAGGCCGCCACGTGGCCGCCGTCGATCACCAGCAGGCCGTCGGGGTGGTAGGCATATGCGCCCTCCGCCGGCGTCCGCGACGGATCGTCGGTCAGGTGCAGCAGGGCGGCGCGGTAGGCGCGAAGGCTCACCGCGCCGGTTCTAGGCTGCTTGGCGCGCCGCGGCGAGCTTCCGTTAAGCCGCTGCGCTGACGGCCTCGCTCAGCACGTCGAGCGCCATGCGCCGCTGCAGCTCGGGGATCGGGGTGGAGCGGCGCTGGGCCAGGTCGATGTGCACGGCGGTGATGGCGCAGGTCGCGCAGAGGTCGCCGGTCTCGACGTTGTGCATGGCGTGGCGCAGCCGCATCACGCGGTCCCGCACCTCGACCAGCTCGGTCCAGACCTCGAGGCAGTCGCCCGCCAGCAGTTCCTGCTTGAACGTGGTCACCTGCTCGACGGTGGCCAGGCCGCAATTGGCCTCGCGCAAATGGCTGGGCGTGAAGCCGATCTGGGTGACCAGGTTCCAGCTCGCCTCGTCGAACTTCGCCGCGTACCACATGTTGTTCATGTGCCCGAGGTGGTCGCAGTGCCAGGAGTAGACGGTCCCCCGATGGGTCAGAAGCGCCGGCATGACAGTGTTCCTTGAAAGTTGATACGCTTCCGTATCCGACTTCCAATCGCTACGCAATACGGTACCGTATCAAATTCGATGGGGGTGAGATGAACGCAATTGACGGGTCGCAGGATTGGATCGCCGCGGGGCTGGACGCCCTGGTCGCGGGCGGCCTGGATGGCGTCCGCGTCGAGGTGCTGGCGGCGCGGCTGGGCGTCACCAAGGGCGGCTTCTACCGCCGCTACCGCGATCGCAGCGCCCTGCTGGAGGCCATGCTGGCGGCGTGGGTCCAGGGCCGGATCACCGCCATCCAGCGCCTGACCGACCTGGCCCCCGGCGAGGCGCCGCAGGCCCGCCTGCGCGAGGTGATGCGCCTGTTCACCGAGCAGCCGAACGCCCACGGCCTCTCCATCGAGCTCGCCGTCCGCCAGTGGGCGCGGAGCGACGCGGGGGCCGCCACGGCAGTGGCCGGCGTGGACGAGGTGCGCCTGGCGTGCGTCGCGGGACTCTACGAGCGGATGGGATACTCCAAGGCCGACGCCAGGGCCTGCGGGGTGATGTTCTACGCCGTCATCTTCGGCCAGGAGTTGCTGTTCCTGAAGCTCGACGCGGCCGGGCGCGACGCCATGCTCGAGGCTTGCGCGGCGGTCCTGATCCGCCCGGCCTGATCCAAGGCCGGTCTAGCCCAGCGGCGAGCGCGCCGTCTGGCTGAGCCGCAGGACTTCGGGCTTGCGGAAGAAGGCGGGCAGCAGGGGATCGCCCGCCGTGTCGCGCCAGCCGGAGCGCCTGCGCCACGCCTCGAGGAAGCGCGCCTCGCCCCCGGCCGGCGCCTGGGCGAACCAGACGAAGACGCGGTCCTTCTCCCGCACCGGCAGCTGGGGGAAGGTGTTGGCGCGGGCCTCCGTGCCGAAGGCCGCCAGCACCCGCGCGCCGGCGGCTTCGGCCTGCGGGGAGATGCGGGCGTCGAAGAACGCCGCGAAGGACGCCGTCAGGGCGTCGTCGAGATAGTGGATGAAGGCCAGGACCTCGCCCGGCGCGCGGGCCTGCAACCCCGCGCCGGGCCGCGCGGGATGCAGCAGCAGGACGTTGTCGGAGTCGACGATTGTCGCGTTGGCGGCGCTGCGGTGCGCCTTCCAGACCGGCCCGCCATAGAAGGCCTTCAGCGCTTCGGTGCGGGCCTCCATCGAGGGGAAGCCGCGCATCCAGACGAAGCGGTCGGGATCGTCGCGGTCGCGGAAGGTCGCCAGCACATGCGCGCCCACCGCGTCCTGGGTCTCGATGAACTCCCGCTCGAAGAGGGCGATCAGCTCGTCCCGGCGGCCGCCCCGGAGCGTGTACTGGCGCAGCTCGACGATGGGCCAGTCGAAGGCCGGCGTCGCGGCGAAGGCGGGCGTGGCGATTGCGGCGAGGCCGGCCGCCAGCACCTCGCGGCGGCCGGGAATTTCGGTGATGTCCATGGCCGAACCCTAGGCCGGCGCTGCCGCCAGCGTCCTGTCATCAGCCGACGCGGCGAAGGCCTAACGGTCGACCGTCGCACGGTCGACCGTGCGCCGCCGGGCGACCCTCTGACGGGCGGACCGGATCGCCAACTCGATCGCCGCGGCCGAAAAGGGCTTCGCGATCACCGCGTCGAAGCTGGCCCACGCCCTCTCGGGCTCGGACGTGCATGCGATCAGGAAGGCGCGGCGGCCGATGCGACGCGCGGCTTCGTCTCCGCTCATCCCAGGCATGTTCCGGTCGAGGCAGACGACGTCGAAGTCGGCGGCGAGGACGACGGCCTGAGCGCCGTCTTCCACCGTCCGCACCCAGCACCCAAGGCTCTCGAACACCGCCGTGAGCAGGATGCGGTGGGCCGGATGATCGTCGACGACGAGCACGCGGAGGTCGGTGACGGGAACCTCGTCCGACAGTCGCGCCAGAATGCGCAGGACGCGCCGCCGAACGGTCGACGCCGACACGCCGACATATCGCGCCGCTGCGGCATAGCTGTCGCCGGCCACGATGCAGGCCGCCACCTGGTGCTCGAGCGTCGTGAGATGCCGGAACAGGCCGTCGCCCCATGCCTCGGCCAGCGCCCGCAACTGCGCGGCCGCGGAAGTGTTTGCGCCCTGGGACGCCCCTGCGGGGTCCGATGGCTGTCTCGTCTGGCTCAATTTTTCGTCCGGGTCGATCTGTGCTCGGCGCTGAGCGCCCTTGCACGGAGTCAATCAACTAAGTATCAATTGATAATCAATCAAGATGCATTACATTTGATGAACAGGGATCGCAAGGGGGCAGGCATGGCATCGCGGCGCTATCGGGGCTGGCACCTGGCCCAGAACGAGCTGGAGTATCGGGTGACCGCGTTCGAGTGGTCGCTGGCGCAGCTGAACGAGGCCTTCGCCCGCTTCGTGACGGAGCTGGGCGGGGTGACCACGGCCAGCGAGCTGAAATACGCCGAGCATATGATCCTGCACGCCATCCGCATGCAGGACCGCGCCAAGGGCGGCCCCACCATCGCGCGCCTGCTGAATCGCGACGACCTGCAGAACGTTCAGTACAGCCTGCGAAAGCTCGAATCGCTGGACCTGATCCGCAAGGTTCGCGGGCCCGGCGGCGCGCAAGCCGCCTACGAGATCACCGACAAGGGCCGCGAGCGCACCGACCATTACCGCGACGTGCGGGCCGAGCTCCTGATGCAGCGTGTCGTTCAGATTCAGAACGGCCCGGAGCAGCTCGAGGCGGCGACGCGGATGATGTCGATGCTGACGGGCGTCTACGAGGAAGCGGCCCGCGAATGCGCCACCATCACGCCGGGCGACCCCGCCGGCGTCTAGCGCCTTGGCCGAGGGCCTTGCCCCGCCGACAAACGGCAACCAAATCAGTGACCCGAGTTCAACCGATGCAAAGCCGTAACTCTTGTCAGGCAGTCTGGGCGGGCGTTTAATCCCCGCTCAAAGGCCCTACGCCGGCGAGCTGGCGGGAGGGCCTTTTCGATTCTGGAGGCAAGTACGACATCCATGTCCGCAAACAGGACATCCCACATCCGTCTCACCTCGCATCCGACCGCGGGTGGGCAGAGCCGGTTTCCGATCCACTGGGACGCCAGGACGGCGCGCGCGCGTGGCCCCGTGGTGGCCACCCCGAATTCCGGCGTGGACCGCAACGCCATCGGCGCCCATGGCGGCGCCTATTCGATCTATCGCGCGCTGGCGATCAGCTCCGGCGCGATGACCGCCCAGGCGCGCCCGGAGCTGCACAACACCTACCCCGTGGCGCCGATCGGCCCGCACGCCCAGTGGCATGAGGCGGGCAAGATCGTCAGCCTCGACCCCTGGGGCCACCGGGTCGCCGAGGACTTCGCCGCCGAGCTCAGCGAAGGCGTCGACATCCGCCCGACCATCGCGGTCACGAAGGCGCGCATCGACCTGCCGGAGATCCACGACGCCATCGCCAAAGGCCGGCTGAAGGTCGACGGCGAGCTGGTGCACGAGAACGGCGACGTGGCGGTGACCAAGGCCGCCATCGACCCCGTCTGGCACCTGCCCGGCATCGCCGAGCGGTTCGGCGTGGACGAGACGCAGCTGCGCCGCACCCTCTTCGAACAGACCGGCGGCATGTATCCCGAACTGGTCACCCGCCCGGACCTGAAGGTCTTCCTGCCGCCGATCGGGGGCATCACGCTCTACATGTTCGGGGACCCAGCGAGGATCGGGAACAAGCGCTACACGCTGACCTGCCGCGTGCACGACGAGTGCAACGGCTCCGACGTCTTCGGCTCGGACATCTGCACCTGCCGCCCCTACCTCACGCACGGGATCGAGGAGTGCGTGATCGGGGCTCAGAAGGGCGGCGCGGGCCTGATCGTCTACAACCGCAAGGAAGGCCGGGCGCTCGGCGAGGTGACCAAGTTCCTGGTCTACAACGCCCGCAAGCGCCAGCCGGGCGGCGACCAGGCGGCGACCTATTTTGAGCGCACCGAATGCGTGGCCGGCGTGCAGGATGCGCGCTTCCAGCAGCTCATGCCCGACATCATCCACTGGCTGGGCATCCGGCGGATCGACCGCTTCGTCTCGATGTCCAACATGAAGTACGACGCCCTCGTCGGCGGCGGCATCGAGATCAAGGAGCGGGTGCCGATCCCGGACTGGCTGGTGCCGGACGACGCCTCGGTCGAGATGGAAGCCAAGAAGGCGGCCGGCTACTTCACCCCCGACAAGCCGCCGTCCAAGGCGGACCTGAAGAAGGTCGTCGGCCGCGATCTGAAGGAATTCTGATCCCTTGACCCAATCGGATGAGAGGGCCGCGAAATCCCTCCTCACCGCCGCCGCCGTCCGCGAGCGGGCGAACGAGATGCTGGCTGCCGGCCTGGCGGGCGAGCTTGCCGAGTGGCAGGTCGACCTCAGCCGGATGGACGCCGCCGCCGACCTGACCGCCCAGGTGGTGCGCGAGGCCTATCCCGACCTGAAGGTCCCGTTCCACGCCCGTTGGCGCCACTTCACCGTGAAGGGCCGCGACCTCTGGGCCGAGCGCAAGACGGCCTGGGCGAGCCCGGAGGACCAGGCGCGCGCCGAGTTCGACCTGGCGATCACCTCGGTGCTGCTGGACGCCGGCGCCGGCGCGGCCTGGCGCTATCGCGACGCGGCGACCGGCGCAGAGCTGGCGCGCTCGGAGGGCCTGGGGATCGCCTCCCTGCGGCTCTTCGAGAGCGGCGCGATGTCGGCTGAGCCCGACGATCCCCTGCGGGCCGACGCGCTCGGCCGGATGTCCGCCGAGGTGCTGGCCGAGGGTTTCCAGGTCAGCGCCGACAATCCGCTGGTGGGCCTGGAGGGTCGCGCAGCCCTGCTACGCCGCCTTGGTGAGGCGGTAGGCCGGCCGGGCGCGCTGTTCGATGCGATGGCCGCCCGCGCCACGGACGGCCAACTGCCGGCGGCGGTGATCCTGGAGGTGCTGCTGCTGGCCCTGGGCCCCATCTGGCCCGGCCGCCTCGACCTGGCCGGCGTCCCGCTGGGCGACTGCTGGCGCCATCCTGCGATCCGGCGTGACGACGCGACCGACGGCCTGGTCCCGATCCACAAACTCTCGCAATGGCTGGCCTATTCGCTGATCGAGCCGCTGGAGCGGGCGGGCGTGGCGGTCGTCGAGATCGACGGCCTGACAGGCCTGGCCGAATACCGCAACGGCGGGCTCTTCGCCGACACCGGCGTGCTGGTGCTGAAGGACCCCGAGGACGCCACCCGGCCGCATCCGGTCGAGGGGCCGCTGGTGGTCGGCTGGCGGGCGATGACCGTGGCGCTGCTGGACCGCATCGCGCCGATGGTGCGCGGCCGCCTGGGCGTCGCCGAGGCGGACTTCCCCCTGGCCCGGGTGCTGGAAGGCGGCACCTGGGCGGCCGGACGCCGGATCGCCCGCGAGCGCCGCCCGGACGGCGGCCCGCCCATCGCCGTCATCAGCGACGGAACTGTTTTCTAGGAAGAACTGCCATGCCCAAAGGCGTCACCGTCGTCGATCACCCGCTGGTGCAGCACAAGCTGACGCTGATGCGGAAGAAGGACACCTCGATCAAGAGCTTCCGCCAGCTGCTCAAGGAGATCGGCGGGCTGATCTGCTACGAGGTCACGCGTGACCTGCCGACCGAGCCGGTGACCATCGAGACGCCGCTGATGACGATGCAGGCGGCGCAGCTGGCCGGCAAGAAGCTGGTGCTGGCGCCGATCCTGCGCTCGGGCATGGGCATGCTGGACGGGATGCTGGAGCTGGTCCCGGCCGCACGCGTGGCGCACATCGGCCTCTACCGCGACCCGGCAACGCTGCAGTGCGTGGAGTACTACTTCAAGGCGCCGGCCGACCTCGCCGACCGCCCGGTGATCGTCATCGACCCGATGCTGGCCACCGGCAACACCGCCATCGCCGCGGTCGACCGGCTGAAGGAGGCCGGCGCACGGGAGATCCGCATGACCTGCCTGCTGACCTCGCCGGAGGGGCTGTCGAAGTTCCAGGGCCACCATCCGGAGGTCCGCGTCTGGACCTGCGCGATCGACGAGCGGCTGAACGACCACGGCTACATCCTGCCGGGCCTCGGCGACGCCGGCGACCGGATGTACGGCACGCAGTAGGCTGGCTGGCGCGGCGCCCGGGGCTCAGTAGGGTGCGGGCGGCGGCGGCGGCGGCGGCGGGTTGTTCGCACTGCTGACGGCTGCGACCGTCGCGCCCACCACCACCGCGGCGGCAACCGGATGATAGCCGTTGTTGCTGTAGCCCCCGCCATAGCAGCAACCGCCTCCGCTGACGTTGACGTTGCGATTGACGTTGACGTTGGTGTTGCGGTTCGCGTTGACGTTGGCGCTGCGGTTTGCATTGACGTTTCCGCTGCGGTTGCCGCCGCCGTTGACGCTCATGGGCGCACTGCGAGCGCCGCCTCCGCCGCCGCCGCCCCGTGCAGCAGCTCCGCCGCCTCCGCCGCGGCCGCCGCGCTGCGCGTCAGCGAGGCTGGGGAGCGCCAGCGCCAGCGCTCCGGCCAGGAGCAGGACCTTGGCGAGTTTGAGGTTCGGCATCGCAAGCCCCCTAGTGGACCGACCGGATATCGACGGCGCGCGCGTTCGGTGGCGGCGCGAAGGCGAACGTGCTGGGCGCGAACCGCGACGCCGTGTCCCAGGACAGGTCGGCCTGGAATTTGGGCCGGGCCGGGTCGTCGGTCGCGACAATGGTCACGCGCAACGGCGCGGGCTTGTCTCCGTCAGCGATCCAGATCTGCCAGTCCCTGCCCGGCTGGCGGAAGGCGTAGTGGTTGGTGCTCTGGCCGGCGATCCGCGACTTGCCGATGTAGTGCGCCGATGTCAGCGCCTTCGCCCGGCTGTCGCCCTCGCTCCACGTGAAGAGGTCGTCGAGGGGCACTGTCGCGCCGTACTTCTCCTCGGCCAGCGCCAGGGTGGCGCCGATCGTCGCGGGGGCCTGGACCTTGGCGTAGGCGTTGGTCCGGGAGTCGTAGACCGTCACGGTCTTGCCGTCATAGACGTACTGCGCCGACATGCTGGGCAGCGCCAGGTTGATCGAGAATGCGTCCGGGCGGCGCACCTTGTAGACCGCGCCCCCGCCAAGCGTGATCAGCTGCCCGTAGACGTCCACGTCGTCGCGCTGGGTCTGCAGGGTGATCTGGAAGGTCGAGAGGGTGCGCAGGTAGGCGCTCATCCGCGTCAGGGCGTCGACAGCCCTGGGATCGACGCCCACGGGCGCCGGTTGAACGGCGCGCGCCGGGGCCGGCGGCGGCGCAGCCTGGGCCCCGATCGCGCAGCAGGCCAGCGCCGTCGAGGCGATCAATGTCGCGATCTTCATCTCGTCAACTGGTCCTCGCACCTGAGCCGATGACGGGGGCTCTCCATGAGCGAGGCTAGATCGGCGCCAAGAGGGCGATAATCAGGTCGCCGCCTAGGTCTTCCGGCGGGAACCGTGGAGGCGCGGACGTGGAGTGGATTGAGACCTAGGCCGCCTTGGCGTGAGCGGAAGCGGCCAGCATCGCGATCAGGCCTTCGGGGCGGATCGGCTTGGCCAGGTGGTCGTCCATGCCGGCGGCGCGGGCCTCGGCGATGTGGTCCGGCAGCGCATTGGCCGAGAGCGCGATGATGCGGGTGCGCGGCAGGCCCAGCGCCTGCTCCAGCGCGCGGATCTCGCGGGCGGCCGAGAGGCCGTCCAGCACCGGCATCTGGATGTCCATCAGGATCAGATCGAAGGCCTCGCGTTCGATCGCCTCGACCGCCTGGCGGCCGTCCTCGACCATGGTCAGTTGCACGCCGAGCGGCTCCAGGATCAGCGAGACCACCGCGCGGTTCGTCGGGTGGTCCTCGGCCACCAGCACTTTCAGCTGGCCGAGGTCGGCCACGGCAGCCTCTTCGACGTCGAGGTCGGCTTCGGGCGCGGCTGTGGCCGCCAGCGGCAGGGAGACCGTGAACACGGACCCGGCGCCGGGTTCGGACTCGGCCTCGATGGCGCCGCCCATCAGCTCGGCCAGCGAGGCGGAGATCGCCAGGCCGAGGCCCGAGCCGCCGAAGCGCCGCGTGATCGAGCCGTCCGCCTGCTCGAAACGGCTGAACAGCTTGGCCTGGAAGTCGGACGAGAAGCCGACGCCGGTGTCGGTGACCTTGAAGACCAGCCGCGCGTCGTCGCCGGCGACCGACAGGGTGACGCGGCCCGTGGTCGTGAATTTCACGGCGTTGGAGAGCAGGTTGGAGAGGATCTGGGTGACACGGATGTCGTCGCCCATGCGCCAACCGGAGACGGACGGATCGACGGCCACCTCGAAGGCGAGGCCCTTGGCGATCGCGCTGGCCTCGTGCAGGGCCGCGATGGTGCCCACGCAGTCGTCCAGGCTGAACGGGGCGGCGGTGATCGGCAGCTGGCCCGCCTCGATCCGGCTGATGTCGAGGATGTCGGTCAGCACCTGTTCCAGCAGGCGGCCCGAAGCCACCACCAGCTCGGCGGTCTGGCGCCCGCGGTCGGTGGTCTGCTCCTTGGCCAGCACGCTGGAGAGCGCGATCACCCCGTTCAGCGGCGTGCGCAGCTCGTGGCTCATGTTGGCCAGGAAGTCGGTCTTGGCGGCGTTGGCCCGCTCCAGCTCGGCGGTCCGCGCCAGCACCCGCTCCTCCAGGCCCGCCAGGATCTCGTCGCCGCGCAGGCGCTCGTCGCGGAGCGCGCGCGCCAGCTCGCCGATCTCGTCGGGCCGATGGGCGATCGCCTTGGCCTCGGCGCTGCCCGGGGTGCGGAGCGCGCGCAGCGGATCGACCACCATGCGGCGCATCATGGCGAAGAGCAGGGCCGCCAGCGCGGCCACCACCAGGATCTTGCCGGCCAGGTTCGAGAGGATCGCCTCCCAGACGCCGCCGTCGATCGTGGCCTTGGGGAAGGTGACCAGCAGATACCAGCTGGGTCCGTCGAGGTGGCCGTAGGCGACCAGCATCTTGCCGTCGGGACTTTCGACCACGCCGGTCGGCTTGCCCTGCGCCTGGATGCGCGCGACCAGCGGCGCCACGCCGTACGACTGTTCCAGGGCCGCCACGGACTTGGGGTTCAGCGCCTGCGGATTGGTGAAGCCCGGGAAGGCGACCAGCTTGCCCGCGTCGGAGACGATCAGGCTGGTGGCGCCCTTGGGCGTGTTGCGCAGCACCTGGGTGAGGTACGAGCCGGCCATCAGCGTGGTGCCCCAGGCGCCCACGTAGCGGCCGTCCACATAGACCGGGCTGACACAGCCGGAGATCAGGGTCTTCTGGGTCTTGTCCTGCAGCAACGGCGCCAGCGGCGTGCAGCGCATGCGCCGGTCCGGATCGTTCTGCGGCAGGGTGAACTTGGCCTGGTCGGAATGGTCGAAGTCGGTGTCGCCGGGCGCCGTGTGGCGGAAGAACATCAGCCGTTCGGCCCGCTTGGGCGCGAAGACGATCAGCCGGTCCTTCGGCGTCAGGAAGAAGAAGTTCTCGAACTTGGCCAGGTCGCTCTCGCCGACGCGGCCGACGATCAGGGTGGCGGCCGTCAGGATGCGCCGCTCCTGGCTGGTCAATTCGCCCGCGTGTCCGATGAAGCCGCCGACGCCGTAGATCTGGTCGCCCTGGCCCAGCGCCTCGCCGTCGAAGAGGCTGTCGCGCGAGCGCCGGGTGCCGTCG